>Ga0307420_1000005_pt1 | contig 94755 bp, 80 predicted proteins | sample SalMarWE160240MG_2_FD_202167 | JGI IMG/M metagenome (GOLD analysis project Ga0307420, IMG submission 202167) | Salt marsh sediment microbial communities from the Plum Island Ecosystem LTER, Massachusetts, United States - WE1602-40 | ecosystem: Environmental > Aquatic > Marine > Intertidal zone >... | reverse complement strand
CGAGCTGTGCACGAGATCCCCTGCGATAACCACTCTGTCGGGCGGAACACCGCGTTTGAGATACTTTTCTCTGACGTAGCCGTTTCTCACAAAAACCCTTTTGTAGTGCTTTTCATGCCCGGTGTTATGGCTATATGCATACAGCGTCCATTTTCCCCGTATTCTCCTGCGGAACAGGACGGGATGGACCAGGTCGCCGCCGAGCGAGAAAACGATGCCTTTCCTGCTGAAGCCGTATTTCCCTGCGCCGAAAAAGAGCATCTTTATGTACTGGCCGGGGGTCACGGTTTTGTCCACACCCTCGAAATCCCCGGCTACTTTATGCTCCGTGCCTGAGCCGAACTGGCAGGGATGCATGATGAGGGTTATATTGTAACGTCCGGCAAGGTCGGCCCTTTTTCGGACGGACTCGACTATCGGCAGCACCCAGGTCGACACTTCACCCGGGCCGTTTGAAAAGATAATAAGATCCTCTTTTTCAGCCATTACTATTCTTCTTTCCCTCGTCTATACCGTCGAAATAACCCTTGTACCGAATGATAAGCAGTATCAAACCCTTGAAAAATGAGATTCTTCCCTTTGAAAGAAACCAGTTGCCGTATCCAAGCACCTGAAAGAGCGCATGAAAGAATCTGTTGTGAATAAGTGTAAATCTCGCTACCCACTTAAGCGGATGCCCGGTGTAAAAATATACCGCACTTATACCCCGCTCCTTCTCCTTTTCGTACACATCGCGGGGTGTGATGAATGTTCTTGGCGGATCGTAGTGGTACCCGTAAATTTTCCTCTTTATCGAACGCACCCCGATTTCCTGCAGATGAATGCCGAGATCAAAATCCTCCCAGCCGTATACCGTGTATCGGTCGTCGAAAAGGCCGGCCTGCATAATGTATTTTTTCAGTACCGATGCGTTTCCCGTTGAGAGAAACGCAGTATTAATATCCTTGAGTTTCCAGGCGGCGGAGAACGGGTTGTCAATATCCGGCGTATGTATGACCTTACCCATGACAACGAGACCGTCATCTTTCCCATGCGCGGCAATGTGCTTTTTTATAAATTCCGGTTCAACAAATATATCGTCATCGGAAAAAATTATAAGCGGGTAGGATGAAAAACCGATTCCCACATTGCGCGCCGCCGATCGCCCCGATTTTTTAATCCGTATATACCGTACAAAAAGGCTGTTTTTGCCGATAAAGAGACTTTCATCCGTATCCGTGAGATACCACCCCTTCTTTACCGCCCGGATTCTGTCGGTATATTTGGACAAAATATTGGAATTTTTGTCTACCTGCCCATCCTTCAAATCATTAAAAAGCGATTCCGTGCCGTCCGTCGAACCGTCATCAACCACCAGTATCTCGAAATCTCCGTCAGGTTTCGTCTGACATGCATAGTAGCTCAGAACCCGGACGAGGATTTCTTCTCTGTTATGCGTTGGAATAATTATCGATGCGTGCATGCGTACCCGCGCTGGTATACACTGAATGCATTCATCCGACCTGCAGTCAGCTGAAAATACTCGTCGGTTCGCATTCCCCGCTGATTCACGAGCCCTTATACCTAGCGCTGTTCCTTTATCTTTGTATGAATGTCAACACTCTTCACTTCCCGCAGCCCTATGCTTATTGTATACGTATTATCCCAGATGTAACGGCTTCCGTCATAGGAAAGCTCCCTGTTTCCTGTGTAGTCGAACGTCAGATCCCAATCATGAAGCTCATGGACAAATCCAAAAGATACCCGCTTCATCTTGAAAAGAGAAGATATTCTGTCATCGCGGTTGAAATAATTGAAGGATTTGAGCAGGTCAATAACAGGGTTCACCGCTTCAACGCCTCTTTCGGCAGCGGTACCCGGAAAGTACCGCCAGAGACTCTCATTTCTGGAGAGCACTTTAAAGTAGGTCTTCAGGTACCTTCGGAACGAAAGATCGATCTGAAAGAGAGAATCGAAGGTATCGAGTGTCGGGTTCTGAAAGTAATGGTTCCAGCCCAGGCCCCAAGATACGACAAACGTGTTCCCCAAAAGATCAATATCCCTGCTCGAAAGATCTGAGGTGAGCTTATTTGTCGTCGGCCGGAGGGAAGAGATATCGTATAAAAACATATCGCTGATTGTAATACGCTCGGTCGGTGCATAGGTCAGCGTATTCTTCAACGGATCGAAACGGCTTCTGTCAAACTCAATGGCCCGGTAACTGCCGTTATCCCAGTCATAAACCGGCCTGAGATCATACGAGGTTTCGAGCATCTCGGTGAAGCCGGAAACTTTAGCAAATCCGAGAAAATCCATCCGATGTACTCTGAACCGGTGATAGGTGTAGAGATCTTCAGATCCTGCAAACTTGTACTTGAGATCGTAGGTGAACAGGGCATACAAATTCTCGGACCCGAATTGAAACTCGTCGGTGGTACGGCCGTAGGCATATGTGTTCTGCCTGTCGTATGTCGTTTCACTCGAGGTGGGGTCTACATGGGCCTGACCCTGCGCCCCCCCTTCGACTTCAGGAGTAATCCTGATATAGTTCCCTGCGAAATAATCCTTTGTAATGTTCACCGCAGCATCGGCCTTGTGCACCTCGCTTTCTATTCTTTCATTTTCATCGTAGTACAGTACATGCGCATAATTTGTTGTACCCGTATAGGTCAGGTCTGAAAAGGCTGAATCCGACCCGGTGAATATGTCTGCTTTATGGTATACTGAAACCTGCGGAGCGGCGATTGTGTACAGCCGGTACTCGTAGTAGTCGGGCAAAGAGACGATATCCTCATCGATATTGCGCTGCGGCTCGAACCGGACACTGTTCTGAAGAGACAGCGTTAGGCTGTTGTACTGAAAGGTATCGTTGAGAAACCATGTGTACCCCGACCCCTTGCGTGGAAAATCCGACTCTGCCTGCCCGATTACATCGAAAAGGTCGAACCGCAGACTTCTCCGTTCGAAATCATACTCGTAGTAGGGATCCGTCACATGGGAGAGACTGATCTCCGCTGTGTTGGTATAGGCCTTCTCGATAACAATCTTCTGATACAGCCCGATATTGTAGCGCCCGGAACGGGTGATCGAATAATCTTCGGCATTAGGAGGGCCGAGCGGGCTCCAGTGCTCCGTGACTTTATCGTAGTAATACACATCATTCGAAAGCGCTGCTGAAGACCGGAGCTCGGTTTCGCCCAGAGGGTACGAAGAAATGTAATCAGCCCCTGCATATACACCGAGACGTTCATAAAAATCACCCTTGAGCACAATTTCTTTTGCATCTGTTTTCAGCGGGATGTACGTATTCTGGAGCACAAGCCCCGATCGCTCCCTGAATTGGACGGATGATTTGAATGCGTGGTCTTTCAAATTTCTGTACATGTAGGGCAGATTGAGAACATTGTCCTGTCCGAAGTAGAGGGAAGCATTTTTTACGAGCGCCCGCTCTGAATCATAAAAAAAAAGTCTTTCTGCATCGATTCTATAGTGGGGGTAGCGTATATTACAGGTCGTCAAAGCCAGGTCATCTGAAACGAACTTATCCGTTCCCTGTATCCTCCTGATCTCGCTGCCCGTATAGATAAAATCTTCGATAGAGGTTTTTGCCCTGAAAAAAATGCCCTGATCGGTTTTCTGATTGTAGTAAAAACTGTCTCCGGTGTATTCCTTCTTTCCCTCTTCAAAGCGTACAGTACCGCTTCCCCGTACAATCTCCCTGTCCACATTGATTCGAACCTCATCGGCCTGTATACGCCTTCCACCGTAATTGATATCGACATTTCCATTCAGAACAATGATCTCCTCACCCACCTCGTTTTCCCGGGTGCGGATGAAATCGGCATTATCGAGAATTATATCTTCAGACCCGCTCTCAGCTGATCTCGTTTTAAAAGTGCTTCGGGCCCTGCGTATCTCATCATTCATGAGTCTCTGCTTCAAAGCCGCCTCATCACCATCAGCCGGCAGTCCTCTTTCGCTGCAGGCATCCCGCAGGGCGTCGAGGTCAGACCCTTTAAGCAGTTGATATATCTTGTATTGATCATCCTCCAGCGGTACTGAATCCGGTTCCAGTTCTTGTCCGTCCTGCTGACAGAAGAGAACTCCGGGGAATAAAAAAAAAGTGAGTGCGATTGCAAAGAAGAAATGTTTCATCGGTTAAGTATACGGGAAAAGTCTTGTTTTGAAAAGTCCCGGTTATTCACGTGCCTTTGGCTTTTTTCCATTATCCTGACTCTTTTCGTCCGGAGAACGCTTTTTTGTACCAACTTTTACTCAATGCACGTCTTCAATTGAATAAATTGAGGAAAAAACCATTGCCTATCGTTTCATGACGGGAACGGAGGATACTGAAGCGGTAATAACCGTCTCTAAATACACCTCATCGTCCCTGGAGAGTTTAACCTTTTTGTCCTCAACTTTCAGTTTTACGTCTACGTTTCGCGCGCCCGAAAGCCGCGCTCGCTCGCGGACAAGATCACTCGCAAGCCCGGACATGGCGTGCTTGGCGTCCTTCAACGTTTTATAGTTTATTTTTCTGTCAGGGGCAAATGCGGTAAACCCCCTTCCCTCCTCGGGTCTGATAAGAATGGTAACAACCTCTCGCACTGCGCCGGTAATCGCCCCGACTGCATTTGCCACGGCGTTGTACTCCGGCACATGAACCTCGAGATCGATATACTCCTTGAGGTTTTCAGCATACGAGGGCGACGGCGCCCCTATAAATACAATCGGCTTTTCCAGGCGCACATCTATATGAAACTGTTTCTTTGTGGAGAAGAGGTGGTGCGAGATGTTGTGGGAAAGCCCGTCCCTGTCGTGAATGCTTTTATCCTCTCTGAAAATAAAGGACAAAAGCTGGTATATGAGGTTTCGGTAAAACTCCCGAAGAGCGCGATCCATGAACTCCCGGGTAGAACACCCGGAACGCGCGGCATACAGTTCAACGGCCCTTTTGGCAGCCTCTTTGTTCCAGAAAGAGATTTTGCCTGCAGCGTGCAGTATATCAGTCGGCGTCAGAGCTGAACGGAGTATATATCCGAACATCTCGAGCCGCTCTGTTCTCAAAAGAGAGAGACCCGATGCCCTGACTTTCCGCACAAGCTGTTCACGCGGCATCGGCCCGTTTTTTTTTAAAATAGAAACGATCGCCTCTTCCTGGGGATGAAAATCATGTCCCCGTATATCCTTTTGAAACATGAAATAATCTGCAGGCTGAACGAGTATCTCTTCGCCCCGCGCATCAGAGCTTTTTTCCGAAAGCTGTGAAAGAACAGGAGGAAATTGATCCGCGAGGTAGCAGAGAGGCACGACCCGTCGCGGACCGACATGAATGCTTTTATCACGGTAGTTGTGGGTAATGTAGCTATCCCCGCCAAGTCCAAAGGTGTGGATATCGACCGTTTTCACAGCGGTTCTGAATCCTTCGATGCTGATACCCTCGTTCTTGAATGCGACAAACCCGTTCTGTACGATCGCTGCATCCGTTGTGGTGCCGCCCATATCGACAACATACCCGTCTTTCAATCCCGCAAGATACGCGCCGCCGATCACACTCGCTGCCGGGCCGGAGAGCACCATTTCAACGGGCCTGGTCTTTGCAACGTTTTCTCCCATAAGTGTCCCGTCTCCTTTGACAACCATAACGGGAGCTGCAACCCCCTTTTTCGACAGAACATCCTTCACCGAAGTTAAGAGATGCGTTACGAGCGGGATGAGACGCGCATTGAAATAACAGGTGTTCGCGCGCTTCACACAGTTGAGCTCATCCGTGAGCTCGCTTCCACATACGACAGGGAGATCGGTTGTTTGCTGTATCAGCTCTTTTACCTTCAGCTCATATTCAGGATTCCTCGCCCCCACCTCGCTTGAAACCGCAAGCGCATCGATACCGTGTGAAATGAGCTCCCGGATCGCGGCCTTCGTCTCATTCAGGTCGAGCGGTTCGACTGATTCTCCTTCGATGCTGTGTTTTCCGCGGACCACCGCAACAGGCTCGAGGCTTATCCCCTTCAACGTATACCGGTCGTACCCGATCAGGATAATACCGGCCCTGCCTCCCTTCCCTTCAACGATCGCGTTCGTTGCAAGGGTCGTTGAAAGAGAAACAAGCCCAACCTTGCTGAACAGTTCTTCCGGAATTTCAGCGGCAAGTTTATCGATAGAGGCCTCTATACCACGCGTATAATCATCATGCGTCGTCAGGGCTTTTGCCCATGCAACAACACGGTTTTCAGAAAAATTGTACAGCACCGTATCCGTATACGTACCGCCTGCGTCGATACCGAGCCCAAAACCTTTTCTTTCGTACGCACCGGCCTCCCGAAGCCCGGAATCATACACGGCAGCTTCTGCCTCTTCACTGCTGCATGTAAGGATGTCGTCGGTATAGGAAGGCATGATTTTCATGCCGGGAGGAATAATGAGAAAATCATCCTTCTTCCAATTACCATTCAACAGATCCAGGAGAATACGGGGGTTCCCTTCAAGGGGTTCGAACTCGAGTCCGAGGCTTTTTGCGCTTTGGACTGCTTTTTTTCTGAACCGCTGGGAATCCTTCATGCCCCAGTCTATAAAGGCGAGCGTGGTGTAGTTTTGTATCCATCGCTGATCCCACTCGTTTATAAGGTACCGGGAAACCTCCTCATCGAACTTTTTCCTGTACTGTTTGTACTTTTCCTTGTAGGGATCGAACACTCCGTCGTACTTGGTGCGCTTGCCTGGATCGAAACCGGTTTCAATCCAGCCCTTGGTAAACCAGTATGTGCCCGGCTTCTCCTTGAAGTGCTCGGCATACCTTTTTCTTGAACCGAGAAGGATGGAGATACAATCCTGCACCTTTGGAATGACAAGCCTGTAGTCTTTGGAGTATATCCCCGCAACTCCCTTGCTGCAGAGCCCATACAATAAAATGACTGCGTCATACTTCTTGCCGCTTTTCTCTATTTCGTCTATTTCATTCTGGACCATCTTTCGAAGTTCAAGCGGTTTATTGTGCAGACGCTGGGGAAGCCAGTAATACTCGATGTTGTTCTTAATTCGCGTTTCGAGAAACTCGATCTCATTCTTGAAAATACTGCATCCGACAAGGGCAAGGTGCATTACACACTCCGATTATATGGTTGGGGTGATATTTTCGATACGATATACCCTAATCTTAAAAATTACAGGTTCCCCTGCCGTTAAGAATAAATAAATTATCGTTGAAAATCATCAACTTTCAGCGGGCTGGTAAAATACAGGCTGAAAAAAGTTTCCGTGCATGGCGGACTCGGGAGGCACTGCGCTTCATCGTTCTTATCCGGACGCAAAGCGTCCGGACAACGGGTAGTGCTCTCCATATCTGACTATCCGGATACGGTATCCCCGATCCTCCAGCAGGCCCTTGAGGTTTTTCTGTGCCTCCGGTTCACCGTGCACCAGAAATATCTCCTTCAAACGGCTCCTGTCGAGTCCGTTTATGTACTCGAGAATATCGTTGTAATCCGCATGAGCGCTGAAGGTATTAAGAACCTCCACACCCGCCTTCAGTCGATAGGTGTCGCCGAATATTTTCACCTCTGACTGTTTTTCCAGCAGCTTCCGCCCGAGGGTATTCTGCGCCATGAACCCGACAATGAGCACTGTGTTTCTAGGGTTTTCGATATTGTTCGCCAGGTGGTGCAGAATACGCCCGGATTCACACATGCCTGAGGCCGATATGATGATTGCCGGGACTTTGAGTGTGTTGAGTCTCTTGCTGTGCTCGGTGTTTACCACGTAGGTCAGTTCGTTGAAACCGAAGGGATTCTCATGATGATCCGTAAAGGCCTGCCTGATTTCTTCGTCGTAGCATTCCTGATGAACACGGAATATAGAGGTTGCGTTTGTGGCCATGGGGCTGTCGACATACACCGGTATCTTCGGAATACGGCCCTCATCATTTAGAAGGTGGAGTATGTACACAAGCTCCTGTGTGCGTTCGACTGCGAAGGCGGGTATGATGATCTTTCCTCCTTTATTCGCAGTCTGCCGAACTATCTGTGCCAGTTTTTCAGACGCGGTTTCAACAGGATCGTGCAGCCGGTTTCCGTACGTACTTTCCATAACAAGGTAGTCGACTGCTGGCAGCATCTCGGGATCACGGAGTATTGGCAGATTTTTTCTCCCCAGGTCGCCGCTGAAACCAATGGCAAGCTCATCCGAGCCCTGCCGCGATTTTACGATTGTAAGGGCCGAGCCCAGTATGTGCCCCGCATCAAAAAACCGTGCCTCCACATTATCGCCGATATAGAAAGAGCGGTGGTACGATACGGTGATGAATTGCTCAAGGGATGCAATGACATCCCGTTCGGTGTATAGGGCATCACCATCGAAAACTTCCCCTCTCTTCTTCGCCTTTTTTCGTAAATACTCCAGATCTTTTGCCTGAATGTGTGCCGAATCCATCATTATCAGGCTTGCCAGGTCCCTGCTTGCAGGGGTTGTGTATATATTTCCCTCAAAACCTTTTTTTCTTAAAAGAGGCACCAGACCGCAGTGATCGAAATGGGCGTGGGTAAGAACGACACCATCCACTGCCGACGCATCAAAATCCCAATTTCTGTTTTTTTCATCCGCCTCATCCCTCCGGCCCTGAAAAGCCCCGCAGTCGATCTGGAAAAGACGATCTTTTATCTTTAAAAAATGCTTAGAGCCGGTAACCTCCTCAGCCGCACCGTGTGAAAACAACTCAGCCTGCATTCTGCACCTCCTCTGAAGTATTACGTTGTTGATGTATTCTAATATTCACCCGACGCATCTCTCATATCCAATCTGAATCAAAAAAAACAGAGAAAGCAGGATTCGTTGAAAATCGGGAAGGCAGTCACGGACAAATAAGTAAAAACCATATCTGCTAAGAAGCGGTATATCCCGCCAGGGGCGTACGTCCTTGACAGGATGTATCATTTCGTGACCGAGTATCTGTAAGTAACTTCCGAGAAGTTACTTAAAAGATGCCCGTATAAGTTTACATTATTCGCACTTTATAACGCAGAGAACGTCGTTTTTGGCGACATTCGTACCTGCCTTGTGGGGAATCCGGATTACTGTCCCGTCACAATGAGCATCTATATTATTATTCATCTTCATTGCCTCTACAACCGCAACTGTGTCGCCGACCTTCACCTGATCGCCTACTTTTTTGTCATACCGAATAATTATACCCGGGAGCGGCGCGCGCACCGCTGTTTCACCTTCTCCGACCTGGCCCGGGTTATCCTTCTGTCCGGAGCCGGCTGAAACGCCCCTGGCGTGAACATTTCCAGATACAGGAGAACGATACGGGCCCCGTATACCCGGATTCTGAGAGACAGTGGGGAACCCGTTCGGTTCGTTTATCTCGACTCTGAAGCGCTCATCATCGACATACACATCGAAGCCTCTCAGCCCTTCCGGCTTGGCCTCATCACCGACGTACTGTTTCTTGTCTGATTTTTTTCCGTGGGGACTTTTACGGATATTCACCCGCGCTTCCCCTTTTAAAAACATGATTCCTTTTTCTTTACACGTTGCAGCGATAAAGATATTCTCATCCGTCGCAGGCAGTTTGTTCTGCTCCAGCATCACCTTGGCAGCTTCCACACCCTTTGTCGGGTCCTCATCATTGATGAGCCTCGGGCTCCTTGTGGTCGATTCAAGATTGAGCTGCTCCTGCGCGAGCTTTACGATTTCCGGGTTGGGAGGCACCGGCGTCTTGCCGAAATAACCGAGCACCATCTTTCCGTATCCTTCAGCAATCTTTTTCCAGGGCCCGATCATAACATTGTTGAATGCCTGCTGAAAGTAAAACTGGGAAACCGGTGTAACCGAGGTGCCGAATCCCCCCATTGCCACGACTTCCCCCATCTCGGCAATTACTTCACGATACCTGTCGAGTATATTATTATCCCGCATCATCTGCGTGTTCGCAGTCAGAGCACCACCAGGCATCGGCGAGTAGAGAATCATCGGTTCTACTCTTGATGCCTCTGGAAAAACCTCGTAATCCGCCATGCACTCTTTAAAGACCTCCTCCGCCTTCATAACTTTTTCGATATCCACTCCAATATCAAAGTTGGTCCCACGCAGCGCATGGTACATGACAACAATGTCGGGCTGGCAGGTACCGCCTGATACGGGCGCAAGCGAACAATCGATTGCTTTCGCTCCCGCCTCCAATGCGGCAATACTCGTCGCAATGCTGGTGCCTGCGGTCTCGTGGGTGTGAAACCTGATTGGAACCTTTCTGGACAGTTTCGCTCTCGCTTTCTTTATCGTCTGGTATACCGTATCAGGGGTTGTAGTACCCGATGCATCCTTGTAGCAGAGTGAATCGAAGGGAATCCCGGCATCGAGGATATTTTTAAGCACCTGAAAATAGAATTCCGGGGTATGGGCGCCCTCAACGCCAGGGGGAAGCGCCATGAGCGTTATACAGATCTCATGTTTCAAGCCGGCATCGACAATACAGCGGCCGCTATAGTCGAGATTATCAACATCATTCAGCGCATCGAAGTTTCGTATTGTCGTAATTCCGTGTTTTTTAAAGAGCTGGGCATGCAGTTTGATTATATCGCTGCTCTGAGAGTCCAGGCCTACGACATTGATACCGCGTGCGAGCGTCTGCAGGTTCGCCTCCGGTCCCGCAATCTTTCTGAATGAGTCCATCATGTCGAAGGCATTCTCGTTGCAGTAGAAAAAGAGGGATTGAAACCGGGCCCCACCCCCGGCTTCGAAGTGTGACAGTCCCGCTTCCACAGCCGCCTCTACGGCCGGGAGAAAATCCTCAGTCAGAACCCGTGCACCGTACACCGATTGAAATCCGTCCCTGAATGCGGTAATCATGACTTCAACAGGTTTTTTTATTGAAATCATCCGGGGAAATCCCCTTTTTCGCTGTAAGAATGAACCAGTTGCCTGCATGATCCGCAATCCAAAAAATACAAATCTCGAAAATTAAAATCCAGCAATCTGTGCTTTTCGAATCTGCGCCTGAGTTTTGAGCCTGTTTTGAGCCGCTGCAAGGTTTTTTATTCGATGCAGAGGCGCAGGAACCCTTCCGTTATTCAACATCATATGATTCAAGAAGGGCAGGCACATATGGGACCCGAGAGTCCTCAACTGAGCGCGAGTCCTTAATTTCATTATCGTTTGGCGGCCGTACATACTCCAACGATTTATCATACTATACGGAATGATACGCGTCTGTTCCAGAAGCTTTCGCTTTTCTTCCTGCAAATAATACAAAACGCCGGTAATTGCCGCAATCTGCTTACTGTTCACCCGTATACCTTTCAGTAAATCAAGTCTGCCGCGCCGTATGTTTCTTACACTTTTAACAGCCGTATTACAGAGGTATATTGCCGTGCTTCTTCGGCGGCAGCGTTTCATTTTTTGTTTTTAACAGCTCGAGTGCTTTGATCAGGCGCACACGTGTTTCAGACGGTTTAATAACCGCATCCACGTATCCCCTGCTGGCCGCAATGTACGGATTATAGAGAAGCTCCTCGTACTCTTTGATCTTCTCCTGCCGTACCTTTTCGGGATGTTTTGCCCCCTCGATATCTTTCCTGTAAATAATATTCACCGCACCTTCTGCACCCATAACCGCTATCTCAGCAGTCGGCCACGCAAAGACCATGTCTGCACCGAGGTGGCTCGAGCTCATCGCAATATAGGCACCGCCGTAATCTTTTCGCGTGATAACGGTGATCTTCGGCACAGTCGCCTCTGAATAGCTCCAAAGCAGTTTCGCCCCGTGGCGGATAATGCCGCTCCATTCCTGATCGGTTCCGGGAAGGTACCCTGGAACATCTGCAAAGGTTATCAATGGAATATTGAATGCATCGCAGGTTCTAATAAACCTGCTTGCCTTGTCAGACGCATCAATGTCGAGGCAGCCGGCAAGAAACTGAGGGTGGTTTGCAATAATACCGACAACCCTCCCGTTCAACCGCGCAAAGGCGACAATAAGGTTTTCGGCAAAGTACTTATGCGGTTCAAAAATATAGCCGTCGTCCACAACATTGTGGATGACCTCTTTCATGTTGTAGCTCTTTCTCGGGTTGTCAGGAATGATAGAGTCAAGATCGGGGCAGATTCGCCGCGGATCGTCTACAGGTTCATAATACGGAGGGTCCTCCATATTGTTGCTCGGAAGAAAGCCTAAAAGCGTTTTTATGCAGTTCATTGTGTCTTCTTCGTTCTCACATGCAAAATGCGCATTACCGCTTTTTGTATTATGGGCGATTGCACCGCCGAGTTCTTCATGACCGGTACGCTCGCCGGTAACGGCCCGTATAACATCGGGACCTGTAATATACATGTAGCTCGTATGCTTAACCATAAATACAAAGTCCGTCATCGCAGGCGAGTATACAGCACCGCCCGCGCATGGTCCCATTATGGCGGAAATCTGCGGTATCACACCGGATGCCCGGGCATTTCTGAAAAAAATATTCCCGTACCCTTTCAGGGCATCAATCCCTTCCTGAATGCGGGCGCCTCCCGAATCGTTGAATCCGACAATCGGCAGTCCCGCTTTCATCGCCTTGTCCATGATTTTACATATCTTTGCCGCATGCATCTCGCCAAGTGACCCACCTCTCGATGTAAAATCCTGAAAATACGCGCATACGTGCCTTCCGTTTACGAGTCCATATCCGGTAACAACGCCATCGGAAGGGATTACCATGCGGTCCAGACCGAAGTTCGTGCTGTAATGTCTCACGAACATACCCACTTCGTGAAAGGTATCCTTATCAAAGAAGAGATCTACTCTCTCACGCGCCGTCAATTTACCCTTTTCGCGCTGTTTTGCTATCTGCTGTTCGCCGCCCATCTGCCTTATGAGGGATTTTTTTCTTCCCAATTCTATATTTCTTTTCTCAACAGTTCCCATAAGGCCTCCATAGCGAAGGGATAGTCAGGAAATAAATCACGATGTATGTACAGGTTTTATGTGAAATGCCCCTATTGTATTAAAATATTCACTGAGAGTCAAGATGAGTAAAAATTCTAAAACGTATGGTTCGTATATTTCTGCTCTTTTCAACATACTCATACCGGTGTCTACATTCACGTGGAAAACGGTATTTTTATATTGAATATATTCATCTTTCACCAGTACTAATTGTATAACGAATAAAGTATATTGCAAATCCATTTTTAAAACGTCAAAGACGGCATATGCCGCTTCGCGGCTGAGTATCAAACAGTAACTTGCGAGAAGTTACTTAGAAGTGCTCACTGATCATTTTCGTATATTGATGATTTCAATCTCTATATCGCCACGTGTATAAGTCTGGCAGGCCAAACGCATTGTCTTTTCAGCTTTCAGTGTATCGAGGCGCAGTATCTCAGCAGGCCTTTTTTTCGTTAAAAACTCACTTCCATTCAAAATCCGGACCACGCATCTGCCGCACCGGGCTTTCCCCCCGCAGACCGTATCGATGGGTACCTGCTGGCGCTGCAGAGCTACAAGCAGAGATGTGACCAGATCGGTTTCTACCCTGTCATCCGTGTTTTTCACAGTAATAAACGGCACTGTATATCTCTCCCGGAATAATTTAAACGACGAATACAACAATAGGAGCGGATGTGTTAAAAAACAAGATAAATTCTCCAGACAGTACATCCTTCAAGCATGTCGGAATAGACACAAATACTCCCGTGTAGTATTTTCTTGAAATCAAAAGCCATATACACTATGTTAGCTGATGCCGAAAAATAAGTTTTCCATAGTTTCCTCTATCATAATATAAACCATATATACGGAGGTATTCAATACAGCATGAAATCAAAAAAGGTTTCTTTTAAAAACCACAACGGGCACAGCCTCAGTGCTTATATCGATACACCGGATTCCGAAATACCGGAGCATTATGCGCTTCTTGCCCACTGTTTCACCTGCTCAAAAAACTACAAGACATTTTCGAATATTGATCGCGCGCTGACGGAAAACGGTTTCGGAGTGCTTCGTTTCGACTTTACCGGCCTGGGAGAAAGTGAGGGAAAATTCTCGGATACGAACTTCACTTCCAACACGGATGATTTACGCGCTGCAGCTGATTTTATGGAAAAAGAATTTCGGGCTCCCGAGCTTCTTATCGGGCATTCATTCGGAGGTGCGGCCGTTTTACAGGCCGCTTCCACTATAGCCTCATCCGTTGCTGTTGCAACAATCTCCGCGCCCTGCGATCCCGCCCATATACGCAAACTTCTGCCTCTCGACAGTGAAGAGATGAAAAAAAAAGGAGAAACCGAGGTGATGATTGCGGGACGCAGCTTCAGGATCAAAAAACAGTTCCTGGATGATCTCTGGAAGGCAGACATAAAAAAAGCAATACGCGGATTGGACAGGGCTTTGATCGTTTTCCACTCTCCGCTTGACAGAATAGTGGGTATCGATAACGCGGCTGATATCTTTCAGACTGCAAAACATCCAAAGAGCTTTATATCATTGGACAGGGCCGATCACCTGCTCTCGGATCCCCGTGACGCAGAGTATGTCGGCGCCATAACTGCTGTTTGGACAAGCAAATACATCACACAAACTTCCTGATCATCGTACCGACTCCTCCCGGTGACCGTACCATCACAAGAGGTGCAGTAATAGAGTCTGCAATAATCCGGGGCATGTTCATTCGATATATACGGCTTCTGTTGGAAATGCCGATAACAACAAGATCATAATTTTTCGATTCTTCCACAATAGCATGAACAACATCGTCGGACAGCACGATTTTTTTACGCACCCTGTCCGTATGCAGTAAGCCGGCATTGCTTCTTAAAAATTGCTCGAGATCAAGCCTTCTCCCGCCGGTGTCAACAGTCATCGCAACAACTTCCCCTTCATCGCTGTCCGCAAGCATAGTCGCCACCTCCAGAGCAAACGCACTGTTCGGTCCGCCCGCTACGGGCACCAGAACGCGACTGTACTCCCTGTCTGTAATGCCTTTGAAAATCACCGTATTGCATGGCGCGCGTTCAATGACGGGGTCGACCGTGCTACCAAGCCGAAAGCCGTGTGCTTTTCTCCCCCCCCTGTAGCCCATAATAAGCATATCGATCTTTTTCTCCCGAACAGCGCTCACAATGCCCCGTGCGATGCTCCTGCAGTACCGAATCGTTGTGCTGACCGGGAAGAGAGGAGCCAGGTACAGCATCACCTCGATCATCGCCTCTTTTCCGGCCACCATATAGCGATACGCATCTGCAAGGGGAACCTGGTCCGGCACAGGCACCATATGAAGAAGCTCAACATGCGCACCTTTTGCACCACACAACCTGTACGTCGACCTGACCATAGGAATTGCGGTGTCGGGGTTTGCAAGGGAAACCATTATTCGATACTCTTTGCCCCGGGGTGCTTCTTCCTCTTCGAGAACATAGATGTCATGCTCCCCCCGTTTCGCATGACTTTTCGAATACAGCAGATAAATCAGCATGCCGCAAAGAATCCAGGTCGGGGCAACGATCCAGGCGATAAAACTCATGTGCACGAGCCACACGGCAAGCACGGCCTGCATCACTATTGCAATGAGGGGAAAAACGGGAAACAGCGGCATAACAAACCCATATACAAGCTCATCACCCATATTGTATCGTATCTTTATGACGGAGAGGTTCACCATGAAAAAGAGAAAAAGAAACATAATACTCGCGCTCGATGCTACATGGAGAGTCGGTAGAAACACTGCGACGACAATGACAATCAAACCGGTCATTGAAAGAGCGCCTGCCGGTGTTTTCCTCCTGGATGAAATCCTCGAAAACAGCGGGGGGAGCATACTGTCCCTGCCGAGCGCGTATGATGCCCTTGTTGCTGAATAAATAGTTGCATTCAGAGCCGAGGTCGACGCAAATATTACGGCGAGCGTAAGGAGGATATCTCCCATAGGAAGGAGCCGGGATACCGCTTCACCGAATCCCCTCTCTTTGAAACTGCCGATCCACTCCCAGGGTGCTCCCTCTATACCGGGCATGCCTTCCTTAACCGATACAATAGTCGCAAATGCAACAGCCACGTATACTACCGCAGCGATGTAGACCGAAAAAATCATTGCTCTCGGCAGGTTCTTCCTGGGTTCTATCGTTTCGTCACCCGCCTGGGCAATCACCTCAAACCCTTCGAAAGCAACATAGGTAAAACCCATTGTGGCGAGTATTCGTATCCAGCCGTATGGGACAAAAGGGCTGAAGTTCTTGAAGCGAATCGGCTCCCTGATGGCCACGAAGATTCCTACGATACCGATAGCCACCAGGAACAACATCTGGCCCATTGTAAAGAATGCGCCGATTTTCCCGGTTTCGGAAGCACCCCTGTAATTTATTAAAATAAAAAACACAGCTGCGGCGACGGCCAGAACCTTGACTGCGACTTCAATAGTAACGGGCAGCCATGAAAGAAGGCCCAACTGCTCGAAATAACGGAGTGTGTATATGGCAAAGGTGAGTGCATACATGCTGCCGGCAACTGAGGATGCAAACCACTCCATCCACCCTGCAATGAAGCTGGTGCCCCGGCCGAACCCGATACGCGCGAAATTATACGCACCACCTGCGTGAGGCACTGCGGAGCTCAGCTCCGCATACGACATGGCTGTAAACAGTGCGATAACACCATTGAGGGCAAAAGTCAGAACTGCACCGCCCGGACCGGCATGGTAAAGCGAATTACCAATACCTAAAAAAACTCCCGCGCCTATCATCATTCCCAGGCCCATCATTGTAATGTGAAAGAGAGAAAGGTCTCTTGACAGTTCAGCATGGACAATAGTGTCCTCTGTGAACTGATTGTTATTTTTCACCTCGCCTCTCCCTGAGAATTTCACGAAGCGTCCGGCCTTTTTCTCTGTTGATTTTATTGATTGAACGGGCACTCCAGATAACGAGATAGGTTGTAAGAGACACTGAAGACACAAGAACAGTAATACCGATCAAAGTTCCGATATTCATTTTTCGTCCGCCCCCTGTCCACCGTGCTGGAATATAGTGAGAAAATCATTTTTTAGGCTGTTCACCCTGTTCGAAAATATTTATCAATATATTTTTTCAGCGCCCTGAAAGCTTTTCCCCTGTGACTTATACTGTTTTTTTCCGCAGGTTTCAGCTGAGCCATGGTTTTTCCGTGCGACGGCAGGTAGAAAAGCGGATCGTAGCCGAAGCCGCCGCTCCCACTGGGCTTTTCGGCAATATAACCGTACACCCGTCCCTCGCAGCTGAAGTATCTGTTTTCCGCGTAATAAAAAACCGCAACACAGGAAAACCACGCTTTCCTGCCTTCCTCGCATACATTGTTCATTTTTTCAATAAGAAGACGGTTGTTCTCTTTGTCCGTTGCATGAGGCCCTGCGAACCGTGCAGAAAAAACACCAGGCCTTCCGCCAAGGGCCTCCACGCAGAGGCCTGAATCATCGGCAACAACAGGGAGTTTGAATTTCGCATACACCGCTTTTGCCTTGATAATCGCATTTTCAATAAAATTATTCCCGATTTCATCGATTTTTTCGGCGTAGGAGAGTTCTGCCAGATCGAGAATCTCCATCCGGGGCCCTGCCGAGCTGAGGATTCCACGAATCTCTTTCACCTTTCCGCTGTTCTTGGACGCTATGACAATTCTGTTCTTCACACATCCACCCTGCACTAATATGTCCGCAGGCATCTTATTTCTCAGATCACTCAATACAGGTGTCTCCCTCTATTTCCGTATTCTGTGGGATTGCCGCAATAAAATCCTCTTTACACGGTGCGAAGAGCGGTGACACTTCGAGCCTGTACAGGGGTGTTCCGTCCCGCCTTCGCGGTACACGGATACCTGCGGATTCAAACCACTCGGCAAAAAGAGCCTGCTGGTCATACAAGACGGTGTCCGGAGAATCCTCTCCACTTCTATTCTTCAGCGGAGAAAACTCCTCCTTTCGCGATACTTCCATGATAATTGACCGTTCGGCACTTTTAAGTGCATCAAAAATAAATGTTTCCAGCTTATAACCATTCGGCTCATCGGGTTCAGTACTATTACCGTTGGGCCCGACATGGGGAATTTTCTTATGAGCGATATGAAACGGGAGTTTCAGGTTCTTTTCCGAGATACGGACGGCAAAGTCGAGGTTTATCGAATGTATAGCGATACTTCCGCCCGACAGTTCCGTCCGCGGGTCGCCTCCTTGCTCGAGAACGACGGAATCGAGCTCTGAATACTCAACAACCCCTATCTTTTCTTCCTCCACAACGAATACACCGATCTTTTCATCCGGATTCCTCTTCTTTACACACTTTGACGACATATCACACCTGTTCAGCGAATGATAGCCGAGAAAAACGGGATCGAGCACCTTTACAAGTACATTATCGACCTGAAAGTAGAAAATTTCCTCTACACCGATGTCCTTGAGCCAGGCATGCGCACCCGAGTTTTTCAGTGTTGGAAAAGTACCGCCATGGCCGCCAGGGCCCATGAACAGCCTGTTTTTTTCCTTTAACAGCAGCCTCCCCTTTCCGTCCACGGCGGGAAACATCGTCTGTTCAATAAACCGGACGAACTCCGGACTAAGCCCGAAATAGCTGTGTTGTTCAAAGAATTTCTCGGTCTGTTCCCTGTTTGTCTCACTCACCATGATTATCCATGGTATCTGCACGTGAAACTTGTTCTGCATATAGGCGATTTTTTGGGAGTGCACCTCAAACATGCTTTTCCCCCTGATCGGGCTTACCGGAAACATTCCCTTCGGTGCATCGATCCCCAGGCGCGAGCTCTGCCCTCCCGCAGCGGTAAAGACTGCAGTTTTGGAAGAGGCTATCAATGCCTCGCCGCACTCCTTCGCCTTCTGTTGCCGCCTGCGCTCTTCCGATGTCCCGGGAATAAAGATTACATCCGGCCTTTTTACATTCCGTATCTGCAGCTTTTTCTCGAGGAGGAGGGGCGTTATCTGATCGATCAGATGAAAATCGACCCTTTGAATATCCCGGACAAGTTCATTTTTACCCTGCTCGCCGATTTCATCCCAGAAACGAAGGATGTGCTCCTGACCGTATACCCGAATTGTTTTAAATAGTTTTTGCTCCTCTTCAGTTCTGCCTTCAATCATAAAACCTCCAAATCACCGATGATCCATGTCAAAGATTGCTGACTATATCCCTGAACTGATTGCCCCTGTCAAATTCGTTCATGAACATGCCGAAACTCGCAAAGCCGGGCGACAGCAGTACCGTCATTCCCGGAGCGGAAACAGCATACGCGCGGGACACCGCTTCTTTAAAATCATCGAACATACAATACTCCTCAAGCCCCTCCTCAATCAGCCGCTTTGTCCCGGAGCCTTCAAGCAGTATCAGGTTCTTTACCTTTTCCTTCACGGTCCGGGCAAATATACCAAGGGTCAAGCCCTTGTCCGAACCCCCTGCAATAAGGGTAATCTCCCCTTCCATGCTGTTGATTCCTTCAACAGCAGCATCGGGCATGGTAGCAGCCGAGTCATTGATAAAGTGCACTCCGCTCTTGGTAGCAATATACTCCAGCCGGTGGGGAAGGCCTTTAAAGCCGGAAACGGCATCACGAATTTCAGACGGATCGATATCCTCCGAAACGCATGCGGTGACGGCTGAGAGCACATTGTACAGGTTATGCCTGCCTTGAAGCTGTATGGCCCCTGCGTCAAACAACCGCTGTGTTTGACTTTGTTTTTTAAAGTACAGCACGTCTCTTTTACCATCTTTCTGTATAAATACGCCCGACCCGCTGAAGTTTTTCGCCAGCCCGAAACTGAGCATCTTTGCCCCCTTTTCGGGAGATACCCTGCGGAATACATCGTTGTCCCTGTTCACAACAATGACATCTCCCCTGCGCTGATACCGATAGAGCACCGCTTTGTCTTTAAAATATTCATCCATACCATTGTAATAATCGAGGTGGTCCTCCATGAAATTCGTAAACACACCGAGCCTCGGGCTGAACCGTTTATTCTCGATTCCGCCGAGTTGAAAACTGGACAGCTCGAGCACGATATACGTATCGGTTGTCACCATTGGCAGGATATCAAACACAGACACGGTTATGTTTCCCGCAAGAAGCGCATCTGGGCGTTTCATCTTTAAAATAGTATGAATCAGGGAGGCAGTCGTCGATTTTCCCTTCGTGCCGGTCACTCCGATGATATTGTGCGTTTTTTTTCTGATACAGTCGAGAAAAACACCCACATCGGTGTCAATTGCGGTTCCCTGCTCCTTCGCGTACGCAATGTACGGAGAATCTTTCGGAACACCGGGGTTTTTTACGATCAGATCAGCATCCCCAAAATCATTGTACTCATGCCTGCCTAAAACGAACCGGATTTTTCTTCTCTGCTTCAGCATTTTAATACCGTCGGCAAGCTCATCTTCAGTTTTAAGGTCTGTTACGACTACCCGGTGACCGTGTGAAACAAAATAGTTTGCGGCACCTGCGCCACCGCCATGCAGGCCGAGCCCCATTATCAACACTTTTTTACATCGGTCCATATATTGTGGACAGGCTCCTGAAATATTCACTTGGTTTGAACCTATTATGTTTGCACGCTCGCTTGTCTCTGTTATAACATGTTCTACCGCTTAGTGCATAAAAAAATCCCCTTATTTTGATAATAAGGGGATTTTTTTCTTGAAAACCGGATTTAATACCTCCGGTGTGACCTCATTTGCATTTTCCTCATCTTTTTTAATCGTCTTCTCTCAGCAGCCTTCTTTTTATTCTTCCTCTGAACAGCAGGTTTTTCGTAATAGGCCCGCTTCTTCCATTCGCGAAGGATACCATCTCTCTCACATTCACGTTTGAATCGTTTCAACGCCCTGTCGATACTTTCACCATCTTCAACTTTAACAACCGCCACCTAGCCTCACCCCCTCTCTTCGCCGAATGTAGTGCAATAGTACTACTTTATCCGTTAAATAAAAAGTATTTTTAAGGGTATCAAATATAATTTATTTTAAGTTACTGAGAAGATCCCGGCGGAAATTCACCCCGATTTTTTCCCTTACTTCTTTCATGGTAGTATCTGCGATAGAGCTGCAGTGCTTCCGTCCCTGCTCGAGCACATCCAGCACATATGTGGTGTTTCTGTCAAGCTCCTTCTTCTTTTCCCTTATTGGAGCAATCACCTTGTTGATATTTTTTACAAGTATTTTCTTACAGTCAATGCACCCGATCCCCGCCGTTTTACATCCCTTCTCGACGTAACCGATCTCCTCATCGGTTGAGAAATACCGGTGCAGGGAAAAAATATTACAGATATGCGGGTTGCCCGGGTCTGATCGTCTGATTCGTGCGGGATCGGTAACCGCTGTTTTCAGCTTTTCCCACAGAACATCCTCTTCCTCTATTAACGCAATATAGTTATTAAGGCTCTTGCTCATTTTCGCGCCGCCGTCAAGCCCCTTGATACGAGGAGCCTCTCCCAAAAGAGTTTTCGGTTCCGGAAAGGTGTCGCCGTACCTGCCGTTGAACCGCCGTACAATCTCCCGGGTAAGCTCGAGGTGTTGCCGCTGGTCGTCACCGACAGGCACGACCTGGGCCTTGTACACAATAATGTCGCTCGCCATTAAAACCGGGTAGGTAAGAAGACCGGTATTGATATTGTCGGAATGCTGCAGTTTCTTATCCTTGAATTGGGTCATTCTCTCGAGCTCGGCAATCGTTGCTATTGAACTCAAGATCCATGTCAGCTCAGTATGCTCGGGAACCTCAGACTGAACGAACAGGGTGCACCGGTCGGGATCTATGCCGGATGCGATAAGCGTTTTTGCCGCTTCGAGGATTCTTTCTCTCAGCTCCGACGGTTCATAGCTGATGGTAATAGCGTGATAATCGACAACACAGAAGATGCACTCATAGGTTTTTATAAGTTCAACCCAGTTTTTGATTGCGCCGAGATAATTTCCGACATGTATGACTCCCGACGGTTGAATACCGCTGAATGATCTCTCCTTCATGTTTCCCTCTCGACTAAACTGAATATATTCGTGTGCGCTGCTGCTGTCAACAGATACGAGCACAGCTGAGCTACCGGGAGAATCCGCATCATGTGAAGTAGATACAAAGAGCATCCAATACACCCGATGCAGACTGAAGAGTGATTCCTGCAGATTCTGGAAGCCTCACTAACCAGGTATTCCAGGCATAGACGACGCCGGGATACAAAAGCTGCAGGAACCGTCGAACGAGGCATTACCAAAACAGCTTATTTAGATCTAACATTAATTGCCTGAGGCCCTTTCGGACCTTCCTTGATCTCAAATACCACAGGCTGATCCTGAACAAGCGTTTTGAATCCTTCCATATCGATTTCCGAATAATGGACGAAAACATCGCTTCCATCATCCATGCTGATGAAACCAAAACCCTTCTTCTCGTTAAACCATTTTACTTTTCCTTCCGGCACTAACTAACTCCTTACAAAAATACATATTTCCAAAAAAGGATGAATAAAATTACACAGTCTTTAATACTTTGTCAATACTATTTTACAGCGCCAATAAAAACTTCGTCGCTTCAGTGATATCGTATTAAAGCCTCTCTCAAATCTCCTTCCCATTCTACCGATCCAGCACGAAATCCCCGGCAAGATTTTTCTCAGCTCCTCTCAAACACCGTTTCACCGCCGATAATCGTCTGCAGCACGACCGCGTCTTGCAGTGATTCGGCTCCTTCCTTCAGAATATCCTTTGAAAGATAAACGAGGTCTGCAAGCTTTCCGATTTCCAGACTGCCGATTCGATTTTCAAGACCCATGGATGCTGCGCTGCCCATCGTATAGGCATATACGGCATCTTCGAGTGATATTTTCTCCTTCGGAAAAAATCGAAGCTGGGGTCCGTCGGTGAAATTTTTCCGTTCCGCCGCTGCATAGATTCCATGAAGGGGGTTTACCGGTGCGACAGGCGCATCGGAACCGAATGCAAGCACCGCTCCTGAAGACAGAAGGCTTCCCAGCCTGTATAGCAGCCTCGCATCGGGGCCGAGAAGCCTCAGCGCGTTCTCCCTGTCCATCGGCAGGTGAACCGGATTGACGACGGGTATTACACCGATTGAGGCAAATCTGCCGATATCTTCATCCTGCAGTGCCTGGGCATGCTCTATCCGCCTGATAACCGCAGGGATTCCAACCTCCTTCTTCAATTTCTCATATACATTGAGCGCAACCTGATTTGCACGGTCCCCAATTGCATGCACCGCAGCACCTATGTAGTGCGAATGGGCCCGCTTCAGCACTTCATAAAGCTCTGTTTCGTTCATAAGCAGCATCCCGCTGCTGGTTTTTCCTGCGTATGATCGGCTCATATATGCTGTCTCAGAGGAAAGCGAGCCGTCTAAAATAACCTTGCACCCGCCGAGAATGACACTGTCGTTTCCGAACTGAGACGGTATGCCGAGATTGCCCAACCGGAAAGCCTCACGGTCACCGAACATGAGCACCGCACGCATTTTCATCTTTCCCTTCCTCCAAATTTTCATAATGCTCGTTATGGAGGATTCCGGTGCATATACCGAGCAATCGCACAGGGAGGTAATCCCGTTTGACATGAGCCTGTGCATACCCCCTTCCATGGCTTCATCGACTTTCCGTATTTTTTCCTGGGGTATGATTTTCTTTACCAGCTCAATCGCCCGCTCTCTCAAAATACCGGTCGGAAAACCCGATTCATCCCTCTCTATGGTACCGGCGAGGGGATCTGCGCGGTGTGCGTCAACCTGGGCGATCTGCAGAGCTCGTGAGTTCACAATCGCGGTGTGCAGGTCTTTGCTGTAAAGTATAATGGGATTATCCGGCGTGATGGGGTCAAGCTCTTCCTTCGACATTCCATGTAAAAGTGTGAAATCCGCACCTGCACCGGTTACCCACTGATTCTCTTTTTTAGAGGCGACACACGCCTTCAGTTTTTCGAAAAGCTCGTTTTGTGTTGTCACCCCGGTCAAATCGAGCTCTCTGTATAGAAGTGAGTATTTCTTCAGGTGCAGATGCGCATCGATAAAACCCGGGAGAATGCATCCGAACTGCAGGTTGACCTTTTCGGCTCTCGGGTATAATCGACGGGCTACATCAAAATCTCCGGTAAACTTAATTACGCCGTCACTGATGACTATTGACTCTTCGACAACTCGTTTGCTGTCCATTGTGTATATTGGAACACCATACAGAATTTTCATGACAGTCCGTTCCTTTCCGAAACAGGAGAAACCGGCACGTATTTAATGGCCGGCTCTGCGAGCTTTTTTCTTAAGTTCGTATTGATTACTTCGAAAATTATAAGAGAAAAGCGGATTTTTGTGGAGGAAATTGTGCAAAAAAAAATTGCCGCCCTATCACCCGCCGTTATCGGTCTTGGGAAAATCGACTACTGGTACTGGACAAAATACTTCATCGATATATTCAGCGAATGCCCATACCAGTGCAGTTATTGTAATACGAGGAGGACCCACAGGGAGAAGAGCCTTGCGTTTTCATATGATCTTCCTGAAAGAAATCAGACGGTCGGGCTGGGTTTACTCAGCGACATTTACCATCCCGATCACTCCTTGAATAAGAATATAACGGATATTCTGAAGGTTCTCTACAGGGGGGGCTACGCAGTCAATATTCAGACCAAATCAGACGCCCTGCTGCAGGATATCGAACTCCTCAAGAAATTCGCTGAAAAGGATAGAATCAGGATTACCTGCACAATTTTAACAAAAAACAGTGCCCTCTCCTCCCGGCTCGAAGAAGGAGTGCCGTCACCGGACCGGCGGCTCGAGACAATAAAAATACTAAATAACGAAGGCATCCCTGCAGGCATTGCAATTATTCCGATTATTCCACTCGTTAATGACGATGATGAAAATCTCGCGTCATTAGTGAGAACTGCAAAACAAAACGATGTGCGGTGGATACTCTTTTCCGGTTATAACCCGACCTCCACATTTCTCAATAACCCCAGATGGACAGAGACCACAAAAATCCTCTCGGACCCCCATTTGCTCACATTGCGGTACAGATGGGTCAAAAATTTTCTTATACAGCTTTTTACAAATGAAAGTATTCCCATGCGTATTCCCCGGATGCACCGGGGTCCCCTCGACCGGAAATACTCTTCCGACATTGTCAGTGAACACCTCTTCAATATTTCGTATCTCTATGAGCTTCTTGAAGAAAACCTTGAAGCAGCCCGGTATCGCAATGCGGCATATGAAGTAAATGGCCTGGAACAATCTCTCAAATCCATTGTTTTCAAAAAAAATCACGGTTATATTAAGTGGATTAATCCTGAAATCGAGGGAGTGATTGAAGAACATCTGTACAGCGGAAGTTCCACAGTATACTCCGAGGTGTGCAACCGGGTTCTGACCGAGTGTAAAAATGCCTGAAACCGTAAAAATAGAAGAGCTTAGAAACATCGGCATTATTGCGCACATAGATGCCGGAAAGACAACGACAACCGAACGGATTCTGTACTACAGCGGCCTCTCACACAAAATCGGGGAAGTCGATGACGGTCAGGCAACGATGGACTGGATGGAACAGGAGCAGCAGCGCGGTATAACAATCACCGCTGCATCCATAACCTGCCATTGGCGCGGTTGCGCCATCAACATAATCGATACGCCCGGCCATGTTGATTTTACCGTGGAGGTCGAACGCTCTCTGCGGGTGCTCGACGGCGCGGTGGTTATATTCGATGGGGTTCAGGGCGTTGAACCGCAGAGCGAAACAGTCTGGCATCAGGCGGACAGCTACAACATCCCGCGGCTTGCATATATCAATAAAATGGACCGGATCGGCGCAAACTTCAGTGAAAGCGTGCAGATGCTCGAAATGAAGCTCGGTTCGAATCCGCTTGTGCTTCAGATACCTATCGGCGCTGAAGACAACTTTGAGGGCGTGGTGGACCTTGTCAGAATGCAGTCCATACGATGGTCCGGGGAATACGGAGAGACCTGTGAATATGGAGAAATTCCCGATTATCTAAAAAACGATGCAGCAGAGAAGAGGCATGAACTGCTCGAAAAAATTGCTGAAGAGGACGACGAGCTCCTCGAAAAGTACCTTGAAAACGGGGATCTGGAGGAAGAGGACATACTAAGGCTCTTGAAATCCGTCACAATCTCATACCATGGCGTACCGGTGTACTGCGGCTCCTCTCTTCGGAACATGGGAGTACAGCCGCTTATGGATGGTATTGTCGATTTTCTTCCCTCACCCCTCGAGATACCGCCGGTAAACGGCATTAATCCAAAAACCGGCAGCCCGGAAATTCGGCATTCGAGCGAAAAGGAGCCGCTTGCAGCTCTTGCTTTCAAGCTGCATAACAACAGCCAGGCAGGAACACTCACCTACATACGCGTCTATTCGGGAAAAATTTCCAACGGTAATGCCGTGTACAATGTAAATAAAAAAAAGCGGGAGCGGGTCAACCGAATAATACGCATGTATTCCAACAGGCGGGTCAACACCGAAAGCATATCTGCAGGCGACATCGGTGTCATCGTCGGCTTCAAGGTGACGCAGACAGGAGATACGCTGTGCAGTGAAGGAAAGCAAATTCTATTGGAGCGACCCGTATTCCCTGACCCTGTTATATCAATCGCCATAGAGCCGAAAAATGCGGGAAGTCAGGCCAAACTCGAAAACGCCCTTGAAAAGCTGTCCCGCGAAGACCCGACCTTTGCCGTAAGAGTGGATGAAGATACGGGGCAGAAGATCATTTCGGGAATGGGGGAGCTTCACCTCGAGGTGCTTACCCAGAGAATGATCAGGGAGTTCGGTGTTGAAGCAAATGTAGGAAAACCGCAGGTTGCCTACAGGGAAACAATAACCGGCGGGTCACAGGCAGAAGCGCACTTTCATCGCCAGATCGCCGGAAAGGATCACACCGGCCACGTTGTAATCTCTGTTCACCCGCTCGAACGGGGTACAGGAAACAGGTTCGAAAACAGTGCCCCGGAGGCTCAGATTCCGCGCGTGTTTATCGATACCATTGAAGAGGCAGTCTTCAACACCATGGAGCGGGGGATCATCGCCGGTTACCCGATGATAGATATACGTGCCGTTCTTGAAGGAGGCTCGTTCAACCAGTCGAGCTCATCCGAGATCGGCTACAGTGCAGCCGCTGCCGATGCTTTTGATGGGGCGTGTGAAAAAGCGGGAGGTGTGTTGCTCGAACCCTATATGTCTATAGAGGTGACCACACCAAAAGAGTTTGTCGGGGATGTCATCGGCGATCTCAACGCCCGGGGCGGGCAGATCAACAATATACTGAGCCGCCAGGCTGTTGAAAAAATCGATGCGGTAGCCCCACTTTCGAAGATGTTCGGTTATACGACGGACCTCAGATCGATGAGCCAGGGGCGCGCATCGTTTACCATGGAATTCCGCTACTTTGCGCCGATTGCCTGACCATCTGATAATCTGTATTAATTTTCCTGATAAAATTGTCACTATGCGTTATATTCAGAAAGTAGAGTGGAAATTCAGAGCAAAGTGCATTAAAATTTCACTGTAGACAACAAATGCTGCAGGTTGCGAAAAAATATTTTGCAAAATCAACCAGATACTCAGGGAAGGAGAAGATATGAACGGAAAAAAAATACTGATAACAGTTGTATGTATGCTGGTTCTCGTTTTACCAGGGACGTTCGTATTCGCCCAACAGCCATATGACCTTGGCGCTGTTGAGTCGGATCTGACTGCAATATCGAAGGGTCTCAGTAACATCTTCGGGCCGAACCTTGGTGCAATGACCTTTTTAGGCGACCCGGTCGGCTATTCGACGATTAAACATATTGAAGTGGGCCTTGCAGGCGGGGCCTCATTCGTACCGACAGAAAATATTGCACTCGGTACGAGCCTTCAGTACGATTTCGGGGATCTTAAATATTTACCCGTTCCCGCCTTTGGAGTACATGCAAAATTCAAGATCAGGCGGTTTGAAATAGGCGGAAAGCTCGCAGGAATTCCGAAGATCGAGGACAAGGATGCCGGTGTTCATCTCAACAACATGATTATCGGCGGCAAGCTTCGCTACGAGCTCTGGGACAAGAGGGTGCTGATGCTTTTGAGAACAGGGGCATCTTTCGGCGGTTTCCTCGAATATATCAACGGAAACGTAACCATGCTGGGACGGGATGCGATACCGGTTTTCGTGGATGTTCCCGGTCCTGGTTCGACGCAGGTCGCGAATCTCATTACAGAAACCGGGTTTGAAACAAACTGGAAAGGGTTTACCGTCGGCGGAGAGGGCCAGATGAATTTTCAAATACTCTTTGTCAACTTATTCGGAGGCGCGCGGTTCAGCAAGACATTCGGCAAGGCCACAACCGATCTTTCCGGAAGCACGACTCTCGAGCTCACCGATCCAATCTATACTACCTATGTCGATACCTTTACAAATCAGCAGCTCGTGATCAGCACGGAAGCAAAGCCCGAAGGATTCGACACAACACTGTTCGGCGGCGTGGAGGTGAAAATTCTGATGCTCGCCGTTACTCTGCAGGGAGGATACAACTTTAAGAACAGTAACTATTTGCTTGAAGGGGGCGCCAGATTGCAGTTCTGAGGCGTTTACCTGAACCACCTTCAAGAACAACGCAGGTTTTCAGTTTTTAAAAAACACTATTTCGAGTATAAACGGCAGGAATAATTTCAAATAAGTTACCTGTTGATATTCGGCCCCAGCAGGGACGTACGCCGCTTTTAACAGTGGCCTTTCCACGATATTTGTGATACTGTGTTCCTGACACTGCATGTGGCGGGGCGGATATATGCACAACAATCTCATTTATATTGCGTGGATCATTATTGACCTCTTTCTCCTGCTCACGGCGTTCTCCGTCTGGGGCAGGGTCGGAATCGTTGCGATTATCGCCGCCAACGTCATTATGATGAATCTCTTCGTGCTCAAGGGCATGGTTCTTTTCGGTATCGACGCCACCGGAGGTAACGTTCTGTATGCATCGATTTTTCTTGGCACCGATATTCTGTCCGAATACTACGGGCCGAAGGAAGCCCGGCAGGCAGTGTTGCTGGGGTTTTTCATATCTCTTCTGTTCCTTATTTCATCCCGCTTCATCCTTCTCTTTGAACCTGCAAGCTGGGACCTCTACCACAAGCCGATGGAACAGCTCTTCACCCCCATATGGAGGATTATAGCGGCATCGATGGCCGCGTATATCGTTTCACAGAACCTGGATGTCATTAGCTACGAGCTGATCAGGCGGCGGTTTCCGAAGCAGCTCTGGCTGAGGAACAACGGCTCCACCTGGACATCCCAGGCGGTTGATACCCTTGTTTTCTGCACCGCTGCCTTTGCGGGTGTTTATGAAACGAAGGTCGTGCTCGGTATCATGCTCTCCACATATATACTGAAGGTAATCGTGGCCGCGCTCGACACTCCTTTTCTCTACCTCACCCGCGTCGTCACACGCCTCAGGCCGGGCATTATTGGAGAATGAGCTTACATTTTTCATTCTCACACCTGAATGATTCTAATCGAAAAGCTTATCATCTATATTAAAATTCCATATTTTTTACATAATGGATAATCTGTTGCTGGTGGATTTTAACATAGCGACAGCTATGAAGTCGGGTATAAACTATATCGGTACAGCTCCTGTTTATGGTGATAGTCAAAAGGTGCTTGGATATGCACTGGAGGAAATTAATGGCCCATACATCATCTCCACAAAACTTGGCGGCAAGCCCCTGCCCTTTAATCCACAAGATAAAGATGATTTACGAAGATCGTTCAGCGAGAGTTTGAAATTTCTTAGTAGATTTAAAAAAGGTCATTCACTTGCCATAGTTGGAACAGGCCCTGCTTCACAATCAATGGTGATGTGGGCAAAGATATTGAACGTCGCACCTGTTGTTGTGTTCGGACGCCAGCCGAAGTGGTCTGATCGATTTTCAAAACTTGGTGCCGACGCATATGTCACGGGTGATAAGCTCCCAACTGAAGTTATAAGGATTATGAAAAAGGGCGGGGTTGATAGGGTTATTGAAGCAGTCGGATCAAATAATGCTCTTTTTCGATGTTTGCAGATTGTTAAAGAAGATGGAAAGGTAAATATCTACAGCATGCCTGCAGATGATACCCCTTATGATTCAATACTCGAATCCGATCCACGCATTTTCAAGTCGAAGGTTGCAGAGTCAGAGGTACATGACAAGCTGCTTGCGTATATTGAAAAAGGCAAGGCTAACCTCGAGGACTGGGTGAGTTACATCTATAATATGGATGAATATCAAAAGGCCTTTGAAGTTGTCAGAAAAGAGAAACCGACAAAAGTTATTATAAAAATGTAAGAATGAATTATTTATCAGGGAGATGCTTGAGACGTGTCAAAAGCACAGCCGGTTTGAGCGTCTTGGATAAGGCAAATATTTAAGTAACATTAATAAAAATTATTCGTGCAACACAGTTTAGGTGCGGTTTCTCGATACGCCATGGGCACTGGTTATTATTTATCTGATGTTAAACTTTCCCTTTGTTCAGCTAACCTGCTTCTGCAATGGATTTACATCGGCAAACAAGCTTGCCTCCTCCTCCACTGATCAGCGGGCCCAATTATCCATCGCGTATTTTTCAAGTGCTGATAAACAGAATCAAACGCTTCACCTCCATAAGGCTGGAAAAAAGAGATGAAAGAAGGGGATCGGTTAGACCGGCTATTCAACTCAGGTATTATAGCCATTATGCGGGCCAACAGCTCAGATCAACTATTGGCTGCTGCTGATGCGATAAAAGCGGGTGGAGTCGACGCTATAGAAGTGACGATTACCACGCCCGGGGCTCTTTCGATTATAAGTCAGGCAACATCGAAATATGGCTCGGATGTACTGTTTGGGGTCGGTACCGTGCTCGACCCTGAAAGTGCGCGAATGGCTATTATCGCCGGTGCCCAATTTGTGGTTTGTCCAACATTGAATACCGACACCATTAAACTCTGTAAACGGTATTCCGTGCCCGTTATGCCCGGGGCCTTCACGCCAACCGAGATTCTTACCGCGTGGGAAGCTGGATCGGATGTTGTCAAGGTTTTTCCCGCAAGTGTTGGTGGACCCTCCTATATCAAAACCCTCAAGGCACCTCTTCCCCAGATCAGATTAATGCCTGTCGGAGGGGTAAATCTTGATACAGCAGCCGATTTTATCCGTTCCGGATGTGAAATCATAGCGGTTGGGAGTTCACTTGTGAACCAACAATTACTGGACGGACGTAAATTCGATGTTATTTCTGAGCGTGCGCGTAGATTCAGAGAAGAAGTCGAAAAAGGACGCATGCAGCGGGACAAACGCTAATAATTTTTAAACTGGAATAAATTCTCTTTTACACAATGTGCTTGAGTACCTGAAAATTATGCGCAGGCAGCTTGATAATAAAGAGTACTTTTTCATGTTTATGAACAGAAACATATTCACAGCAAAAAGAAAAATTCTATAGGCAAAGGATTGTGTAAGAGGTGGAGCAAAAGGAAAGCCGCTACAACATTCGTGCAGTGGAAAGGGCACTGTGTGTTTTATCGATGCTGTCAGACGGTAGGCCTCGTACGTTGACGGATCTAAGTGAAGCAATTGGAATAAATAACAGCACTACCTTTCGCCTCTTGTCAACCTTATCAGTTAAAAGTTATGTAGAGCGGGACAACAAAACCAATACATATAAACTTGGTATGGCCTGTCTTGAAATGGCACGAGCCTATCAGGTTAGTTCTGATATTCGTCGGCTGGCTCTCACTGAACTGGAGAAACTTCGCGACGAAACAAAAGAAACGGTTCATCTGGCTGTGCTCGATAAAATGGAAGTAGTGTACCTGGAAAAACTGCATGGATTGCACGCAATTGGTATAATGTCCTCTCAGGTCGGCGGGCGGTCTCCAGCCTATTGTACCGGTCTTGGCAAGATACTTCTGGCATATACTGATCCTGAGTATGTAAGAACCTACTATAGAAATACCGGCCTTCCTCGTTATAGTGATTCTACTATTCAAAGTATTGAAACGCTAATGGACGAGCTAATAAAAACACGCAATCGATGTTATGCACTCGATTCCGGCGAGCATGAAGCTGAAGTCCACTGCATTGCCGCACCGATTTTTTCAATAAACAATACTATAATAGCGGCGATCAGCATATCCGGTCCAGCCTCCCGGATGGATCCTGTCGGATCACAGACTGATCTCATTAATAGGACCAAGGAAGCGGCATGCATCATATCGGCCAGACTCGGTTATAGAAATGGCCAAAGGATCACGGTTAAAGAAGGCTTGAAGTCATAAGCAAGTTAATTTTCAAACGCAAAAGACCTGATACTCTCATAACCTTCGGTATGCACTTCGTGAGGGGCAGGTACCGATAGGTCGAACTGCTGATGAAAGAAATACAATACGACATCGTCAAGGATGATATAAGTAACATTCAGGGAAAGGGGTCAATCTTCGTGACTTTCGGTGAAACGATGGTTCGTGACACCCCTGCTGACCTGCAACGCCCCGAGTGCACAAAAAAAATTCATATTTCAATGGCCGGCAGTGAATATACCCTTGCCATATTTCTCGCTCGCCTTGGAATCTCTTCTGTCTACATCACCCGCTTACCTGATAATCCATATGGGTGGCTCCTGCGAAATACTGCTCGAAGTCAGGGTGTCAATACTGATTATATAGTATGGGCTCCTAAAAATGAACCGATTGGCCGTTTCATATACGAGATTGGGCGTACTCCCCGAAGGCATATTGGCTGGTATCAGCGAATGTATTCTGCCGCAAGCAGGTTGGGAAGCGGAATGGTGGATTGGAATGCTGTCCTCAAGGACTGCAAACTTTTTCATACCTCAGGGATTAATTTCGGTCTAGCCTCACACAGCAATTATAATCGAAATTATTTACTGGAGGCTTTTCTTGAAGCCATAGACGCCAAACCAGAAGATTGCACGGTTGGAATCGATTTCAACTATCGCGCTTCCCTGTGGGGTAAAGCTGAATGTGTGGAAGTCATGTCGGATATAATCACCAATCATGCGGATATACTCATTACAACCATTGAAGACATGGCAAAGCTCTATGGTTTCGGGTGCGGACAGTACAGTGCAGAAGAAATCGATAGGGGAGATATGGGTTATATAGAAGACGATGATATTAAATCATTTGCTCAGAGTGTAATGAAACAATTTAAAACAAAAGTCGTTGCAATTACGATACGGTATCCTGATACTTTCGAACAGCATAGGTGGGAGTCAGCTGTTATCAACGACAACGGATATTTTTTCCGCTCACCCACGATTCATACAATTGTACTTCAAGACCGGCTTGGAGGAGGCGATACCTGGAATGGCGGTTTCTACTACGGATTATTGACTGAAGGCTTCACTGCGAAGGGGCTGGAGAAAGGCGTGCTTGTCGGTGACGCGGCAACGCGGATCAAGCAAACGCTGATGTTCGACCTACCAATCGTTACCAGGGCTGACGTACAGGCTTTGATGAGAGCAGATGTTCTCGGAGGAGGCAAACGCACAGAAAGATAATTGGTTTATCAACCTATGATTACTGATAAAACCTACGGAAAGGTCATTCTTTGACTTTTGTCATAATAAGTTGATGGGGAGGCACATAGAAGTGAAGTTAAAGGACAAAATTACCGTCGTTACCGGAGGAGCTATCGGCATTGGTGCTGCAATAGCAAAACTCTTTGCCAATGAAGGAGCTGTTATATGCCTGCTGGATGTGGATACATCTAGTGGAAAGGCAACATGCAGAGAGATCATAGATGAGGGCGGGGCCTGCACATTCTATCATGCGGATGTATCGAATGAAAAACAGGTAAAAAAAATTACCGAACAGATTCTCCATGATTTCAAGAAGGTAGACATCCTTGTAAACAATGCCGGAATCTGGAGACCGGGTCGTGTTACAGATTTGGGTGCGGATACCTGGGATACAGTTTTGAATACAAATTTAAAGGGGGCTTTCCTTGTTTCTAAATACATCCTGCCCGCTATGATGAACATAAAACAGGGTGTTGTCATCAATATAGCCTCAGTCGCAGGTCTTGTAGGCGCACCGGGCGCATCCGCCTACGCCGCTTCAAAGGGCGGTATTGTCAATCTCTCCCGAAGTATGGCTCTTGATTTTGCACCGTATAATATCAGGGTTAATTGCCTCTGTCCGGGAATGATCAATACTGCCCAGGGAGACGCTGTCGTTGGACATTACAAACCGGAAATGGATCCAGTAGATGCAAAACGTACCTGGCAACCATTGCATCACCTGGGCACACCCGAAGACATTGCAAAAGCTGCTTTATACATGGCATCAAACGATTCTGAGTTTATGACGGGCTCAATTTTTGTCATAGACGGGGGATTGACGGCTCAGTAGCCATTACAATCTCCGTCATAACCAAGCCTGTACTAACGCAAAGGAGGAGGTGATGAAAAGGCAAATTTTTTAAAAAGTTTCACGACACAGAATATATTCTGTGTCGAAAATTTACCTTGTTAAAGGTACATCAAAACAGGGAGGCAAAACATGAGAAGCAAAAAAAATTAAAGGTTGTGCTCGGTGTCTTCGTTGCATTTGTGCTTGTAACGGGGGTGGTTTTTTCCGCCTTTGCCTATGAAGAGGTCAGGCACATGATCAAAGTACCAAAGAGTTTCAAGTTCGGAACCTATACGCAGAAACCCTGGGCAGGAACAACGATCAACGTCGCTATGGTTGCCGAACCACGTAATGAGGCAATTCAAAAACTTGCCGGTGAATTTACAAGGAAGACGGGAATCAAGGTCAATTTCAACCTTCTCGCCTATCCCACACTGCAGGAAAAACAAATGGTAGCGCTCACCCAGGGTACAGGAGCATACGATGTTGTGGATGTTGATTGTGTCTGGGTAGGCCAGTACGCGGGCGAAGGGTGGACTATCCCTGTTGAGGAGTTTATTCTCAGAACAGACCGTGAGACCCTTGCCCTCGACGATTTTATTCCTGCCGTCGTGTCTGAACAGGGAATGTGGGAAAATAAAATTTTCGGACTTCCCTGTATACAGGCGGTGTTCGCGTTTTACTACCGTACTGATATTTTTAGAAAGTACGGCGTAAAAGTTCCGCAGACCTGGGAAGAATTGCGCAATACGGCAAAAAGTCTCAATCTAAAGGAACCCGGAGTATACGGTATAACATTTATGGGCAGAAGAGGCGTACAGCTGCAGTGTACCTACGATAATATCCTGTGGTCTTTTGGTGGAGAATGGTATGACAGCAACTACCGTCCCACGATAGACAGCAGAGAGGCTGTAGCGGCATTAGACTACTTCAAGTCTCTCATTCCATATGCACCCAAGGGAGTGTTGACGTATGACTGGGATGAGAATGCGCGTGCCTTTGCCCAGGGAAAGGCGGCAATGACGATTCAGTGGCAGAATGCTGCTCCGACGTTTTACAATCCGAAAAAATCTAAAATCATCGGTAAATTCGAGATTACTCCAATGATCGGTAAAAAACAACCCGATGGTTCTATAAAGAGAACGCCGACCTTCGGAGGATGGAGCCTAGAGATCCCAAAAGATTCGAAAAATAAAGAAGCTGCCTGGGAATTCATCGTATGGGCATCATCACCCGAACTGGACCCAAGATTGGCTTACAGCCAGCCGGGCTCACGTTTTTCCGGGCTTGAAAACCCTGCCATGCAGAAAAAATACATCGAGTACACCGCAATGCTTGAGTCTCTGCCTATCGCAAAAGGGCGCCCGCGAATTGCTCCTTACTCAGAACTTGCAGACGCGTTAGAGGTAGCGCTCTCAGAGGCCATGACCGGCTCAAAGAGCTCTAAAAAGGCATTGAGCGGGGCTAATAAAAAATTTGAATTTATCATGAAAAAGTGGGATTTGATAAAGTAGGATAAAGAAAACAGAGGGGACGGGGGTCATTCCGCCCCCTTCTTTTTCAAGGAGGTAATCGTTTGAAGCTTAAGTTATTACTCAACATAAAAAAACGAAAATATACCTGGGTTTTATTTGTTGCCCCTGCAGTTGTGGTGCTTCTCTGCATAGTTATTTTTCCACTTATTTTTTCTCTGAGCCTCAGCCTTCACGAATGGAATATTATAAGAGCGGGAGGGTGGCAGTGGAAAGGGCTTGGCAACTACGCTACCATTCTCTTTCAGGACCCCTATTTTCGTACCTCACTTAAAGTGACCATTTTTTATTTACTCGGGACAGTTCCATTACAGCTTGCACTTGGTCTTGTAGTTGCGCTTATACTCAATCGAATCACCCGAAAGATTATCGGATTTCTCCGTACCACCCTGGTAATACCGGCAATAATGACGCCGATTGTCGTTGGGATCATATGGCGGCTCATGTATAATCCCGATCTCGGAATGCTCAATTATCTTCTCGGGCTTTTTCATCTCCCTCCTGTCAACTGGACAGGAATGCCGCAGACAGCACTGCCCTCCGTTATGATGGCCGACACCTGGGAGTGGACTCCCTTCATGGCTTTGATTTTGCTGGCAGGATTACAGGCCCTCCCACGAGAACCTTTTGAAGCTGCTTATGTCGACGGAGCCACGAACTGGCAAACATTTCGTTTTGTTACATTACCCCTTCTCAGTCCTGTGCTTATCGTTGCAATTCTTATCAGGCTGATGGATTCATTCAAGACATTCGACTTGATCTTTGTACTGACGCAGGGAGGACCCGGTATGAGTACTGAAACGATGAACTTCTACACCTATCGATATGGTTTCAAGTTTTTCCACATGGGATATGCCTCTGCTCTGTCCTGGCTCCTTGTAATAATAGTGACAATAATTTCTATGATTCTCGTGAAAATAATCCGTTCTCGCGGCATTTACGCAATGGGGGGATAATTAATGCAGTATAGTACCATTAAAACAGCTAAAAAAATCGTTTTAACACTGGCGACTGTAATCATTTTTTTTCTAATTCTTTTCCCTCCAATTATCCTTTTTTTAACCTCAATAAAAACCGAGGTTGATGCACTCAGTTTTCCTCCAAAGTGGATATTCAAACCGATATTGGGCAACTACAGGGATATTTTTAAAACATCTTCCCTTGCACGATACATGCTCAACAGCCTCATAGTAGCGTCAGTAAATACGGCCGTCTCCCTTGCCCTCGGGTCAATGGCAGCGTATGGCCTTGCCCGCTTTCGATTTAAGGGCTCTGAAAATTTATCGTTCTGGATACTCTCCATCAGGATGATGCCACCTGTGGCATCGATTATACCGATATACATAATTATGAAGAAGATGCACCTTCTCGACACTCCATGGGCACTGGTTATAATCTATCTGACCTTCAACCTGCCCTTTGTTGTCTGGATGATGAAGGGGTTTTTTGAAGACATTCCACGTGAAATAGAGGAAAGCGCGTTGATAGACGGATGCTCTGAATTCGAAGTTTTTCGTAAAATGGCCATTCCACTGGTTGCTCCGGGATTGGCTGCAACCGCAATCCTGATCTTTATTTTTTCATGGAACGAATTTCTATTCGCCCTCATTCTGACCGGAACACGTGCCGTTACCTTACCGGTAGGAATTATCGGATTCATGAAGGAAACAGGTATCAACTGGGGATACATGACTGCGGGTGGCATTCTTGCACTTGTACCGGTAATTATTTTCACAGTTCTGGTGCAAAAGCACCTTGTTAAGGGCCTTACCCTGGGTGCGATCAAATAGCAATTATTATTTGAACGCATTACACTCGAAGAATGACAACGGTAAGAATACATTTGTTGTATCCTGCTTCGTACCGTATAATTTTCATTCCGACATACAACGGCAGCAAATTTTTCCCCTGATTGCTACGCTTCTTTATACGCGGTGATCAGGTCCTGCACGCATTTCTGCCCGTCGCCGAAGAGCATCAGGGTATTATCCGCCGCAAAAAGCGGATTGGGAACACCTGCAAATCCGGGAGCCAGGCTCCGCTTGATCACAACGACGGTGCGCGATCTGTCCACATTCAGTATGGGCATGCCTGAAAGCGGGCTGTTGGATTTTTCCCGCGCAATGGGATTCACCACATCATTCGCGCCGATAACGATCGATACATCGGTCTGTTCGAATGTGGGGTTTATTACCTCTAACTCTTTGAGCCTGTCGTAGGGTATGTTCTCCTCAGCCAGCAGCACGTTCATATGTCCGGGCATCCTTCCGGCCACGGGGTGAATCGCAAACTCGGCCTCAATGCCGTCTGCCTCCAGAAGCTGATACATCACCCGTACCAGATGCTGGGCCTTTGCCACCGCCATGCCGTATCCGGGTACGAAGACAACGCGTCGGGCCGATTTCAGTATCATTGCCACTTCTTCCGCGGATGTCGAGGTTACCTTTCCGGCGTACATATCCTCTTCAGGGACGGTCTCCACCGGAGCACCCACCCCTCCGAACAGAACGTTTGGAAGCGATCGGTTCATCGCCCTGCACATGATTCTCGTCAGGATAATGCCGGAGGCCCCGACGAGGGAGCCTGATATGATAAGAACACTATTGGAGAGAGCAAATCCCGTTGCTGCCGCTGCAAGTCCCGAGTATGCGTTGAGCAAAGCGATCACCACCGGCATATCTGCTCCGCCTATGGCTATGGTGAGCATGACACCGAGAACAGAAGAGACGGCAACAAGAAACCAGTACCACTTCGTGTCACCGGGACTGAGAACCAAGAGAACGCCCAAAAACACCGCGCCCAGAAAAAGGAGTGCCTTAACAACCTGTTCTCCCCTGTACCACACAGGCCGTGCGGTAACGATTCCCTGCAGCTTTCCGAATGCCACGAGGCTCCCCCAGAAGGTAACTGCGCCGATCATTCCGGAAGCGGCCGTTGCAATGGAAAAGCGGATTGAGGGGGATTTCATAATCATCGTCGTTTCAATAAGCACTGCACCGGCAACGAGGAGGGATGCACCACCGCCGAACCCGTTGAACATGCCCACGAGCTGGGGCATGGCAGTCATCTTTATTCTGAGCGCGAGGATCACACCGATGAGCGAGCCCAGTACCATGCCAGCGACGATAATTTCATAGCTCACTATCTGGCGGTCCATGAGGGTAACCACAACGGCAATAAACATACCCGAAGCACCAAGCAGGTTGCCGCGTACCGCTGTTTTCGGATGGGCAAGACCCTTAAGACCGATGATAAACAGGCACGCTGCCAGGAGATAGATTAGATTTACAATGCTGTCCGGCATGGTTCAGTCCTTTCTCCTGAATTTTGTAAGCATGCGGTGTGTTACGACAAATCCACCGACAACGTTGGTTGTCGCGAATATCACTGCCAGAAACCCGAGAATCACGGTGAGTGATGTTTTATGCGAACCCGCCGCAAGCAGAGCCCCCACGAGAGTTATGCCGGATATCGCATTCGAACCCGACATCAGCGGGGTATGGAGCATGGGCGGCACCTTGGTTATGACCTCGAACCCGACAAATATTGCAAGCACGAAGATCGTGAGAATCAGGGTGAAATTATCCATGTTATTCTCCTGTTATCAAGTATTGCTTCGTTATTTTTCAGAACTATCATACACCCCACGAAGATAGACACCCTCAGCGTCGGCAGGATCGGCATTAGATTCACCTCAACTCTACAGGCCGAGCGCCTGTTTTACCCTCTCGTTTGCCACCTTCCCCTCATGGGTCAAAATTGTCTCGGCTGCGATCTCATCCCTGCAGCTCAGATCCAGACAGTTTTCCCTGATAAGGGGCAGTAAAAATGAGCTCACATTCTTTGAATAGAGCTGGCTCGCATGGTAGGGCATTGTTGCCGGGAGATTGACCGGGCCTATAATACGAACATCGTATTTTTCAACAGTCCGGCCGGGTTTCGTGAGGGCACAATTTCCTCCCTGTTCCGCAGCAAGATCAACGACAACAGAACCAGGCCTCATAGATTTGACCATCTCTTCAGTAATGAGCAGGGGTGCCTTTTTACCGGGAACCGAAGCGGTGCTGATAACGACATCATTCTCTGCAATAACCCGGGCCATGAGCTCCCGCTGTTTATCGTAGAACTGTTTGCTCATCTCTTTTGCGTACCCGCCTTTATCCTGGGCGGTTTCACTCTCCAGGTTCAATTCAACGAACTTCGCACCGAGGCTTTCGACCTGCTCTTTGACGGCAGGCCGCACATCGTACGCATTTACAACCGCTCCCACCCGATGCGCGGTTGCAATCGCCTGCAGTCCCGCGACACCCGCACCTATAACGAATACATGGGCCGGGGTAATGGTACCCGCTGCAGTCATCATCATCGGATACAGCCTCGGAAGGGCGCATGCAGCAATGAGTGCTGCCTTGTACCCGGAGATAGAGGCCATCGAAGAGAGGGCATCCATACCCTGGGCGCGGGTAATCCTCGGAACAAGCTCCATTGCAAATGAGGTGACATTCGCCTTCGCGAGTGCTTTGAGCATCTCAGGCGATGAATAGGGATTTAGAAAACCGATGAGCAGAGAACCTTTTTTCATGAGTTTAATATCCTGCAATCCGTTAGCTGGGTTTGCGCCTGCGGCTCGAACCTGCAGAATGATGTCTGCGGCGGTGAAAAGCCTTGTTCTGTCATTTACAATCTTCGCACCCTTCTCCCTATAGGCCTCGTCCGTAAACCCCGCTGCCCTGCCTGCATTTTTCTGAACATGCACCTCAACTCCTGCATTGATGAGGGCAGGAACATGGGCCGGTATGATCGCTACCCTTTTTTCATCCGGAAAGCTCTCCGCTGGAATCCCCGTTATCATCGCTCAACTCCTCTTTCATATTAGAATATTAAATATAATGCATATACTCGGAAAGGCTATCTTTTAGCGTATTCCGAAAAATTATTAGCCGGACAGGTTGTACGCGGAATACTTCAATCCCCCTGTGAAAAACCGTTATAAACGAAAGCAGGAGGGGAATTTCAGCACATATGAATGTGGTTTATTTATGCTCTTTCATACCGGGACCGTCCACGCCTGAGGGTATTTGGACCCAGCGGCCTGTTCAGCAGTTCAAAGGGACCCGGTTCGGCCGCCCCCGACGTATTTGATAAAACGTGATTTGTGCCTGTAGTCCGACTGCGTATCTACTGAAACGAGCCCGGATTTAATAAGACGGGCATTGATAAACGTTTTGTTTTTGAGAAAGAGGTAGCAGCAGAGAACATCCGTATCATAATGGGCAGTATCGCTTTTCAAAAAAACCCTCTTCCCCTTTGTTAGATGCTCCAGATACTCAACAGCCCGGTCTCGACTGCTCTCGATAACCTCGATCCCAATGAGTCTCACCGATAGCCCGTCGTTCAGCCGGAGCGTATTGGGGCTGACAACCTCTTTTACCGTGTAGTACGTGACCCCTGATGGATGCGTTGAATCGATTTTCGAGCCATACCGACGACTCTTCGGATCACTCTTTCTTTCGATCCGGACCGGATCCTTGAAAACATAGGGAAGTGCATGCATTTCCTCTTCGAAGTCAAGCCGTGTTTTTTTCTGATGTTCAACAATAAAATCACATTCGCCGAACAGGTCGGGGCTGTCTATACCAATTTTTTTCCCTATCAACGGCAGATACTCCTCGTTGATCTCATACCCAACAGAGCTTCTCTGTAGGCCTTTTGCGCTCAGAGAGGTTGTTCCGCTTCCCAGAAAGGGATCCAGAACCATATCCCCCGTAAAGCTGAACATCTTTATCAGCCGGTTCGGCAGCTCTACAGGAAAAACGGCCAGATGGGAATCCTGTTTCTCGCCGGGAAACTTCCAGTGGCCGGTAAAGTTACGATTCCACTCTTCCGTTGTGAGCCGCGAACGCTCCTTTCTCTCTTTTTCGACCTTCTTCGACGTGCCGCCTTTCCTGAATACCAGAATATACTCGTAATCGATCTTCAAGATGCCGTTTCTCGGAAAAGGGAAGGATCCCATGATGGTTGCACCGCCGGTGGTATTGGTGGTGGTCACCTTCTGCCAGATAATCGCCCCCATGTAGTCGAATCCGATCGTTTCGCAAAACCTGATTATTTCCGTACGTATCGGAATAACCTTGTAGCGCCCGTAGTAGGCCGAACGGGCAAATTGATCCCCGATATTGATACAGAGTCGGCAGCCTCGATCCAGCGCACGGTATACTTCTTTCCATACAAGATTCAGGCTGTTTATGTATTCCTCATAGGTGTCGTTATACCCGATCTGGCCGGCATTTCCATAGTCCTTCAGCTGCCAGTATGGCGGAGAGGTTACCACGAGCTGAACAGATTCGTCCGCCACCCTGTCCATCCTTCTGGAATCACCGATTACTATTTTGTGAGTTGTTTTCATATCGAATACTTCCAGTAAAACAGGGCTCGCAGATCATCGGCAGAGGAGGCGAGTTTGTCTCAGGGTTACGTTCGTTGCAACCACACGACACACTGTTGATTGTCCGCGTGCCCAATTCAGCCGGTCGGATGATTCGCCGTTTTCACTGGAGAACGCACTTGCATGTACTGTACATACCCAACTCGAATATCATCGTAGCAGGGAATAAAGGTTTAATCATTCCAGCCGGAATCGGTATATCTTAATCTCTATCCTGTCGACAATGCCATAATACGTGCCGTCAAATGTAAATCCAGATGGAGAAAAAACTGAATTAAATTCATCGGTGTAGGCCAGCACAGAATCGGAAATGTCAAGTTTATTAATCTCTTCAAACATACTTCTAAGCAGTAGTAATAGAAAGCGATGCTGACGGACTACTTTCTGAATTATTTGCAATTATATGTACAATTATTTTTTATGTCAATATTCTATCGGTGTAGTTAAAAATTGTAAATAAACGGCGATATATATAATGGTGTTCACCCATAAAAAACGCATAAACATTTTAAATTATTTTAAGAGGATTCTACATGGCAAAATGGAAAATCACCGCTTTAAATACAGGTTCGCTGGAAATGGAGAAGTCCATCGGCACCTATCTTACTGATTGCGGGAAGATCATTACCATTTTCTGCATCACCTTCCTTCTCGAGGAACTGGAGGGAACGCAGAAAATCGTCGTTGATACCGGTTTTGAATCTGTTCAACGCACCCTTGCAATACAGAAACAAAAGGCATGGCGGAACAGTGATCAGGAGTTGAATACACAATTGATAAACATGGGGGTGAACCCTCATGAAGTAGAAACGGTGATCCTCACCCACCTGCATTTCGATCATGCCGGTAATAATAACATATTCCCGAACGCAAAATTTTTTGTGCAACGTAAGGAATTGCAGTATGCATTTGCGCCCCTCCCCGGAGAAGAGAGAGCGTATTTCTCTCCTCTGATAGGAGAAAAACCCTCTTTCTGGGGAACTCCGTTTGAAATAATTCAGGGTGATTGGGAAATATTGGATGGGATTCGGATAATCACATCACCGGGACATACACCGGGAAGCCAGGCTGTTCTTGTTGATACGGCCAGAGGCACATACTGCATCGCCGGTGACAATGCCTTTTTCTATGAGAATATTGAAAAAAACATACCTGTCGGTCACCTGTCATCGAGAATAGACTGGTTTTCATCAATGGAGAAAATGCGGAGGTTATCAGGCCATATTATTCCGTGTCACGACGACAGAATCTTTGCAAAAAATCCCGCCGTATTCCCATAGAAAAAATCTCAATGCAGCAGGTCGGTGTTGAGAAGAAATTGATAAAAAACCCGCAGGTTATGCGCCGAACCGCCTACGGCGCCACTGGTCGAAAATCACAACTGCAATGATAACGAGTCCCATTACAACCCGCTGCCAGAAAGCTGAGACGCTGAGCAGGTTGAGGCCGTTACCCAGAACTCCCATGATGATTGCGCCGATCAAACTCCCAATAATGGTACCTTCGCCGCCAAAAAGGTTCGAACCGCCTATTACCACTGCTGCAATGCACTTCAATTCTACACCGGAGGCCATCAAGGCATTGGCTGAGTTCATACGTCCTGTTAAAACGATGCCCGCTACTGCAGCCATCATACCCATAATAGTATATGTGGCGATTTTGATTCGATCGACCTTGAGGCCCGATACCCTTGCGGCCTCCCTGTTCCCTCCCACTGCTAATATCGATCGTCCCAGTACGGTCTGGGTTAAAATCAACCAACCTATGATAACCACTAAAACAGCAATCAACGGCCCTGTAGGAATCCCAAAAATTTCTTTCCCTCCCATCCAGATGATCGCATCAGGCAGATATCCCTTTAACTCGGTTGCTGTCAGATGAGAGGGGATAGGCAGTCCTCCGGTCACCAGGAGGGCTGCGCCGCGAGCAGCTTCCATCATACCAAGAGTGGCAACAAAATCAGGGATTCTTCCTTTGGAAATAACCAGTCCGTTGATAAAGCCTGCGAAGGCACCCACCATAAATCCCAACAGCATCGCCGGCGCTGCATGAATAGGTCCAATCGGAATACCAAAGAGGGTTATTTCCTGCGTAGCAAACACGGCCATAATTGAAGCGGACACAGCCATTAACGCACCTACGGATAAGTCAATTCCTGCCCCGATAATTACCATCGTTTGACCCACGGCGAGAATAATGAGATAGGCGTTCTGTTCACCTATGTTCTTTAAATTATCCACTGCGAAGAAATGAGGAGAAGCCAGTGAAAAATACAGTACAAGGAGCAGAAGTGCGATTATCGGGCCGCCGCGCAGTAATGTCGACCAGCCGATTCTCCGCAATCCGAAGCCTTTTTCAATCCACATGAGTAACGGGGCTCTCTCATTTTCACTCCCGGCATTTTTCAACGGTGATTCACTCATCTCAATCTCCTCCCATTACGGCATAACGCAGTATATCTTCCTGTGAGGCCTGACCGTTTTCAAATTCAGCAGAAATAGAACCGCGGCACATGACAATAATTCTATCTGCAATAGCCATTATTTCAGGGAGCTCCGATGAGATCATAATAATCCCTACTTTTCTCTTAACAAGATTGTTCATTAATTTAAAGACTTCTGTCTTGGAGCCGACATCAATGCCCCGTGTCGGTTCATCGAAAATCATGATCCTGGAGTGGCTGCACATCCATTTTGCAAAAGCAACTTTTTGCTGGTTGCCACCGCTGAGAAATTCGACCTGCTGATTGAGGTCGGACGTATGTATGCTGAGCTCATTTACATATTTGTCCGCCAAGCTCCTTTCGGTACGATGGCGAAGGAATGCAAAATTACGTACATGCTGCAAACTTGCAAGAGTGATATTGGCGGAAACAGGCAACCGGGGAACCAGCCCGTCTCTTCTGTCCTCTGTAAGGTACCCGAGTCCCAGCTCTATTGCATCCCATGGAGATGAAATGTTTACAGGTTTTCCATCAATTAAAATCTGCCCGCTGTCGATACGATCAATACCAAATAGCGCTCGTGCGAACTCAGTTCGCCCTGCTCCCATCAGGCCGGAAATGCCCAGGATTTCACCTTCGTGGAGATTGAGGGTGATATTTTTGATCTTGCCCTTAACTGTTACGTTATGAATTCCCAAAATCTCGCGGCCAATTTCTACCTTCTCTTTTGGAAACTGTTCTTTTAGCTCCCGTCCAACCATCATCGTGATAAGAGTGTTTTCATCAGTATCAGCCACGGGAAGAGTACCTATTCCTTTTCCATCTCTGAGCACCGTAATCCTGTCACCAATCTTCGGCACCTCGTCGAGACGATGAGACACATAGACGATACCAACACCTTTTTGCCGAAGCTGCCGTATAATATCGAATAACCTTCCTCGTTCATCCTCCGACAATGCCGAGGTCGGTTCATCTAGCAGCAGTATTTGTATGTTCATCGATAGTGTCTTGGCAATTTCAACAAGCTGTCGTTCCACCATTCCAAGAGTACCGACCTTCTTTCTTGGATTGATATCAACATTAAAATCTTTAAATAGATTACGAGCTTCATTGTAGAGCTTCGGCCAGTTGACCGTACCTGTAACCCTTTGGGGAAGTCTACCCAGATACATATTTTCAGCAACACTGAGACTGGAAATAAGGCTTAGCTCCTGATACACCATGCCGACTCCCAGATCCCGCGCATGATACGGGCCTTCAATCTCAACTTCCTGATCCTGAATATACAATCGACCGCCATCTTTTAGCAGGGTGCCGCTGAAAATCTTCATGAGGGTTGATTTACCGGCACCATTCTCTCCGAGCAAGACATGAACCTCACCTCGCTTCAGATCGAAATCGACCCTGTCGAGCGCAATAACACCCGGGAATCTCTTATAAATCTCTACTGCTCTTAACAGGAACGACGTATCTCCCATATGCTTTTTTTCCCCTGTATGCACAACTTAGCGAACCGTATAACCTCCATCAATTGTAAGAACCGTCCCGACTGCATACTTCACCTCATCGGATGCTAAAAACAGTATTCCTTCTGCAATCTCTTCCGGTTTTCCCATTCTCTTCAACGGACGGTCTTCAGAAAGAAGGCGCCTTGTACTATCCGGGTCCTTTGATTCATTAATAACCTTTTTCACAAGAGGGGTTAAAACCCTTCCCGGACAAATACAATTTATCCGGATATTTTTATCGACAAAATCAATCGCTGCACTTTTTGTCAGAGCGATGACACCGCTTTTGGATACATTATATGCAACCTGGTTGGCTATTGCCACGAGCCCCGCCTCTGAGGCAATGTTAACAATAACCCCACCACCACCTTTGCTCCCTCTTTTGCAAACAGCAGCGCGGTTGTTCGTCCGATACCTGAACCGGCACCTGTAATAACGGCCACTTTATTCACCAGTTTCATTACTTCTGTCCCTTTTTATAAAAAATGGGAGGAAATAGATGCCATGTTCAGCACCTATCTCCTCCTGAATCCCATTACTTAACCCTGGGAGAGCCTCCTTTTTTTATTGTCTCCCAGTCGATCGGATCAAGAGCAGGGGTGGGATAGAACAAACGCGCATTTTCTTTGTACATTGTCCGCGGCCGTATATCAAAGATATACGGTACTTTTCCGCCCATCGCAAGTGTCACGGCGAATTCAGTCCTGTACCAACCCCATTCAGGAAAGCCGTGGTGAGTCTCTGCGACCATTTTTCCCTCGGCAACACGGTCTGCTGATTCAGGTGTCACATCGTTTGTAAATATAGCAACATAATGATCGCCGATATCACCCTCTCCGGCCTTTTCTAGCCTTCCAGCAGATTCACATGCCAGCATTGCACCAAGTCCCACTTCGTTTGATGCGGCCCAGATTGCATCGAGTGTTCCTGAAGGATTTGAAGTGAGAAAATCCTCAGCAGCTTTAATGCCCTTTTCCCTGTTCCAGTCTGCAGGCAGCGTTCCCACTATTTCTATACCCGGGAAGGGATCAACCACCTCATGGAATCCGTTCAAACGTGCAGTTGAGAAAAATCCTCCTGCAATTCCTTCGATAATGGCAACACGCGCTTTGATGTCCGCTGTATTCGGATCAACATCCTTGTAGAGGTCCTTCCACCACGGTAGGTCAAGGTAGGTCTTACTATCAACATCAACTTTCTTTCCCTTTCCCAGAACACCCGGTCCTCCGAAATAGTCAAGAAGAGCATACGCGGAGATCCTTCCGGCATCTGTGTTGTCGAAACCGATGTAGGATGCAACCTTAACCCCTGGTATCGGCTCAAGCAGATTGACGATAATAACAGGGATACCCGCCTCATTGGCCTTCTTTACCGCAGGCTTTATCACCTCGACTTCGATAGGAGATATTGCGATCACATCCACCTTTCTTTGAACATAATCTTCAATAATCGCAACCTGATCGGCAAATGCTACATGCGTGGCGGGTGACTGAGATATAACCTCAACATCAATGCCGTGGACAATTGCGTCATCAGCAGCTTTTTCGAAATAGTCTGTCGCTGTTTTAAACACGCCTGTAATATCCGGGGGAGTCCATCCAATGGTGATCTTCTCCGGTCCCTTTTTTGCTGCAGCCAGCGTCCGATCATCCTGCTGTTGAAACATAACGAGACAAGCAAGCACAACAACAACCGCTGAAAACATTTTTAATTTTTTTTTATTTTTTTTAAGAAAAATAAATTTATTTTTATTACTTTTTACACAAATAGCATCATTCAAGAAAAGCTTATTCAATGATAATTCGGAATTTGAAGCGCTTGCTTCAAAATATCAAATGTGAGTGATAAATGGGTGGTTGTACGCGACTGAAGTTTGAATTTGCTGTTGTAAGGCTATCTCATGCTCACAATATCAAGAGTAAAGCCCAATAGATATTACTTCTTAAGCGTATAGATATTATAATGTGAAATTTATTATATATTCCCGTACGGTACTGTCAATAGATTTTTTTATTAAAAAGGATATTTTTGCCCAGAAGCTGTGTTTTCACCAATGAAAAACATATCCGCCACTCTATTCGGTTTTCGCGTCCCTCAAAAACTGCTCCGGTTTTACGAGCAGCTTTACATACTGGGCGCGCGCGTAGATCCACGGGTCGCTGCTGTTCTTCCTGCTCATTTTACCCCTGAAACCCTCGAGGTTTTTGTATCCCTTTGTATCCATCCATTTCTCGATGTCCGAGAGCATGGTTTTTATATAATCTACCTTGTTTATAAAAAGGGTGCTTACGCACTGTATGCAGTCCGCACCTGCAAGAATCATCTTGATTACGTCGCTGCCGTGCAGTATCCCCCTGCTGCTGCAGATGCTCCCCCTGACATTTCCGAACAGGAGTCCTGCGTAACGGAACGGCAGGCGGTAATCGGTTTCATGGCTGAAATTGAACGGGAAGAAGTTTTTTTCTTTATCAATATCGATATCAGGCTGAAAAAACCGATTGAAAAGCACGAAACCGTTTACCCCGGCATTGTCGAGCTTTTTGATAAAGTGGAGGGGGTTTGAATAGTAAATACTCAGTTTCACGCTGATCGGAATCCTGACCTTCTTCTTCACCTCTTTGAGAATGGCAACCTGCTCATCCTCTATCTCCGCTCCTGCTCTGTCGAACTCACTCGGTGTTGCGAAGAAATTGAGTTCGAGACCGTCCACGCCCGTCTGCTCGAGCAGCGAAGCATACTCGACCCATGTTTCCCGGTTTACCGCATTGAGACTCGCAAAAACCGGAATAGCGACGCCCTCTTTCGCCTTTGTGACCCATAACAGATGTTCCTGGGGGCCGGCGTGCTCGAGATCGGGAAATATTTCAATCATCTCCGGATTTCTGTACTTGATCTTCTCGAGCTCTTCCTCGAGCTTCATCTGTTCGAGCTGTATCTGCTCCTCGAAAAGAGAAGCAATCACAAGGGCTCCTGCCCCGGCCTCCTCAATTTTTTTTATACTGCCGAGATTCATGGTCATACTGCTAGCACCCGCAATAACCGGATTTTTCAACTCCATTCCCATGTACGATGTTTTTAACGATGCCATGTCTTCTCCCCTGTAGTATTCGGTTTCGTTTTAAGTATACTTTCTCAAACATAAAAGTCAACAAATTACAGGGAAATGCCTGGTTATCCCGAGAGAGGGAGTATCTCCCGAGAGGGACCATTCCTCGGGAGGTACTGTCACGCAAGCGTGACTATCCCTAGAAAAGGGCTATTTCATAAGAGGACTATCCCTTAAGTGGGAGATGCACGTAAAAAACAGATCCCTTTCCCATCTCGCTCGAAACACGTACACTCCCGTTATGAGCCTCGACAATCGCCTTTACGAAACTCAGTCCGAGACCAAGTCCAGTTTGGGCTCTATCCCGGTGACTTCGATACAGCCGTTCCCATATGCGGTCAATCTCATCATATGAAATACCATTCCCGGTATCCCGAACCGAAATAACCACTGCATCACGATCGACTCCTGCCTCTATATGAGTACTGCCACCTGTCTGCGTATACTTCACCGCATTGTCCAGAAGGTTGGCAAGAACCTGCCTGATACGGCTCAGGTCGACAGGAATAACAAGCCTCTGTTGAACCGAAGCAGTTACCGAAACACCCTTCTCATCTGCAACATACTGGTAAAGCTCCACTATATCCTCGATAACAGGCGAGATGTCAACAATTTCGATGTTGAGCTTAATTGACCCGGTTTCAGCTTCCGATATATCCATGAGCGTATTCAGCATGGTAAGGATATACTCCGATTCTTCCATACAATCCGCAAGCGCCTCTTTGCATTCCCGGTTTTTTTTCCCTTCACTCAAGGCACGTTCCGCCACCCCCCTGAGCCGTGTCATCGGCGTTTTGAGCTCATGAGCAACGCTGTCGAGAGCCTCCCGCATACCGTTTACAAGCTTTTCAATCCGTGTCAACATTCGGTTGAATAGCACCACCATATCACCGAGCTCATCCCGTGCGCCCATCTCCGAAATACGCGCCTCGATTCTGCCAGTATCGATAATACTTTTTACGGTTGTATTGAGCTCATGGATCGGGCGGAGAGAGCGCGCAGCAAGGACAGAACCGCCTAAAAAGCTTAGCAATATGAGAGGAACTATTACGAGAACTGAAATATCGCGAAAGTGCTTCAGTACTCGTTCTCTGTCCTCGATGTCGATGCCGATCTGAAGGATATTGCCGTCAGGAAGCCTGAGCGATGATATTTCGAGAAGATACCTCTCCCCACCGACTTCCATTCGGACGATGCTCCGATTCTTACCGGTATCGACCTCCCTGAGTTTCTCAATAGTATACCGCCGCCACCTTTCCGGGATGAGAAGCATGAGCGAGTTGTTCCATATATCCGCGACCCTGAGGAAAAAAAGCTTCTTCTCGCCGAAAAATTTCTCGAGCGTTATCTCACTTCTTAAAAGAGACACTCCACCGCTTCGGTAGTAGGCGCTGTACTCAAGAAGTTTAACCCGTGCATTCTCATGGTCGTCATGTACGAGGGAGGAGTAGATGAGGAAGTATGTAAATCCGTAGAGAAAGAGGGAGCAGGCAACAAAAATTCCGGAAAATAGTGCCGCAAGACGGAGGTTAATCCTTGTCATCCTCTTCAGGAGTTTTGAGAACATACCCGACTCCGCGTATGGTGTGAATCACCTTGTGTTTGAAATCCCTGTCAATTTTACTTCTCAGTCGGCTTACGAGCACATCCACGACATTGGTCTGCGGATCGAAATGGTAGTCCCATACATGCTCCATAATGACCGTCTTCGGGAGCACGTTACCTGCATTGCGCATCAAAAACTCGAGCAGAGCAAACTCCCGGGGCATTAGCTCGATCTTCATATCGCCGCGCTTCACCTTCCGGGAGACGAGGTCTATGGACAAATCCCCAACCTGAAGCTTTACGGGAGATGCAGCCATAGACGCCCGCCTGAAAAGCGCCTGTATGCGCACGAGAAGCTCTGAAAAGGAAAACGGCTTTGTGAGATAGTCGTCACCGCCCGCCTTCAGGCCCTTGATCCTGTCGTCCACCGTCCGTTTTGCGCTGAGTATGATTACCGGTATATTGATCTTTTTTTGGCGAAGCTTTTCGATGAGCGTCAGGCCGTCCATCCCCGGAAGCATAATATCGACAACGGCAGTGTCATAGGCAACCGATTCCGCAAAATCGAGGGCCTCCTCGCCGCTCGTCACATGGTCAACGGCATACCCCGTCTCCCGCAGGCCCTTTTCAACAAATGATGCAATTTTGCGGTCATCTTCGACGATAAGAATGCGCATACTATTTACCGAATGACATTGAATATACCGGGAAAATCAGAAATGTCCAGACGAGATCGCTGACTGATCTTCACGTCGACGGACCTTCCCGGTCTTTCATATCCTAACTCAATACAAAAAAATAGCAAGTAAACAATGCTCTAAAGAAAAAACCCATTTCTAAATTAATGCAGGGCTTTACTAACAAGCCATCGACATTTTTATGGAAATCAGCGAAGTTGTAAAGTATCTTTCGGCTGTTCATTATTCTTCATTCCATATTATTTCTTCCGCGTAATGCTCTGAAATCTTCCTGAGGTCAGTGTATACCGCCCGTATATTATCGTCGGTCCATGTTTCGTTCAGAAAGAGGAGGGGAAGTGCGACTGTGTCCGGAGAAAGCGTATTCGCGATTTGTTCGTACCCCGAAACAATCTCTTCGGGGGTTTCTTCATTATCGAAATTGAACTCGATAAAACCCCTGCCGCCAAACGCCTCTTTCAACCTGTGAAGGTCGTCCTTCGAGTATTTGAACGAGCAGTTCAAACCCATGACATCAACCGTATGCTCCGGGTAGAGGTAAGCCGAAGGGTTGGGCCCGCAGTTGTGAATCCGCGCCCCGTTGAATCCCGCGATGATCCTGTTGTTGTATGGGATGCTGAATTCTTCGAACATCGAGGGACTGAGCGAAGCGCATACGTCATCGGATACAAAACCCTTGTTCATCGGCGGCGCCCAGATCGGGTCAAAATCGGTGCAGGTGAGCCTTTCCAGTCCGCCGGCTGCCTTGATGATCTCCCTGTTGCACCGTATTTGTAGCTCCGTCACCATATCAAGGAAATAACGCATTGCATCGGGTGTATCGATGAACGCCGTATACATGAGATTTGTATCAATGAGGTCTTTTACGGTATTCAACGGACCGCCGAGATCTATCCCTGTAAGGTGCACGGTTTTCGGCATATGACGGTTCGCGTAATCGAGCCACTGCAGGTTATGCGGCATCAGCCCATCATGGACCGGGTCAGGCAATACCATGTTGTACACCTCGTTCATATCGTCTATTAAATATCCGTCCGCTCCCGGAGCCTGGTTCGGGTCATCGCTCCAGTGCACCGCCATACCGAACATGGTGGCGATGGTCATATACCCTGGCCATATGCGCACATACGGTATATAGTCGTCAGGCAGGCATTTCAGACAGCGGTTAATGTTCTTCACCATAACGTCAAACTGGAGCCTGCCGTCTTCACACTGCTCGCGAAGAGTGCTGGTACTGAAGTCATCCATCCATACACTGATGGGAATATGGTTGACCTTTTTATGCTCCCAAATCCGGGTGATTGTGTGCTTTCTCTTATCAATTTCCCTTGAATCAATTTCAACCGTCTGATCCATATATTCTCACACCTGTTCGTTCTCGTGGTGCAAACACCCGTCTTTGTTTAATCACCGAGTCCCACTGCAGTCAGACTGCACAGATAATTGATCGAATTCAAGTGTCTATTCGACTGTACAGTTCGTTGGGCCGAGTATCAATCCATATCTCGTTACAGAAGAACCGAGGCGGCCTTCTCTATGGCCGCTGCAATCTGGTCACAGTCCTCATCCGTAAGCTGGGGAGGAATATCCAGGTGAATGGATCGGCCCAGCCAGTCGAGTGTGTCCGGGCATATATCCTCTGTATATTCAATCTTCTTCCCGTTCGGTGTAAGCGGGCAATTGAAGGGATACCCCTTTTTCGACGGCATCATCTTTTCCATGAGCATCTTCCAGTGGGCATATATGTGCCAATCGGGCACCCCCACTGTCGTATATAGCGCCGGCCTCCACTCCTTCTGCCCGGAGCGCTTCGGAAAACTCCCGGGTCTTTTCTCCATCGGACAGGTACATCACCAGGCATACCGCGACATCCCCTCCTGTTCCGCCATTCACCAGAATTAGTTCCCTTTCATATGATTGCTGTAATCTTTACACTAATCTCAGAGAAAGGAACATTGTCCGGTGAGTTTATCTATCTCGTTGATAGATCGAGCACAACCGAGTTATCCGCCGGTTCGGGATCGGTCCAGATCGACTGCAATCCAAACCCGATCAGCTTTTTTTTCGCATCATTGTCCGCCACCAAGTTCGCTATAAAAGTAAGGGTCCGGTCTGAAGGTGATTCGTCTCCGGCAAAATGGGCTATCATACCCGATGCCATATACGGAGCTATCTGCAGGGCATCGTCCTGTGAAATCTGGAACTCGTCAATCAGCATCGATGCCATTTTGTCATCCATGCCGTTTACCACAAAGTCCTTCGCATAATCCTGGAAGGATTTTCCTCCCGTGCCGTAGTTTATTTGAGTTATCTTCTTGCTCGATACGGACAATTCTCCACTGGAACTCAACTGTATTACCCTGTATGGACACGGGTATGTAACCAGGGACCCTGTTTCTATATCGAATATGCTGTTTCCGTCCTCGGTCGTTCTTTCTACAATATCCTGGGCATGAAAATGCCCCGTGAACACAACCTGCATGTCTGAATCGGCAAACTCTTCCGATACGGTTGTCCAGTCTTCAAGGACATAGTCGGGAAACATCATTGTCTGACCGGTAAAATGCTCAACAATACCGTGATGCATCATGCCGAAGACAACTTCTTTTTTTGATTGAGCCTCTCCCAGCTTTACTTTAATCCAATTCAATGTGCTTTCGGAAAATCGTCCTCCCGTCACCGGAGAGTCGGTATTTTCCGTGTACAGGCAGGAATCCATTGCGAGAATCCAGAGGCCGCTCACAGGCTCAGCCACATAGCTCAGGGAGTTTGGATCTCTTTCCAGAGCCTCATCATAGCCGAAGTCCCTGTATATTTCTGCAAACTCCTCTGCAGTGATCGATTCCACAGGTACTGTTGTGTCTCCCGAATAACTGCATGCATGGGGGTTATTGATATCGTGATTTCCCGGAATGACATACACCCGCTTACCGGCTGTTTCTAGCTGCCTCAAATATTCCGCAACTTTTTGATGGCTCGTCAGTTCACCGTCCTTGGTGAGGTCTCCCGGGACCAGCACTATTTCAACATCTTCGGAGAGGACCGACTGGACAAGGGATTTTAAAATCTCCTCGCTCTCTGCGATGAGCTTTCTGTCATTTTCAATATACGTGTCAAAGGCACTCCCGCTTGTTCCAAGATCAGGATCAAAATAGTGTGGGTCTGAAAAGACACAAAAGCGAGCTTCAGGAAATACAGTTGAGTCGTTGGAGCAGGAGTTTATTACTAAAACTGATAGTAGCGCAAACGCTATTAAAACAATGATTGTCGAACAACAAAACACTTTCCGGAACATATAGGGCTCTTTTGATAAAAAATATTTTTGTTCGAATAGAGTAAGCGAGAATGAAACCACGAAATAATTTTGATTACTGTGTGGGTATCAACCAGTATACAATAATCACATCATATTGTACATCCTAAATTCAAACAAATAAAACAAGCCCAGAGTTGTTTAACCAAATTTTCAACCCGCCTGCTGCCGGATATTCAGCCTATGTCTCACGCGTTCCTCTGCCCCTCCCGAGCAATCGTTCTATATCCCAGAATATCATGTACAGGCACGGAACAAGTATAAGCGTCACAGGAGTTGCGAACAAAAGCCCGTACCCGAGCGTGAGCGCCATCGGTGACATGTAGAGGCTTGTTCCGCCCCAACCGTACGCGAGTGGCAGAAGCCCGGCCACGGTTGTAAGGGTTGTCAGTACAATCGCACGAAGGCGGTTCGTGCCACCCATTGCAACGAGCCTTCTTCGTTCCATGTCGGGAAACTGTTTTCTGAGCTCGTTCAGATGGCTCACCAGCACAAGCGAATCGTTTACCACCACGCCTGCCAGTCCCACTGATCCGATAAGCGCGAGGAAGCTGAGCGGTTCGTGGTGGATTGCGAGTGCAAGGATGACGCCGACGAACCCGAAGGGAATGGCAATGAGCACCAGTATGGGCTGTGTGAAGGAGTTGAACAGCAGTATAAGGAGAAAGTAAATTCCAACGACGGCAATTGCGAAGGTGGTCATAATATTTCCAATCGACTCCTGACTCTCCTGCGCTTCCCCGCCGACTCGAAGCCGCAGGCCGGGATAGCGGTCTTCGTAACCGCTGAAATGCTTCACCACCATATCGGTCACCTCGAGGGATGTAATGATATCGGGATTCACATCGGCCTCTACCGTGGTCGACCGCTCTCCGTTATAGTGACGGTAGGCGTTCGGCCCGGGGCCCTGTTTAAGGCGGGCCACGTCTTTCAGCTTGATCAGACGATTCTGGGCATTGGGTACGGCAAGGTTCATGAGAAACCGCTTATCCCGTCGGGCGCGTTCGGTGAACTGGACACGATAACCGACGTCCTCATCTCCTTCCCTGAGAGACGTTACCACCTGGCCGTCATATGCGATACGAACATTCTGCGCGACATCCGCCACGGTGAGGCCCACACGGGCTAGCCTGTCATAATTCAGATCTATCTCTATCTGGTCCTTCCCTCGTTTGTCGTCACGATCGATATCCTTCACTCCCTGGATCGAAGAAAGGTAATATTCTATCTCGTCTGCGAAACCTGCCCGCATCTTGTCGTCGGAGCCGAGTATCCTGAGGCTGATCGCCTTTCCCACAGGCGGCCCTCCGGCTGCGATCTGGTAGGTGATCTTTTCATATCCCGTAAGCGTATCGGTCCTGTCCCGGAGTTCATCAACAATCTGCGCCGCAGTGCGTTTTCTGGTCGAAAAGGGTGTGAGGTTTACGACAATCTGAACGTAGTTCTCTGCACGGCCGACCCAGCCTATCTGGCCGACTCTTGTAACGAAGTTGTCGAGCTCGTCGCCCGGAATCTCCCCGATAAGGGCTTCGATCTCTTTCACCTTTTCAGATGTCGCCTGTAGAGAGGAACCCATCGGCAGCTCGACGAGCATCCAGAACTGCTCGGCGCCTCTCTGGGGAAAAAGTATGAAGTCCATATTCTTCTGCATGTAGCCCATCGCCAGAAAAATAACGCCGATAAAGATCACGATTATAAAGTACCGAACCCGCAGGAAAAAAAGAGCGATCCTGTTATAGAGCTTCTTGAGACCCTCGAACCACATTCCGATGACCTCGCGTTCTGCCCTCATCGACCGCCTCTCCATCCCCCGTTTCAGGTGTGACGGCAGGGCGAACACCGCCTCGAACAGCGAGATGAAGAGCGCGAGGCTTACCGTAAGCGGAATGACAAAGATAAATTTCCCGAGCATTCCCTTAATGAAAAAGATCGGCGCAAAAGCCAGAAATGTCGTGAGAACAGTGGTGAGTACCGGAAAAAACACCTCGTTCACTCCGTTTACCGCCGCATCGAGCGGCGACTCTCCAAGATGCTTTCTGAACGTGATGTTTTCAGAGATTATGATTCCGTCATCGACGATTATTCCGATAACGAGAACGAGCGATGCGAGCGAAATACTATCGAGATAGGTACCGAAAAACGGCATGAGGAAAAAAACACCGCACATTGAAACAGGAATACCCATGGCTACCCAGAAGGCCGTTCTGAAATTTAGAAATATCGTAAGCATCAACACCACGAGCACCAGGCCGATAGCCATATTCGTCAGAACCGTCTGAAAGCTGTCCCGCACGTACCCGGAAAGATCGTTTGCCGACGTGATCTGCACCGGGCCGTACCGGTATATCTCGGGTTTGTCGGGCTTCCGTGTCAATTTCGATTTCAGAGATGCAAAAAAACCATGCTCGTCTGCTTCCTCCTGCGGGTACTCCACGTACCCGCCCAGCACCCCTTTCGATGCCTCCTGCCGCATGAGTTTTTTTATCGCCCTGACCGTTCTGATAATGTCGGCATTCTCCGACTTGTTGACCACAAAGGATATAGCGGTTTTTCCGTTCATGCGTGAGACTATGTCCTCATCCTCGAAATCGTCCCTCACAATGGCAAGGTCTTTCACCTTGATGAGCGGCCCCTCGAATGTCGAACGCACGATCACATCACCGACCTCGAGAGGCTTTTTAAACTGTGCGAGCGTTACCACGTTTTTCTCACTGGTGAACGATTCAAACGTACCGCCCGTTAACCTGATGTTTCGCGCCTGTACAGCCTGTATGATCTCACGAAGCGGAATTTGATACTGCTCCATCTTTCGCGGGTTTACCTCGACCTTTATCTCCCGGGCGCGGTAGCCGTAGGTGTCGATGCTCGATACGCCGGGTACCTCCTTGAGCTTCTTTTCGAACTGTTTCGCAACCTCCCGAAGCTCACGATACTCCACGTCACCCGTTATTCCGACTTCGATGATGGGAAATATCGCCGTCGTTATCTCCGTCACAAGAGGAGAATCGGTCACCTCTTCGGGAAAATCGGTCACCCTGCCCACCGCCTCGCGGATGTCAGATTTGACCTTATCCGAATCCTTGATGTCGGGGTCGATGGTTACCTCGAGAAGGGAAAGGTTCTCCATGGAGGTGGACGTGATCTTGTCGATGCCGGTTATGTTTTTCAGCTCGTCTTCGAGTTTGTTGGTTACATTGAGCTCCACATCCTCGGGCGAAGCTCCCGGGTATGCAGTGGTGATTACAACCTCTCCGATATCGACTTTGGGAAACTGGTCGCGCTTTAGAGTACGAAGCGAATTGATGCCGAGCAAGACAATACCGATCGTTAAGAGGGTTGCCAGCATATGGCGCCTCGTAAAAAAATCGAATATCTTCTTCATAACTGATCCTCCTTTTTTTCACTCGACAACGAGTAATTTATCAAGCAATGCCATATACTGCAGCATCAATGTCTGATAGAGATACGCATTACCGGCGTATGTGAGCAATGCCTCCTCCTCACCGTCCTCGCTTTGAATCACGAACGTAAGCTGTCCTCTGCCCTGGTTGTAGAGCTTGAGCTCCTCTTTTGTCTTCTCCCGTGCCGATTCGATCTGCTTCCGGTTCAGGTCGAGGATATTCTCCATATCCTGAATCCGCACCAGAAGGTTGATCATGGATGCCTCTAGCTCACGCTCGAGACTCTTCTTCTCCTCATCGATCAGTGAAATCTGCGTTTCTAGCTTCTCTAACTGTCCTTTCACCGTATTACCGCCCAGAGGCTTTGCAAAAACGAGAGATACGCTCGCATCCGGATGGTATATCTCCAGGGAATCGCCGAATGCCTCATCCCTCCCGTACAGACCTGCAGTTACGCTCAGGTCGAGTGTGGCGCGTTCCTGATCCTTTACACCGCCGCGCTGATACACAAGCTGATCCCTGAGTATGTCGAAGGTCTCGAGCATGCGGGACCTGGATTTCATCTCTGTCATTACTTCGTCTGTTTCAGGCAGCATGACGAATCGATACAGGTCATAAATCGGCATTCGCCCGTATATCTCTTCATTGTCTGCAATGACAGCGAGCTCCGCCTGCTTCGCCCGGCTCTGTGACCGGGCAAACACGAGCCCCTGCTCTGAAAGCCGGACCGCATCTTCCGAGCGAAGCACATCCACCCTGTCCACCAGGTTCGCCTCATAGCGATTCTTGACCTGTTCAAGCCCTCGTCTTGCAATCTCTAACCTTTTCTCCCTGATAGCAGCTTCCTCCCGATAATACGCCCAGTCAAGAAACCGTACAGATACGTCCAGCAGGAAATTCTCTTCGTTTTCATACGCCTGTACCTGCGTGTAGTCAATAGTGTATCCGCTCAGCTCATACTCAAGCCGATCGAGCTTCCCCTTCCAGTTCTGCAGCAGCGGCTGGGTGTAGGTTGCTGCAACCCCGTGCCGATAGGCAGTACTCAAACCAAGGTCCGTGTCCATACGCGTGTACCCGGTTGTAAGTGAAAGATCAACCCGGCCGCCTGTATTCCAGATCGGCCTGCCGAGCCCCGCTTCGATACCGGTTCTGTACAGCTCATTGGCATTGTACTCGGGTGCGCTCCCCCTGCCGAGGTACGAATAGCTCGGTGTGACACTCAAAAGCCAGTCCTGCGCACCGAGGAGGCTTTCTGCCTGTTTCTGTTCAACCTCCACAGACAGCTGCTCTTTTTTAAAGTACGGATGATTCTCCTTTACCAGATCGATATACTCTTCCAGCGTAATCTTCTTTGGATCCTCCTGAGCGTGGGTATTGAATGAAACACATACGAATAGTATTGTGAATAAAGAAAAAAAGATTTTCATGGTTTCCCTCCTGAAGGTGTGATTGGTATGATACACCACCTCAATAATACCCGCAAGTCAGCTATTCTACCATTAAGTGTTGATAAATGCTTGTATAAAATTTACTGATTAGCAGCATACACACTGGCAAAATGCGGGGACAAAATCTTTTAACCGCGTGCTCGTTATTGTAAATCTTCCTTCAGTTTGAAAGCATCGATCGCGTTATCACGTAAGATTTTCTGCTTGTGTGAATCGGGGATATCGGCAAGAAAAAGCCTTGTCAGATGGGAACGGTAATCGAACCATGGAAAATCCGTACCGAAGAGAAGTTTGTTTTGAGGAAGCGATATGATCATACCCTCGAAATAATGGTAGTCGTATATATCCCCTGCGCAGTCGGTGTACACGTTTTTATACGTATTTGCCATACGAATGGCCTCATGTCTGCCTGTGCCTCGTCCGCCCGAGTGCGCGAGCACGAAGCGTACATCGGGGTACTCCTTCGCATACTTCTCGAATTTTTCAGGAGTCGACAGCATCTGGGCGGGGTTATATGTCGAGACGCTCCAGGAGTGGGCAACGACCGTCAGATCGTTTTCAGAAGCAAATCGCCACACCGGCTCATACAACGGGTCGTCAGCCGGTACGCCGTTGAAAGAGGGATGTATCTTAATCCCTTTGAACCCGGGCCAGCTTCGTGCCTCTTTGAGTATAGCGAGGTCGCTTTTAACATCCTTCGGGTTGAAGAATCCCAGGTAGAATATCCTGCCATCGGACTGTTCAAACTCATTTTTGGCCTTGACAAGCTCCTGTTTTCTGTACCCGATGATTGCACGCATAGAGGAGAGGTTGACTGAGCAAGCAATCCCAAACCGGTCCATACGCTTCAGAAGCTGTTCGGCATCCACTTCCGGTGAAAAAAAGATATTCGGAAAGCCCGTGTGCACATGCGCATCAATGATAAACGGTGTTTTCATATCTTTACTCCCCGCAGTATACGTTTCATGTTACCTCCCGCTATCAACCGTTTTTCCTCAAGAGATATGTCGGCATCAACAACCATACCCATTGCCGCATATGCATCGTTTACCGGGAGGAAAGAGCCGTACAAAAACCGGTTTGCCCCGAACACGTGAACCGCATGGGTGAGGAAATCGGGGCCGACGAAGTTTGATATTTCAAGGTATATATTTTCATCCGAATTCATGATGCCGTACAGGTTCCTGTTCTGGTACAGGATCTTCTGCCACTGGGTTTCCACGATGATCGTAAGATCGGGATAGGCCCTGGCAAGCGTGTGGAGAGGCTCCCAGTCCACCTCGACATGCCAGATAAACAGGGGAATGCGGTATTCCATACACCATTCGCATAACCCCCCAACAGACCAGACGGTCAGAAGATAGTGATGGGTTTTTGGAAAGAGCCTTAAACCCCGTAGACGAGAATCCGGTTTACCGGTACCGGGAAGTGGGTCCTGCTCATGAGGAATAAGCGGCAGGCCCGTCCATATCGTGTAAACATCATCAGGCAGATCCTTTCTGCATTCGACCAGGGCCTTGTTTCCGTCCTGGGCCGACACCGTCACCCCGTCCCAGTGTGAAACGAGCGCTCCCTCGATCGAAAACTCTTCGAACATCTTCTTCAGATTGGCGGTTTCACACCCCCCGGCGAGCGGAAAAAAAGCAGGCTTTCCGAGCCAGACGTTCGAGTCGTAAAACGACAGTTTTGAAAGGCCGGCCCGCTTTTCATCAGCCATCTCCTGTATGACTTTTTCATACTGCATAATTTGCTTCCCTTCTCTGATAATAGTTTTCCCATATTACATACTTTTCTAGCTCGTTATCCAACTCCTCCCTTTGTTTATGTCATCTTCGATGCAGGGTATAATGCAGAAGAACTATATCGGTATATTTACATTGAATTGGGAATAATACCCATCATCATTCGTAAACACTCCATAAAGTGGGGGTCGAAATTGGGTGAAACCGGCACATCTCCGTCCATTTGGTTATCCGATCCGGTGCTAGGGCATCGAATATAAACAGGGTTGGACCAGGTTCACCTGCTACCACGCTTGCCTTGAAAGTCCACAGCAACATATATCTACCTGTGATCATTTACACTCTAAGGACCGTTTTGGCTGGATGTCTCATACCTACTTCAAAGATACTTTCGGCTGGCAGGGTCTAGCAGTTCCAGGCTCACGATTGTACGAATGTCTTAAACCACTCCGTACCAGAATTGAACGTTACTATGGACTCACAAAAGAGAGCCGCTATTATATATGAAGCATAATAATGCATATATGGGACACAACAATGTCCTCATTCGTGTTATCGAGCATGACATTGTTGCGACCATAGATACCCTTTGTGAACATTCGAAAACAAGAAAGTAGAGCGGTGTTCTTAACATTTAATATTGAACAGGCTTAAATTGTCCAAGGGGATGATATGTCGCTTTATCATATGAGCCGGTGTCATAGAAAATAATGTTTCCCCTGATATCGAACCAATATTTTTGAATAACAATCTTAACAAAGCTCATAATATTTTTTCAAATAATATATTTGTTATTAAATCCATATTATCTGCGAAGCGGTATCCCTGTAAGTTATTATCTATCTCCTCTGAGTATTCGATCAGTTTATCTGCTAGTTTTTTATACAAGTATATATTTTTTACAGCGAGTTTTAACGATTTTAGTCTGTCATCTCTTGGGTTTTGATAATCAATCTCCTGAGTACCATCATAATCAGTTCTATTTAGATAATAATAAAATTCCAAATTGTCCCAAAATGCAATAGTTCCTATAATTAGATCTGGATCTGCGTCCCTGTAATTATCATTTAAATGAATAATACCAAGCCTATTATGTTCGTGTAAAAATACAATATCTTCGGCTAAGCTTTCCTGAGCCTGCAGCGCATGACCGGTATCTATTACACCCTTAAAATTATCCATACAAACATCATGAAATAAAGCCATCATTTTACCAATGTTTCCTACATAAAATCTTTGTCTTGGATCCTTTTGCTTATACTCTATACATATTGTCACCTTTGGATTATATGAGCAAATTTTTTGAAAACTCTCTACCATATTTTTCCAGCCGCTTGAATAATTTGCTTGAAAAGGATAATCAAAACCATCATGAGCCGGCCATATCATAACCTTCGTCCCTGGTATTTCAGCTGCAAAGTCAATTGCTTCTTTACATAATATAAAGTTATCTTCTCTCACATTTTTTTCATTAGTGCAAAGAGCTCCATGCCTCCATTTTCTATCATCATAATTAATGACTGTTAAATCTCCAGGTTTCAAGTTGTAATCTGCAAATAATTTCACAAGTTTATCTGGATCATTCGGAAGGGGGTCCGTTGGCCAAGTTATCCCCTGTCCATGAAGACCGTTAATTTCAGACATTATTTCTAAACGCCTCTTTAAACCTATTTCCCCATGATATCCACCTGGAACATATCGTTCTGCATAAGTATCAAATACTACAGCATCTGCCATTAAACGCATCTTCATTTTTTTTCTCCACTTTACTTTTTTTGCGAGTGAAAGTTTAAACCCATAATAACAACACCCTAATAGTTATTCAGGCTATTTATGTGACAATACACCAGACCAGTATTACCTAAACAACCTCAAGTATCTATCATATGCTTCACTCCAAATATCTTCTTCCTTTGGTTCAAAACCAATTACATTCGAAGAGAGCAGAGATATTTGCCTACCTTCCTCTAAGGATTTAATTTCACCTGTTCCTTTCAGTTGTATTATAAGATTTCCAACTGATGTTGTTTCTTCCGGTCCTGCTATGACCGGAAGTCCTGTTGCATTTGCTGTCCATTGACATAACAACTTGTTTGCAGATCCTCCCCCAACTAGATGAAAAAATTCTATTTTCTTATAAATGAATTTTTCCAAGATTTCAAGATCATATCGAAATCTCAAAGCTAAACTCGCATATACACATCTTGAAATTTCCCCTATGTCTTCAGGAATTTTTTGTCCTGTCTTCTTGCAATATTTTTTAATCTTCTCCGGCATATCTACTTGAGGTTCACAAAAAACTCTATTATCAATATTAATAAAAGACATAAATGGCCTGGTTTTAGAGGACAATTTTACAATTTCATCCCATGATATAACTTTTCCTTTCTCTTTACTCCATCTCTCTCTGCACTGCTGAATTACCCAAAGTCCATTTATATCCTTAACAAAAAGATTTAATCCTTCTGCACAACCTTCATTAAAAAATCCAGTTCCGACGATTTCCTCTTTTATTATGATGTTTTCTGTTTCAATTCCAATAATACACCAAGTGCCCATACTGATAAATGCCCAGTCTTTACTAGTATCTGCTACCGGGATACCGGTAACTGCAGAAGCAGTATCATGACTGCAAGGAGCAATAACCTCAATAGGATGGATTTCCAGTTCTTTACTCACACTATTTAAAAGTTTTCCGATTTTATTTCCAGGTTGTATTATTTCACAAAAGATTTTTTGAGGAATACTTAACATATTCAGTAACTTATCAGACCATTTTTTATTCTTCTGGTCAAACATGAGTGTTGTAGTGGCGTTAGTAAACTCGTTACTTTTTTCTCCAGTTAAAAAATAGTTGAATAAATCCGGTATCATTAAAAAATTATTCGCACTAAATAATTCGGTTGCGCTTTTAAGTTTTAATGAATACATATGAAATAAACTAACCTCTGATGTAAGTTGGCCACCTGTCATGCTAAACACGTCTCTGATAGAGATAACTTTATATAATTCGTCAACCGATTTGGCCCTTTTTTCGTCTCTATAATGGACAGGATTTGACATAAGATTTCCGTTTTTATCTATTAGGCCAAAATCAACTCCCCATGAATCGATTGCCATTGATGTCATATCACTGTATTTTTTTAAAGAAGTTTGTACGCCGATTTTTAATTCCGAATACAACCTGAGAATATCCCAATAAAGTGTTCCCGCTGCATATACCGGTCTATTTTCAAATCGATGAGTTTCAATAAAAGAAATTCTTTCCCCATTAAATCTGCCAACAAGTACTCTTCCATTGCTTGCACCAAAATCAAATATAAGGTAATTTTTATATTCCATCATATTTCCCAATTAAACATAATTCATTTTAATTAAATAATATTGTTACAGGAGTTGATAAAGCCACCCCAACAGAAGTTCAATATTAATCATCTACAGGAAATTCCTCTTTGAGACCACTTTATTGTTAATTCATTTTTATGTTATCAATCATACTATTCAACTTTAGTCTATAATACTTGAACAAATTCCAGTGTATATCGGGTGGTATTAAATGATCTCCAAATGGTATATAGCCACCAGTTTTCAATACTTCGTTCACAGGGCTTAAAATTTCATTAATCCTCTCTTGTCCATATTGAATTTCAGATTTTGGAATTCCTCCCATAAGCTGAAGCTTTGGAAACATCTTCCTCACCCTCACAAGATCCATTCCACAGCTCACTTCTATGGGATACATTCCAGTAACACCCGCCTCGATAAAAAGAGGGATTAAATCAAAACAATCTCCATCAGTATCGATAAAAATAATTTTCACTCCCCGATTCTTTAAGAATCCTATGAGCCTTTTGTAATAGGGAATCATAAATTCCTTTATCATTGAAGGAGAAACCATTGAACCAGTTCCAGCAGATACGTCTTCACAAAAAACAAAAAGATCCACATCAACTTCCGATAATATCTCAGAGTAAACAGCAATCCACAATTTTGTGAAGGTATTCTGAATATCGTGAATAAGTTTTGGATCATCGAAATAGGCGTAGAACAGGTTTTCATACCCCATAAGATGAGCTAAAGTCATAAAGTATCCATGTGGGTATCCTCCTAATGCTAAAGGATAATCTCGATTTTTATACTTCTCTATAAGTTCAGTCCAATTAGAAGGAAATCTTCCTCTTATATCTTTTATATTGAGTCTTTCTTCTTTCAGTTTATTCCAGCTTTTCCAATTGCTTATTACCCATTCAACACCGGTAGGTATCACACCAGTCTTCTTTATAAATTTTCTCTTGATGCCATCAATATCTACATAGGTTAAATAATTAGCATCTTCTTCCAACAACTCTACTTCGAACATGGGATGAAACAATAAATTGACATTTACCAATATCTGACCCATATCCATTCTGAGCTCATCTTTAACATCATTATCAATGGGAAAACTTTGTGTTGGCCAGTATAATCCTCCACCAATGATACCAATACCTGATGGAAGCTTTCCTCCATCGATAGATGTCCATACAGGATTATATAAAGAAGATGTAGGAGTTGAAATATTATTAGGGATTTTCGGATAATTTTTCTTTGGTAATCCTTCTTCATACCAACGATCCACCGTTTCGCCCCAGTATCCAAACTCCCATTTTGGAGGACTTACCGTTGTATTAAAATTTTCCATTACTTCCACGAACCTCTCTCTTAAATTCATTTTCGATCGTCCCTTTTTTAAAAAATTATTCGATAATTGAAGATTTGCATAATATTTCTAACAATAGGATTAAACATTATTTCGCAAACTGTTTTTTGAATAAACGCTTTATTGCTTTCTTACTAAATCTTATAAGGAATTTTAATCATCTTTGATTGAACGTCTCATAATTTAAAATGCTTTTTTTAAAACCTCCTCCCGTAAAAATTCCACTATCTTCATGGAATTATTTATTGATTGAATTTTTCTAATTTTTTTCTTATCAACTCTCGATATTATTTCAGAAATAATTTCCATATTTTCAATACTCTGAATACTAATATCCTCCCATCCTTCTCTATATGGAAATAAATCCAAACTGAGCCACCCGTTATACCCAATTTCATCAAGCCAATAGAAAAGCTCGAGTGTTTCCCAAAAATGAACTGAACCAACTGCCATATCATCATCCCAATATCTGAAATTATCATTTACATGAAGATGAAAAAGTTTTTCATAAAGACTCAGTAATACTGCTGATTCAGCCATATTTTCATAAGCCATCAAAGCGTGACCGATATCTATAGTAACGCCGACATTTTCCATTCCAGTATCCATGGCAAGCAATAAAGCTTTCCCGATAGTTGCTACATGGCAATGCGTTCGCGGTTCCTTTATTTTATACTCTATACAAAACTGAATACTTTTATTATAGGCTGCAATTTCCTTAAGACTTTTTCTTAAATTATTCCAATTCTGTTTATAATTAACCTGCAACGGATAATCGTATCCTTCCTGACCCAACCAAAAATTTATTTTATTGCATCCAGCCTTTTTAATTTCATCTATTCCCTTCTTTAAATAATCCATACATTCTTTTCTTAGTTTTTCATCGGGATTTGTTAATGTACCAAATTTATATTTAGGATTTGTGGAAGTATCGATTTCGACCATGGCAATTTCAATTCCATACCTTTTTATAAGTTCTTTCATTTTCATTCCATCGCCATTGGGAAAATCTCCGGGCCATCCGAGCTCAACCCCTGACAATTTTTCGATTTTTTTGATTCTCTCCAGTATCTGTTCTATTTCCAGCGATTCATGATAACCAGCAGGTACAAACCTATCAGGGCATGCACTGAACACTGCAGTTCCAGATGCATATTTTCTTTTACTCATTCCCGACTCCTCTATTAACAGGTTTTTTTATTTTTCACTTTAACAAATTATTATTCTGCAAATACTCATCAATTTCTCTCTGAGATTTTAAAACACCTATTTGCATTTTGTAGTTTACCGATTCCTGCGGTTTTAAACACTTCAAATCACCTCGTTCTTTTTGTTTATTGCGCCCTTCAACTGTGCAGTTGCCTGGCTCAAAACCTATCACATATTCTCCTTTATTTAATCTTTTCCATAAATTAAGGTATGGAAAATCCTCCTTTAAAAATCTCAGATAGATCCCCAATCCGGACTGATTATTAATATACCGATTTGCAAATACAATATTGCAGAAACCACTCTCATCTTTAGCTAGATCTATAATGTACACAAGTTCCGGATATTTTTCGTCTGGTAGAGTAAAGCTGTTTATCTTATCAATATAGTTTTTTGTAGTATCATCCAAGGGCTCGGCAGTTATGTATGACATAAAAAGCTCTGATTTATTATCAAGAAGGGGATAACCAATATTGATATGATAAAGAAACATATGCGGAACTGAATAAAAACTCCTATTTTCTACTCTATCACTAATGATGATCCTCGCATCACCCATTTTTGTTTCGATTGTCCTTGATAACCTTAAATTTTCACCCTGACCTGAAGCCTCAATAATATCACCTTCAACTTTTAAAATATAATCATCCTCATTCCAATATGATTTATAACATACATTTTTTGCAGGTGTATTGGATATCCTGCCGTGACCGCCAAACTCCTCTTCCTCTAAATACGCACCCCTATCAACACATGGCGAACCAACATTAGATAAACCACAGGTTACCAGCAATCCTCCATAAAAACTCCTTAACCATTCCCAGCCTTTTGAAGAATAAAAATAAGGTGAGACCAGACCTGTTCCACTTCTCCAATTCAAAGGGATACTCATAAACTCTGCATAGAAAATATCCAATCCCCTGTCTGGTAATACAATGAACCTAAGCCCGCTTCCAGTTCTAAATTCAAGTCCCCTCACACTTTTTGCCATTCCGTCATTATATATAAAGGGCTCAATGCCGCAAATTTGTGATATATCACCTACAAACTCAATTAATTTATTTTTATCGATATTATTCCCAAAAAGTCTGGGCATTTGTCCCCTCTATATACACTGGAGTTTATTCACCTAATCAAAAATTTCATCATGATAGATTAAATCTTTTCTGGGTTCGACATTTGCCCCTTTCCAGTAATCCTTCGGTATTTCTACTAAATTATTTCCACCATTTATCATCCTTGCGTGATAATACAATTTTGATGTATTTTCTATTAATTCCGTAATAGTAACAGCTTCCAAAATGCTATCACCCAACGAAAATATTCCATGATTTCTTAAAATAAGAGCATAATTTTTTTTTAGTTTCGGTAGAGCTGCTTCAGCTAAATCTTCCGCAGATGAAATAAAAGGAATTGACTCAATATCTCCAATATACCAACTCGGATCTTCATAAATCCTATAATTTACATCATGGGTCGTACAGTAAAAAGCGGTCGTAATGGGGGGGTGTGAATGAATAATAGCTTTTATTTGAGGTCTTATATTGTAAATACCAACATGAAGTAAAATCTCTGCAGTCGGTTTATGTTTACATCTTAAACACTTATAATTTTTATTTTTTTCATCAGAGATATCAATAATGCATATATCCTCTAAAAGCATATCCATAAGGGGCACACCTGTGGGGCTACATAAGATAACTGTTGGGACACTGGTTCTAAGCGATATATTTCCCCCGGGTCCTGCTAATATCCCTTCAGCATGCAGTCTCTTGCAAGCATTTATCATTCTATTTGCAAGTTTTTTAAACTCCTTCGTTTTAATCATACTCAGATCCAATTTTTAAATTTTTATTGTTATGGAAGATTAAGCTTGTAGTTTATATCAATCTTAATACGGATGTAAAAACAAAGTATAAATTGTCTGAGGCCAAATTGACCGATTAATTTCTTATTTGTACACTACTTCTGTAAAATATATTTTATTATTACAATAATTCAGCACCTGTCATATGTTTCACTACTTCTTCTGGCCTGATATCCGATTTGGGTTCTGAAGCAATCTTGCGTCCACCTCTTAAAATAAAAATTCGATCTGCCACGTTATATACATGGGTAAGATTGTGGCTTATAACAATAACAGACGCACCGTGTTCCTTTAAAGTTGATATAAAATCTAATACTTTTCTGGCTTCTTTTACTCCTAATGCCGCTGTGGGTTCATCCATGATAATGATTCTCTTCCCCCATGCTACAGCTCTGCCAACAGCAAGCGCCTGTCTCTGTCCCCCGGATAGATCTCCTACCTCTGCTTTTAAATCCGGAATATCTATTTTTAATTTATTCATGATCTTTGATGTTTCTTTTTCCATCTTCTTATAATCCACAATTCTAAAAAATGGTTTCTTAATTTCTCTCCCTAAAAATAAATTTTCAATAACATTTCTGCTGTTTACAAGTGCTAATTCCTGAAATACTGTTTCAATCCCTCGTTGTTTAGCATCATGCGGACTATTAAATACAACTTCGTTGCCACTAATAAATATTTTACCTTTATCTGGCCTATAAACTCCTGATAATATCTTTATTAGTGTGGATTTCCCGGCAGCGTTATTTCCTACCAGAGCTAATACCTCATTTGGATACAATTCAAAATCAACATTTTCTAACGCATGAACTCCACCAAAGTATTTGCAAATTCCTTCCATTCTTAGTAAGGGTAGATTGTTTTTCATCATTTGAACCCCACATCCTAATTGAAAACAATTTAAGCATTAAACTTTTTGTTAATTACTCAAGCCGACTGATGTTTAATAACAGTATGGAGGGAAAAAGCAAACCGTTCGATAAAAAGATAAGCCGACAAAACATCATCGTGGTTTGCCTTTATGTTTAAAATTGTCCGATTTCCCTCCTAAGTTGGAACATTTTTTCAATACTACAAAAACAGAGTTTCGTTTTGGACCCTTAAAATATTGCAAATTTTCGTACTCCTTATCGCCTTTTCATGGGAAAGACGGAACACCTATCTCAGTAAAAATCGAAATTACAATAAAAAAAGAAACAGATGGGTTAAACAACCAGTATTTTTAATAACTTTTCATTTTTGTTTAAACTCAATTTGATTTAAATATATCGCCAAAATCAATAGCGAACCTTTTGCTACATTCTGCCAGTAGGATACTACATTTAAAATAGTTAATCCATTTCCAATGGTCGCTATGATTAAAACTCCAAAAATTACTCCTACAATTTTCCCTCTCCCTCCAAATACACTTATTCCACCAAGAATAGTAGCAGTTATTACATCCAGAGCAGTTGTTAACCCCACCTTTGGAACCCAGGAACCAAGCATTGACATAAAAACTGCTGAACCCAAAGCTGAAGAAAATCCACTCAATATAAATGCTAAAAATATAACTTTATTAACATCTATCCCTAATAATTCACAGGCAGAAGGGTTTCCTCCCACAGAATAAATATTCCATCCGTAGATAGTATTTTTTAAAATAAAATATCCAAATAAATACGAAATAACCATAATAATGAATGCTGTAGGTATTATTCCAAGAACACGTCCTGCACCTATAAAATCAAAAAAAGTACCGGGTGGGGTATAAATAACTTTAGCTTTTGAAATAATTAAAGATACTCCCCTAAAAATAGCCATTGTTCCTAAAGTAGCGATCAATGAATTCACCCTTAATCTAGTAACAACAAAACCATTTATTGCTCCTAAAAAAATACCAGTAATTAATGTAGCCAAAATTGCTATCCCTGAATGCATTCCAATTGATAATAAGTATGGGCCAACCATCCCGCTCAATGCTAAAATTGAACCTACAGATATATCAATATTGGCGGTTAAAATTACGAATGTCATTCCAATTGCTATAACTCCGTTAATGCTCGAATACATTCCTATGTTCATTAAATTTTTTACTGAAAAAAAATACGGAGATAAAATGGAAAATATGATCAATAGCAGAATAAGTAAAATTGGTAATGATAAGTTACTAAGCTTCAATTGCTTTGACATGTTGTTTCTCATAGTTATAGCCTGGGCTCTTCTCAGTTGATATTTCTGTGCATTATTAAATCAATTAAGTCTGGAGGAAAATATTAATACCTCCAGACTTTATAAAAAAATAATTATTTCACATATTGTGGATAATAATCTTTGAGATTCTTAGGAGTCACCTTTGCGTAAGGTCCGAATGTGTACCTCTCCAACTTTTTGCCACTAAGGAGATCTAATGCCATCTTTAAACAAAATTCTCCATCCTTTTCAGGGAAAGTAGCAACAGCACCAATATAATTAGTGTCTTGGGCAAGCATTGTTTTGATGCCTGCTTCATCACATCCTATCCCGCAAATAGCAACATCTTTAAGTCTGTTTTGTTGCTGCGAGGCTTTCCAATACCCTATTGCTGCTTCATCATTTAATGTTGACACAAGGATATTATGAGAATTCGGATGAGCTGTTAAATATTCACTGAACATCTTTAAAGCGAGCTCCTGATCAGTATCGGTATCTAAATCTGTAATACTGAGTATGTTCCCTTCTCCTAGTCCTTCTTTCAACTTTTCAAGGGCTCCTTCTCTTCTCTCATAAACAATTTTACCCGATATTAATTCTACGCCAAATACTAAATCGTATTTCTCACCAGGCCAATTCTCTTTTGCCCATTCGGTAAGCATTTCACCGGTTGCTCTGCCTGTACCCATATTGTTCAACCCAAAAAAGTAAGTGCCTTCTCCATAATCAACATCAATGCAAATCAAGGGGATATTGGCATTTCTGGCTTTTTCAGCAATCTTGTCTTCTACCCCTAACCAGGCTAAAATGATAATTACATCAACCTTCTGGGAAATAAAGTTATCAATCACCTTTAAACCCGTTTCCGAATTATCTTCGCAATCACCATATACCATTTTTATATTTGGATATTTCTTAGCTGCTTCTTTAAATCCTTCCTGGACAGAAACCATGAAAGAATCACCTAAGTAATGACTTGCGTAACCGATTTTGTAAGTTTTTTCTTTTTCCTTGGGCCCTCCTGCAAAAAGGGAAAAAGTTGCTGTCAAAAAGAAAATCACAACAAATAGACTTAATAATTTGATCTGTTTCATTTTACATCCCCCTAAATTAATAATTTTTTAGTTTTAGTAAAAAATTCATTACTGCTTAATATCACCACCCCCCTTGCAATAGATTGCGGCTTTCACAAAAACGTTGTCTTTTACGATAATGTTCTACTTTCAATCATTGAGATTATAAAAATAATATGGATCAAATGTATAATAATGAATATGTACAAAATATTCTCGAATACTATTTAAAACTTCTCAAAAAACAACACAGCATGTGCACAAGCTCAAACGAATTTGCCATTTGTGCCTTTTCATTCATAATAGTTAATCTTTTGTTAAAAGCCATACGGTTTCAAAAAATCATTTTAACATTGTACATATTGATATTTTGCGTATGATACTTACTGAATCTAAAACCGTTAATAAAATTTAAATTAGTTTTCTTGAGAACCTCCTCACAAACCCGTACATTTACGAAATTTTCTGGCTATTAATAATATAATCAATTATAATCACTTCTTAACTCTATAAAATTAATTGATAGACTATTTCTTGCATAATAGCTCACTTTATATCATATTATATCAATCTGTCAATGGTTATTTTAAAAAAAATGCTAATTTATGATAAATATTTCAGCGTATGCGAACCCGAGCTTGTCCAATGGGGCTCTCATTCCATGGCGCCTTCAATGCCCGATAGGGCTTTCGACGCTTTTTTCACCACCCCGTCTATTGCCCGGCAGCGTTCGTCGTCAATTGTATACAATTCAGTACTCTCAAGAATGTTTCTCCACCTCTCATGCGCAGTCTCAACAGGATCGTACGCCAGCGCATTAGACACATCGATGCTCTTCAGCCGCTCGAAAATTCCTGGTATCCAGAGATACTCCCTGAAGTGCTTTGCCGTATGCTCCGTGTCGATGAAAAGCCCGCCGATTCCCTTTTGACGTATCAGGTCAACGGATTCCCTGAAATTCTCACCTCCAATCCCCCTGCAGAATGAATGCTGCGCATAGGCAATATCAATATCGATCATCATCTGCTCCGGAGAAAACACAACACCAGCTCCCAGAATGCCTGCATTGAAGAGCGGTTCCCCGGAAAGCGAGGCACACCAGGATTTGAGCATCCGCTCAAAGATGGATAGCGCACCCGGAACCGGCGCATCGATAACACCCGGCCCGGTACTGCACCGCGTCCGGTACCTCTGCCTGAAAAGCTGGGCAACCGCAAGGTCTTGCAGAACCGCCTCAGGCCCTGAGAAACAGGCTGCACCGTTTTTGGGATTAAGGGCACCTGTTACAATCGCAGCCTCAACCGGAGTGTCCTCACGGATGGCCTTTACCATTGTCCAGACTGCAAGTATTTCGGCAGTCCCGATGATAGCATTTGCAATGGGAAATACAGGAGCGGATATTCCCGCCATCGGCATGGGGAGAATGAAAATGCTCAGCCTTCGCCGTGCCATTTCCACTATAATAGCAGCCTCCGGCCGCGTCACACGGAGGGGGCTTTCGGTGTCATGAATATTCACAAAAATAGGACGCCTCATGTACTCCTCAACAGAACCCTTTACAATGATGCCGATCTCCATAAGATACTCGAGCTGGCGGCGGTCGATGATCGCCGTACATCCGGGTTTGCCCGAATGCTTTGCAACCATTGCAGCGCCTTTGATTGCAACCATCTTCGGCGGAACACCGGTGCCATCCGATTCCTTTACATAATGAACCGCATTGCCAACTGTTACGATTTCAGGTATGCCCTCAGCGAGATGCACCATGCGTAGAAAATCATCGGCAGTGGCAATCCTTGATTCCCTCTTTTCATGATCGTAGTAGTAGGGGCACCCACCCCCCAAGCTCACCTGCATATCCGGAGTTCGTTCATGAAAGGGTGTGTGCCAGCTCATGGTCAGTGCATCGGGTGCATCAACGGTTGTATGGCCCTGTGAAAACCGTCTGATCTCCTCTTTTCGCGCAATTTCGATCGTTTCTTCGACAAGCTTCTTTGGAAAACGGACAGTTTCAGCCCCGTAATTAACTACCGCACCCCTTGCCTCGAGGGCCTTCAGTGCGGTCTCGTTTTCGATCTTCATACCCGGGTCTTCAAGAAGCGCGAGTGCGCTCTCATGGAGCATATCGAGCTCACTTTCTGAAAGCACCCGAAGAAACTGGTTCAACGGTCTCAAATGAATATTCTCCGTTATATACTCGCAGAGCCAAAGAACCCTGAATACACAGGCCGGGCAGCGACGTTTCCGGTGAATGCGTCATCGAATCACCCCGGTGCATATACTCCGAAATGATTACTACAAAATCAGACCACGGTTTGAAGCGCATCAACGAGTGATTTTCTGAACCTTTGCAGCACCGTGTCCGCCTCGTCCTTCGAGATAATGAGCGGCGGCTTTATCTTCAGCACGTTCTTAGCCATTCCACCCACGCCGAAGATGATCCCGTTTTCAAAGCCTGCCTTGCGCACCGCAGAAAGAAGGTCGGCCGCAGGCTTTTTGGTTACGGGGTCGGTTACGAATTCGACCCCGATATGAAGACCGGCCTGCCGCACATCCCCCATCTGTGGAAACTCCTTCTGCATTTTCTTTAACTCGCTACCCAGATACTCGCCCATTTTTCTGCAGTTTTCAAGTACCCCTTTTTCAAGGATGTCGATGAGCTTCAGTGCCGCCACCTGGGACACAGAATTATTGGCAAAGGTATGAAGCTCCTCCGAATCGGGGTCGAAACCCTTCAGTGTATCACTGATGATGATTGCGCCGATCGGAAAACCGGCGCCAAGTCCCTTGCCGAGAACTATTATGTCGGGAGCGACGCCGTAGTATTCATGCGCAAAAAATCTCCCTATTCTGGCGTATGTCTGTATCTCATCATAAACAAGTACAATATTGTACTCATCGCATATTTTCCGTACTCCCTGCAGATATTCTTCGGGGAAAATAATCTGTCCACCGGACGCCTGGAGCGGTTCGAGAATAATTCCGGCAGTCGGCCCGTTTATCCCCTTCTCGATCGTTAATCGCAATAATTTGAGGCACATCATGTTGCATGTTTTCGGTTCAAGGCCGAGAGGACATCTATAGCAGTAGGGGTTCGGCACCCGTATGAACTGCTTAGTGATACGGTTGAAACGCGATCCGCCGATGAATTTTCCCGAGGCCATTGTCGAAACCCAGCTTGCCCCCATTGTCCCGAGCGTTACCCCATGATATGAGTCGTACAGACAGATGAACTCCTGCGCCCCTTCCCTGTTCTTAATCGCTATTTTCATTGCCGCCTCGACAGCAGGCCCACCACCCACTGTGAAGGACACGCGATTCAGCGCCTTGGGTGCCAGTTCGGCAAGTTTTTTTGCCAGGGCGAATCGCGGAAGCGTGTCAAACCCTTGGTGCACATGGGTCAGGTTTTGAGAATGTTCGTGCACAATGGTATTGATCTCGTCGTTTGCGTACCCCAAATAGAGTGCCCAGCTCTGCGAAGTGCAGTCAATATACTTCTTACCATCTATATCCTCTGCCCAGCAGCCCTTCCCGCGTTTGAGAACCGGCCCGCCCCTGGTCCCACCGCCCAACATGAGATTCTTTGCATATGCGCCGAGCTCTTCCTTTTTGATTGAATACACCCTCTCCAGAATTGGATCCATTATAAAGCCTCTATAAATTATCAATTATGAGCACATAATCTCATTTATTATCATTCATGTCAAGAAAATTATGGAATTTTTTGGAATATTCTATCATTATTACTCTTGTAATGTACTTCAAAACGACCAATGGGTACGGTATCATTAGATTACGGATATCTGCCGACCTATCATGACATATGATCTATCATGATAAATTATGATTGGATTTGAAAAATATTTGATTAATTCTGCAGTTAATTGTAAAATATTATCTCAATTAACGAAGAATTCATAGGATGACGTGCGATGGAAATAAATAATGCAAACAACCTTCTGGCATCCGAAAGAAGACAGAAGATATTCGATATTGTCAATCAGAGAAGATCCATCTCGGTGGAAGAGCTTTCCGAGCACTTCCCCGTATCTTCAATAACCATACGGCGTGATCTGGACAAACTCGCACGGGACAACCTCCTTCAGCGCGTACACGGCGGCGCAATGGCTCTTTCCAATATCGCGATTGCGCCGAAATCGTCAGAACTATCCGCACATATTACAGAAGAGCAGATGAGGATAGGCAGAGAGGCATCCAGGCACATAACTGAAGGTGATTTCATCATCATCGAATCGGGGAGCACCTGTCTTGCGCTCGTGCAGCATTTAACGGAACTGAAACATTTGAAAATTGTTACAGCATCACCACGAATCGCTATGAAGCTTGCCGAAATATCCGAGAGGCACGACAATGATTTTGAGATAATATCCTGCGGCGGGATATTAAACGTGCATAAAAACTTTCTACTGGGTCCGCATGCCCGTTCGCTTTTCGATTCCGTGCATGTCGATTTTGCTTTCGTGAGTGTAACCGCGATCGACCTTGAAACGGGCGTCACTGCAGACAGCGCCTACGAAGCTGACATAACGAGGATAATCCTCGAAAGGTGTGCGGAAAAAAAAATCGGCCTCATCTACGCTTCCAAGTTCGGAAAAACCTCCTTTGTAAAGGTCGCATCAGCGAACGTGTTCGACGAAATCATCTCCGATAAAAGCCTGCCCGCCGAAACCGTCGAAAGGTATGCGGACCTGGGGATTGAAATGACCCTCGTTTAGGCGTTTCACCTATGTGACGGATGAAAGCGTTTTTTTTCTCCTGCTAAACATTTTTCGGTTTCTTTTTTGTCTTTTAATTTTTCTTTGTAAAATGGTGACAGGAGCGCTATTCTTTAAGTAATTGGTAGATTGAACTGTTATGAATACGATATTGACCAATGGTTGTTGCAAAATGAAACCATACATTCTTGATAAAGTAATAGAAGAAAAAAAAAGAGAGGCGGAATACACTCGAAAAAAACTGATTTGCAGGGTGTTCAAAGCGCTCGAGTGCGCGCCTGTACGATTCGGATTCAAAAAAGCATATATATTCGGCTCAATCAGTAAAAAAGATAGATACACCGAATATTCCGACATCGATATTGCAATTGAAAATATATATCCGCCGGTATTTTTTAAGCTAAAGGCATTCCTCGAGAATATGATATGCGTGGAAATCGACCTTGCAGACCTGGGAAACATTCATTTCAAAGACAAGGTCATAAAAGAAGGAATCGCATGGAAAAAGAAAGATATGCCGTTGTTAAAGCAGAAATAAACGACCAGGTACAGATAATTAAAAGGCTATTCGACGACGTTGAAAAAAGATCAAAAGGCATAGGCAAAAGTGCCATAAAAAGAGAAGCCCTTGGCTACAAACTGCATGCACTCTATGCGCATTTGAAGACCTCTTTAAAATAACCGCCGACTATTTTGAAAACAACGTCAATTTCCGCCGATAGAAAAGACATCACGCTTGAAAACATACTGTGTGAGGCAGAGAAATCCGATAAATTCTCCAACATGATCATAAACATCGTGGATGAGATCGACCGCATGGGATATGACGGCTTTTTCGGCCTTGAGTACTGGCCGTCACTTGATTACGAAGAGCCCCTGAGACGGACACTGGAATATTTTTCATGACATAACTACATCAAAAAATATATGAAGTTTCTGCTCCTGACTACAATAAACATGCTTCAAAATATGAAACAAATAGTATATACTAAACTCACCGTGGGATTATTTTCATTCTATCTATTAACGAAAGGAGCGGCCAATGAATTTCAAATTCGGTGTTGATTCGTTTATCTGGTCCGAGAATTTTTCCGAAAAGGACCTCTGGATCATTCCCAAGGCAAAGGAGCTCGGGTTTGAAACCATCGATATTGCAATCGCTCATCCCGAGACATTCCCCACCGAGAAGGTAAAAAAAGAGGCTTCCGGCGCCGGTATCGAGGTTGTGACGACAACAACCCTGAACGAGAGCACGAACCTGATTTCCCCGGACCCCGGTATCAGAAAGAAGGGTGTGGATATGCTCAAGCTGCTCGTTGACATCAATTACGAGCTTGGATCTAATATTTTAGGCGGCGTAAATTACGCCGGGTGGGGGTGCCTCACCGGAAAGCCGCGTACCGAAGACGAATGGAACTGGTCGGTCGAATCGATGCGGGTAGCCGCCTCATATGCAAAGGAAAATGGTGCCCTGACAATCGCCTGCGAGCCGGTCAACCGTTTTGAAACCCACTTTCTCAATATTGCGGAGGATGCGGTTCGCTACTGCAAGGACGTCGGAACCGGAAACATGGGAGTACACCTCGATTGCTTCCACATGATTCGTGAGGAGATGAGCTTTAAAGGTGCTGTTGAGACCTGCGGCAGGGAGTACCTCGGCTATGTCCACGTATGTGAAAGCAACAGGGGTATACCCGGAACAGGTCTCGTTCCGTGGAAGGAATTCTTTACCGCAATAAAGTCCATCGGGTATACCGGGCCTATGGTCATCGAGTCCTTCGATCCGAGCTTCGAGGAGCTGAACAGGCTGTGTGCAATCTGGCGGAAGTTCGCCGATTCCGGCGAGGAGCTTGCCGTTCAGGGCTTGAAAAACCTGACACGGATTGCATCAGAGATTTAGTTCCCAGGGCCGATACCATTTTTCGGGTGTAAAGAATACAAAAAATGGATTATTTAAAAACAGGGAGAAAAAAATGGTAATGAAAAAATTCATCAACAAACCTGAGGATGTCGCACACGAGCTGACCGAAGGCCTCGTCAAGGCGTACGGCAACTACCTGAAACTGATCGATAACGACATCATAATCCGCACGAAGCCTAAGGAAAAGGGCAAGGTCCAGATCGTGTTTGCCCAGGGCATAGGGCATGAGCCGGGATTGACCGGTATGCTCGGACACGGCATGCACGATGTCTCTATTCCGGGCGACATATTCGCCTGCGCCGGCGGCGACAGGATATATGAAGGAATCAAGATCGCCTGGGAAATGAGCGGAAAGACGCCCGTACTCGTTTTGATAGCGAATCATGAAGGAGATGTATTGAACGGCAATATGGGGATGGACATGGCACAGGACAACGGAATCAAGGTTGAGAGCGTTCTCCTGTACGACGACATTGCGAGCGCCCCGAAGGGGCAGGAGGAGGAGAGGCGGGGGATGGCCGGTATGATTTTCAGCTTCAAGATCGCCGGTGCGCTTGCGGAACAGGGCGCGGATATCAGAACCATTGTCGAAAAAACGAAACAGGTGAACGACAGCACCCGCACCATACTCGTGGCGATGACCTCATGCACCATTCCGACGACGGGCCAGTCGCTTTTTGCAATCGCCGACGACGAGTTCATCATCGGTCCCGGCCAGCACGGTGAACCCGGACCCGAAGGCCCTATGAAAATCAAGACCGCAAATGAGGTTATGGATGACGTTGCCGAACGGCTCATCGAGGACGGCGGATACAAAAGCGGTGACGAGCTCCTCGTAATCATAAATGGGTGCGGGGCGACAACCCTGATGGAGATGTTCATCCTGTACAGACGGCTTGAAGAACTGCTCGCTTCGAAGGGAATGAAACCGTATAAACCTCAGATCGGTAACTACATCACCACTCAGGAGATGGCGGGATTTCAGCTCACCATGTGCCGAGCGAATGAGGAGGTCAAAAAACTCTGGGACGCGCCGTGCGATACGCCCTACTTCAAGATCACGGGCGTGTAGCCGGGGTCAGGCACAAGGCTGCATTGCCCGGTGATATTGAGCTGCTTAAACGAGTCGCTCTACAAATAAATAAGTATTATGTCCCCATAATTACCTATTCCCCATAAATAAGTATTATGTCCCCATAATTGCGGCTGCCCCCGGGTACTTCACGTCTAACAATTGCGTATAATGTCCTCATATTTCTATCGGGGAGGCTGCTGTATACGTATGCAAAACAGCGTCCCCTTCTCCGGGAATGAGCTCGCAGTGATCTCCCATCCATGGGAGTTCAATATCGACCGAACTATAGAAAGCCCGAGGCCCGTTCCCGGTTCGTTTCGCGAGTTCGTCCCACGGTAAAAGGGTTCGAAGATGTGCTCTATTTCTTCGTCCGAAACCGACGGGCCTGTATTCTCCAGATTAATTATTACATACTCCTCCTCGCGGTATGCTCTCAGGCTTATTATATCCTTTTCGCCGGTGTAGCGGATTGCGTTGGTGAACAGGTTGTCGAACGCACGCGACAGGAGTTTTTCATCCCCCATAACCGTCGCTCCTTTTTCTAGTGCGATTGACGATGTAAACTCTCTCCCGTACACAGCGGCGTCCTCCCGGTACCCGTGGGCGATGCGGGTCAAAAAATCGTGAAGGTCGATGGGCTCGAAACGCTGCCGCCACTCACCTGTTTCCATCTTTGAAAAATCGAGCAACTGCATAATCCGTTCTTCTAAAATCTTTGATTTCGAATATATTATATCGATGTACTTTAAAAGAAGCTCGGGGCTTTTGGCGAGGCCGTCAGAAATTGCCTCTATATAGCCCCATATCGAGGTAAGCGGTGTCCGCAGGTCATGGGAAACAGCCATCAAAAAACGCGACCGCTGGGCGCTGTTCTCCTTGAGCTGCCTTCGCATCTTTTCGAACGATCTCGTGAGAGAGGCAATTTCATCCCTGCCCCCCGCCTTCAGCTCAAAATCTAGATCCCCGGATGCAATCTTTTCAGTCGCCGCCTCGAGCGTACCGATAGAGCGGTTCAGTGAGTTTACGATGAATATCATCATAACGGCCGAGAACAGGATAATGGCGATAAAAGCGTACACGGTATTTCTGAAAAATTTAACGATTACACTGGGCCTTTTTCGCCGGACAAAGGGAAGGCGAAGGAGCACCTGGCCCTTAACCTCGTTATCAACGGCAAACGGCCGTATAACGTATTCATAGGATTCGGTGCCGGAGAATTGGTTGTGCTGAAGAGCGCCTGCAAGCGCATCTCCGGTTTCAAGGCCCGGTATATTCGAAAGAACAACCGCCCCATCCAGGTCAACAAGAGCAACGTTAATACCCTGCGGAATGTGTATCTTTTGCAGATCGGGGTACACATCCCCGTACTCTTCAGGGAGACGGTGATCGATCCATCCGTGGGCCTGAAAATAATTCGGCACCTTCGTTTTACTGCTATTTTCCGAGACCATCATGTTTATGTATCCAGCTAACATGGTCACAAACACGGGAATAATGATGTTTCCGACAATAAGAATGAGAATCTTCGTCTTGACTTTCATATTCCGCCCCCGAGGGTATTCGGGTTGAATCGGTATCCGAAACCCCGGATTGTTTCGATGAACTTCGGAGATGCGGGATCTTTCTCGATCTTTCTCCGCAGCCGCTGAACATGAACGGCAACGGTGGTGACATCCCCGTACTCGTATCCCCATACCTTCCTGAAAATCTGTTCCGGGGTTATGGTAACACCGGGATTCCGTACGAGCAGAAAGAGAAGCTCGAGCTCCTTCGGCGGTATGGATACCCGTTTTCCGTTTTTCTTGAGCAGGGCACCCTCCGCATCCAGGGTAAAATCACCGAACCGTATAAGAGCTGTATCCCTTGAATCGTAAAAACGCCGAAGATGCGCCCGAACACGCGCGGCCAGCACCTTCGGTGAAAAGGGTTTTGTTACAAAATCGTCGGCTCCCAGGCCGAGACCGAGGATCAAATCCTCGTCCGTATCACGGGCCGAAACGATTACAACGGGGATGTTTTTCTTTTTTCGCAGTTCCCGGAGCGCTTCGAAGCCGTCAATGCCCGGCAGGTTGATATCAAGAACAAGAAGGTCGAAACCGTCGCTCTCCAGGGCCGAAAGACCTTCCTCCGCAGTAGGGTACAACGAGGACGTTATCCCCTCTTTCTCGAGGTACATGCCGATCAGCTCCCCGATCTCCCTGTCATCCTCGATTATGAGAACGTTCGCTTTCATCCATTATTTCCCGCAGTATCTCCCGCCTTTAAGACTGCTTCTTCAAAGGAGATATGCGTTTTGAACCTGGTTATACCCAGCCTTCCGAAAAGTGAATCGACCAGCGAGTACACGACGGGAATAACAACGAGCGTCAGCACGGTAGCAAATGCAAGCCCGAACGCTATACTCACCGCCATCGGTTTCCAGAAGGACGAAGCGCTCGAAGTCGAAACGATTATCGGTGTAAATCCCGCGATCGTCGTGACCGTTGTCAGAATAATAGGCCTCAGGCGCAGCATACCCGCGTTGATCAGCGAATTCCACCGGTCGACCCCCCTCTCCCGCTCTCTGTTCACAAAATCAACGAGCACCAGAGAATCGTTCACCACCACCCCCACCAGCGCAAGCACCGCCACGAGGGTGTTGAGGGAGAATGGCAGGTGTGTAACAAAAAGGCCGAATATCACCCCGATAAAGGCAAACGGTATGGTCACCATGACGATCAGCGGCTGAACGTAGGATTTAAACTGGGTGCCGAGTATGGTATACACGAGAAAAAGAGCGACGATAAAGGCTATGTACAGGGAGTGGTAGGTTTTTTTCTGCTCTTCTGCAGCGCCGCCGTACACCAGAGTATATCCGGGAAAGCGCTTCGAAAAATCGGAAAGAATGCCCTTTTCACCCCTTACTCTGTTTCCCCTGAGAATACTGGTCACCTCGTCCGGCGTACGCATCTGCATGCCGCCCTCACCCCGGTACGACGTCGTGTTTCCGGTGACGGTTAAAACCCTCTTTTTATCCCGGTGATCGATCTCGGAATACCCCTCGATGATACGAAACTCGGCCACATCCTTCAACGCGACCAGCATCCCTGCATTCGTTCGTATGCGGAGGTTCTGTATGGCGTCGATATTATCTGTTTGCTCGTCACTGTCCCTCACAATGATGTCGTACTCCTCAAGCCCTCCACCGCGGTACTCTGAAACGGTCGTCCCATAAGAGGCGGTGTTGACAAGACCGGCAATATCCTGCACCGTAAGCCCGTACAGCGCCAGTCTATCATACTTCGGTACGATAGTAAGCTCTTTTTCCCCGGATTCGAAACTGGTCGAGAGGTCAGCCACACCCGGAATCTTCTGCAGTTCACCGATGATATAGTCGCCTATGAACTTGAGACGGGTAAGGTCATTTCCTGAAATTCTCAGCTCAATATCGTTTCCCGTAGGGGGACCATGTCGACTTGTATTGAATTTATAGATGTATATACCGGGAGTCGTGCTCAGGAAGGAACGTATCGACTGTTGTATCTGCTCTCTCGAATATGTGGAATTATCCGGGTTTTTTAGGTCAATCCGTATTTCCGCGTTGGAGGTTGCGGTTTTCCACATTCGCTCCTCCCTGAGCTGTCCAACGGTCGAAACCACCGCCTCGATATCATTTTTCTCCTTCATATTCAGTATGTAGTTTTCAACTTTAGAAACGACGGCATTGGTTTCGTCGAGTGATGATCCGGTGGGAGTCTGGAGCTGAAGCACAATGGTTGTTGAGATGCCCCGTGGAAAGAACTGAAACCTGACCGCCCTGAAGGCAACTGCCGTACCTGCCAGAATCAGGGCGGCAACGACAAGTGAAATCACTAAAAAACGATGGCCGAGCGCAAACAGTATCGCCTTTTTGTACCGCCGCAGAATCCAGGTGTACAGACGATTTTTCTTATCTTCTTTTATTTTCACTTTCCCGGACAGTTCGGCCACGTGGGAGGGCAGAATTAAGAGGCTTTCAATAAGTGAGGCCGAAAGCGCAAATGCCACAACTATCGGAAAAATCTTCATGAACTTGCCCATCATGCCCCTCATCATCAGCATCGGGATGAAAGCGACGATGGTTGTGGTCACCGCGGCGACAACCGGCCACATGATCTCTTGCGTACCCCTGATCGTCGCTTCACGCACACCCATGCCCCCCTCAACGTACCGGTGAATGTTCTCCAGCACGATAATCGCGTCGTCGACAATCATACCGGAAACGAGAATGAGGGCGAAGAGGCTCAGGTTGTTGATGGTAATGTTGAACGCGCGCATAAGAATGAATGCAAGAAAAAAGCTGAACGGTATGCCCCACACGGCGAACAGGGCGTTGCGCCACCCGATAAATATAAACAACAGAAAAAAAACGAAAACGATGCCAAAAAGCGCATTGGTGCTGAGGGTGTGGATACTGTTCTTCACGTCGATCGAGCCGTCGTTTCGCACCTGTATATCGACGCCCGGAAGGTCTTTCTGGAACTCTGCAACCTTCGTCCTGACGTCCTTCATCACCCGTATAATGTCCCCATCGGCATTTTTATACACAAAGAGGTTAACCGAGGGTCTTCCATTCAGTTTTCCCAGTATGGTGGATTTCTCAAGAGTATCCTGCACCACAGCCACGTCCTTGATACGGATCGCATTCCCTTTTTCATCCATTCTCAGAACCAGGTTTTGGATCTGCTCCAGCGAGTCGAACTCCCCCACAGTGCGCATCACGAATTCGGTCGCACCTATTTTCACCGTTCCGCCCGGAATATTGATATTCCGCGATTTTATTGCTTTTATCAGATCGTTGAGTGTTATACCGTATTCGTTTATTTTTGCCGGATCTGCATCCACCCAGATCTGCCGCGCGCGCGTACCCGAGATTTCAACCCGTGAAACATTGTCGACATCGAGGAGCCGGTCGCGGAGGTCATCCGCCATTTCGCGGAGCGCATTCCCGGATAGGTCCCCGCCGATGCCGATCGTGCAGATTGAATTCACCTCGCGCATATTGAGCCTGATGATATTCGGCGTATCTGCCCCTGCCGGCAGATCGGTCACCTTGTTCATCGCGGTATTCAAATCGTCCCAGGCTTTATCGATATCAGCATTGGGCAGCATGCGCACGCGGATACGCGACTGCCCCTCCCGTGATGTCGATGAGATGTAATCGATATTTTCGATACTGCTGATCTGGTCTTCTATCTTTTTCGTGACCTGCTGTTCCATTTCGAGCGGAGAAACGCCCCGGTAGTTTACAATGATGTAGAATGCCCCGAAATCTACTGCAGGCATCTCTTCTTTTGGAATCGTCACGATCGTGTATATCCCGAAAAGGAACACGATGATCATTATCATATTGACCAGAACTGGATTTTTTACCGAGAATTCCGGAAGCGACATACAAGCCCCTCTGTTTAATCGTTTGTTACCCTGATATCGACGACGGTTCCCTCCGTAAGATTTTCAGCACCGTCTGTTACAACCTCCATGCCGGGCTGAAGCCCCTGGCTGATGATGACGTTTTCACCTATCTTCTCCCCTAAAACCACACGCAGTTTATGCGCCTTTTCCTTGTCGGTGACGACGAAGAGGTAGTGCTGGTCGTACTCTTCCAACAGGTCCTGTTGAGGTATATATAAAACGTTTTTCCATGTCTTTGTCTCTATGCTGCACTGCACTATCATACCGGGGTAGAGCGTCCTGTCCGGATTATCCAGTTCTATTCTTAGCGGGTAATTCGCAGTATTCTCACTCTTTTTGATTCCGATTCCGGCGATCCTTCCAGAACGCTCGATGGTATTCCCGTAGCGCACCATCACCTTCTGTCCGCGACGCAGGTACACGATATCGGATTCACCGACACCGGTATTCACGACGAGCCTTTTCGTATTGACGATGCTGCAGACCGACGCACCGATCGTAATGTTTTCACCAACTTCAAGTGAAAGATCTGCAATATACCCCGATACCGGCGCAAGAAACCGCGAGTTGTTGTAGTTTTTCTCAGCAAGCTGAAGTTCCGCTTCAGCGCCATCCTGAGCTGCCCGCGCCTTCTGGAGACTGCTCTGCGCCGTCATGTACTCGTTTTCAGATACATTACCGCCGGCATAGAGCTTTTCAGTTGCCTTCATCTGGAGCTCGAGTGCTTTGTAGGATGCCTGTGCGGACAACACGTTCGCCCTCGCCTGTTTCAGCTGAACTTCGTAATCGGTATTGTCTATTCTCCCGATCTCCACGCCTGCATCAACCCAGTCTCCCAGGCTTTTATACACGTCAATCACCGTGCCGCTCACCTGGCTCTTCATTGCGATGTCGGTCTCACCTTCGAGAACTCCGGTGACCAGGGTGTATCGGGTAAGATCTCCCGGTTTTATCCTTTTGACAACTACAGGCACTTTTTTAATCGCCCCTGACATTTCCTTGTATGCATCCTGCTGCGGGGCCTGAGCCGGAGGTTTTCGTTTTTTGAAGGGCAGGCCGTCGCCCACCCCCGTACAGCCGGTAATAAGCAGCAGAGCCAATCCGCCACACAGAAGATACAACCCGATCTTTCTCATTGTTCCCCCTCCTGCCCCAGCACAAACAACTTATGAAGCTTCTTTTTATCGTATAATCCCATCAGTTTCATGAGGGATGATTCCGCCCTGAGAAAATCATACCTGGACGTCGTGTACTGGCTCTCCGCAGAGGTAAGCAGAACCTCCGTATTCAGCAGATCCGTCGCGGAAACTACACCGCTTTCAAAACGAACCTTCATCTGCTCATAGGTTTCTTGTGCGTACTTCATTGCCTGCTGCGCCGAACCGATCGAACGGGCCGCAGTCGCCAGTGCATAGACTGCACTCTGTATCGAGAGCGCTACCCCGTCTTTTGCCGATTCATAGGTATAATTCGCCTCCTCAAACCTCGAAGAGTTGCCTCGCATTTCGTCTACCGTATCGATGACGGGGAAAAGTGGGAGCGAACCGGAAAGGGTGACAATCCCCTGGTAGGTGTAGGTTCTGTCGAGATCGCTTTTGTCCCAGCTGTTCGTAAACGACAGGCTGATTGAAGGGAAAAAAGCCTGCCGCGCGATTGAAAGGGTATTCTGACTGATTTTCACAGATGCAGCCGAAATTTTCAAAGACGGATTGCCGGTCATACCGATTGAAACAGCGCGCTGCGCGATTTTTTCCATCGCCTGATCGTCCAATGCACGCACTCGTTCAATGAACGAATCGATCACGGAAAACTCGACCGCTTCGAGTTTGAAATCGGGGGCTATACCTAAAAAATTCGCGAGATCGCGGCGAGAGACCTCGTAATTGCTCTTCTCCTGAATATAGGAGACCTCCTTGGAAGATGTCTGTGATTGAACATTGAGGAAATCCGCCTTCGACAGGGTTCCCAGTGTGTAGCGTATGCTAGCGGTTTTGCTGTTTTCACGCGAAGCCCCCAGGTCTTTGAATGCAATCGCCATGAGAGATTTTTTCTCGAGCACTGAAAAATACTTCGTTTCAGTTTCGGCGATCGTTTCGAGCATCTTCTGCTCGAGTGTGTAGTCCGCAATTTTTTCGTTTTCCCTGCTTGTTCGTATACCGATGATTCCTTTTCTGCCGTTGTATACCGGCTGGGTTACCGATACCCTGACAGAGGATGCGGATTTCTTTTCCTCGCCCGGGACAATGCTTGAAACCGCCGGATCGTAGATCGAATAGCCTCCTGATGCCTGCGCGTACGGCATCACGCCCCAGATCGATTTTTTTGCGTCCCAGTGAGCAGATTCTTTCGCTTTCACAGCTGCTTTCAGAGCCGGATTGTTTCTGAGCGCAATCTCCCTGGCTTCATCGAGTGTGAGACTGAAGCCCAAACGGCATACCATCACGAAAAAAAGAGCACTCGCAAAGACGATTTTTACTGCTGCTCTGGTGAATATTTTTTTTTGCACGATTGAATGCGGGCGATGCTTCACTTTTTTCTTCCTTAACTTACTTCCCGGTTGCCGGGATATTTTTAACTTGAATAATAATACACGGAGCAGGGTGAATATCAATTAACAGAGAATGAACAAAGGATAAACTTATTATTTATGGTTTTATCTATTACAATTTCTATTGTCGTACCGGAATTTTTATTCTCAATGTACTTATTATGTTAAAATTGCCCTCCATCGCGTGCCGCATGTATACATTCTATAGGTAAAAACCATACGGCACGTGTTAGTTTAAATCTTTTACGTTTGAAAGTTCACGTGCCTATGTTTTTATCCAGGCCGCATCTACGAGAATAATTCCTTCAGGGCAGGATAGAGCTTTTTGTACAATTCATACTTCTCCCGATACTGCTCCGTCATCGTCGTGTCAGGATAAAACGTATCCTGTACACGCACCGCAAGTGACACCCCTTCGTCAACAGAGCTGTACACCCCGCTTGCCGTACCGGCAAGAATCGCAGCACCGAGGCAGGCTGCTTCTGAAACCTCTAATGAAATAACCGTCTTGCCGAATACATCAGTCTTCATCTGAAGCCACTTTGGGGACTTCGCGCCGCCACCAATTGCGCGTATCTCATCAATTCTGACACCTGCCAGTTCCAGCGAGTCAATATTAAGTTTCATCTCGTAGTTCGTGCTGTCAAGAACCGCCCTGCTTATGTCGCTTTTTGAGGTCGACAGGGTCAGGCCGATCATCGCTCCTTTCGACAGAGGGTCCAGAGTCGGAGTGCCGCTTCCCACGAAATGCGGCAGAAAAAAGACAGAGGCCGGATCGTCGCTCGCTCTGCTGATGATAAGCTCGTATACATCCCGCCCTGTTTTTTCGGCTTCCCGCATCTCCTGCCCGCAAAGCGTGTCCCTGTACCAGCGAAGGAGAAGCCCACCGGTAAGATTGAAGGCGCAGCTTGCGTACATGCCCGGTTTTGTGTGATGGTAGCAGCAGTAGTTGTTTTTGAGCATACCCTTACTGAGAAGAGGCCTGCCGAGTACCGGGTTGAGCACGTCGGACGTTCCGGTCGCGTTCATTGCACTTCCCTCTTTGACCGCGCCTGCGCCTAAAAGCCCGCAGCACTGGTCGTGTCCGCCGGTTACCGCAACCGCCCCTGCTGCGAGGCCGAGCACCTTCGATCTTTCTTCGGGAATCTCGCCGACAATGCTGCCGGAGGGTTTCACTTCCGCAAGAAGTCTTTCATCGACTCCCGCTGCGGACAGAATTTCTTCAGACCAGCACTCATTCAGAATATCGAATGCCATGGTGCGAGCGGCAAGGGAGTAATCGATCGTCGGAATCACGCCCAGCTTCAGAAACGCGAAATCCTGGACGCATAAAAACTTCCCCGCCTTTTTATAGAGATCGGGCATGTTCTCCTGAAACCACTGTATCTTGCAGATGCTGTACATCGGATGAAGGGGCATTCCTGTGATCTTAAAGATATGCTCACGCCCCATATGCTCTTCCCACCACCGCGCCTGGGCAAGCGTTCTGTCGTCGAATGTCACAACGAAGTTGTACAGAGGCTCGCCTTTTTTATCTACCGGCACTATGGCCTCCCCCTGAACGGAGACAGAAACGGCCGTCACCAGGTCACGCCCGGCCTTGCCGGCAGATTCTGAAACGACCTCTTCAATGGAATGCCATAGATTAAGGGAATCGAGCTCGGCCCAGCCTTCCTTCGGGTGGATCAGGGGGTACTCCCGGTAGCTGTATGAGAGTATACTGCCCTCCGGAGTAAAAACAGCGGCTTTGCACCCGGTTGTTCCGACATCGAGGCCCATCAAGCTCAAACCCTTCACCTCCTGATCCGGTTACCGCACATATGGATTTTTTTCGCTGCAGGTACATACTGAGCGATACACGCTTTTCTTTCTGGTCCACTTTTTTGTACCATTGTATGTATTCAACATGTCTCTGTCAAGCTGTGAGTTGTTCGGAGGCTTCGCGTCCGAATAACTCCTCGAAGAAACCGTCTGATTTGTTATGCATCGATTCACACCGTATAACTATCTGCGGAATCCAGTCATATAAAGACAGCCGGTGTACGTACATATCTCCTGCTGCACATATACGAAATATTAATTTCACGGTAGTATAAGGGATTATTGTTTTTTTCTCAAAACGTGCTATAATAAATATCACCGGATTCTTTGTGATGCATCGTCTTACAAGCAAAAAGATTACTTAAAATAATCTAGTAAGGATACAGTGAGAAGTAATGAAGAAGGGGCATCTTAGACAATTCACGATTTTATCATTTATTTTATTGCTGATCGCATCCTGTTCATTCCAGAGAACAGACCTGCATGAGCTGGCTAAATCCGAACCGGGGATAGTTGTCTTTGCCGACTATCTCGCTGTGCCGAACGGAAGTGGAGAGTACGGCTTCGGGATCATGGGTGTATTGGATACCGGTGAATCCCTGTTTACCATTCAGAATAATGGAAATTTAACCGCCACGATCTCTTCACTAACACTCACGAACGGCGATGTCTCTCAGTTTAAGATAGATACTTCATCAACCTCGTTTACGCTCGCACCCGGTGAAAGTACGGAGTTCAGCATTAAGTTTTTACCGACCGAAAGCGGGGACAAGGAAGCAACTGTATCGATAGAGATAAAAGGGAGCAGCCCCTATACATTCACCGTGAATGGTCACGGTGCCGCCTCAAAGATCGTCGTCATGCAGGGTTCAACTGAGATTCCAAACGGCGGTGTTGGTTACAATTTCGGCTCCCATGAAATAGGGTTACCCGTTGAAACAACCTTTATAGTTCAAAACGAGGGCGACTTCGCCCTCAGAATCACCGGCCTGCTCCTCTCGAACAGTGACGTAGCCCAGTTTGCCCTGGAATCGGACTCACTGAACTCCATTGTCTTGCCCGGTCAGAGCACCACATTTCATGTACGGTACATACCGACAAAACCGCGTGGTGTTTCGACAACTCTGGTTCTGGTATGCAACGATCCGGACAATACCTTGTACACATTCCCTCTCAATGGAAACGGCCAATCCTCCAGTGCAATACCCCCGGATATGCAGGTGTATCTCGGTCCCACACCAGTCCCGGACAAGACAATGGGGTATGATTTCGGAAACGTTCAATCCGGTGAATCGAGCAATCCGGTTACCTTCACGATAACAAACCAAGGCGGCGCCGGCGCTCTCGATCTTTTTATACCATATATCAGTATCGTAACCGGGGATATCGACGATTTCAGCGTGGATACCTTCGAGACAGCTAAATATGTGCAGGAGGGCGAAAGAACTACCTTCACCGTGCTGTTCGAACCACAATCGACAGGCATCAAACAGGCGACTGTCCGTATTATAAACGACGATCCGGATATGGAATACAAAACGGGATACTATGAATTTACAGTAAAGGGTAACGCCACCAGCGTTCCGAACCCCGATATCCATGTCAAAGTGAAAGACACCGGTGAAGATATGCTAAGTGGTGTGGGTATCTTCGACTTTGGTATTGTGTGGACCGGCAGTACTGCTGTAAAATCGTTCACAATCGAAAACACGGGAAGCGCGGATCTTACACTTTCACCGCCGATTTCAATAACCGGGCTTGCGTTTTTAAACACTTTTGAACCTGCGATAACGATCGGGCCAGGTGGAAGCTCGGATTTCGAAATAACGTTCGATCCATCAGTTTCCGGAGCCGTCCCATACAGTGAAACGGTTTCAATATCGAGCGACGATCCCGACGAGAACCCCTATCAGTTTACAGTTCAGGGCACAGGAAACAGTACCGCGACGGCTGATATAGCGGTACTTCAGAATTCAGTCTATATACCAAACAAATCCGGCACATTCGATTTCGGAAGCGTTGTGATGGATACATTAAAGACCGTTACCGTTACTATCGAAAACAACGGCTCTTCAGGCCTTAATGTGAACAGCATTACATCGAACGACACTCAATTCGCATTTATCGGCCCTACTCCGATAACAGTTCCCGTCGGGAAAACAGCGACCTTCGACATCACATTCAACCCACAGAACACCAATAACCAGAAAGCCAAAATCACACTGGACAATACCGACCCGGATACACCTCAATATACATTTATCGTAAAAGGCACGGGAACAAATACTGAGGAGCCCGATATTGCACTGTGGGCTGACGGTAGAGAGATAACGAAGGACTACAAGGATTTTAAAGATACTGTTATTGGGTATTCGAGCCTGCCCGTTACCTTCACCATTGAAAATAGAGGCGCGGCCGACCTTCAAATAAGCAGTATTATTCTCACCAAGGGTGAAAAGGACTTCAAGATCGACCTGCAGGGAACATCCTTCTTAGTACCGCCCAATGAAAGTACAACCTTCGATATCATTTTCTCCCCGGACCAAAAGGCCAAGCAAATAGGCACGCTCGAGATACAAAGCAACGACCCCGATACCGACAAGCTTAAGATCAGCCTCGAGGGAACAGGACTACAATAATAGCCAACATCTCGCGTACCACAATCCGTCTACTGGTGCGGACCTACAAGTGCATTTGCAGACTCTTTTATAAAAATCGCCACCGCTGTTGCGCCCGGGTCCTGCACACCGCGGGTCCGCTCTCCGAAGGAGCGCGCTCTCCCCTGCTTCGATACCATGCCAATCGTAATCTTCATGCCCTTTTCCGCAGCATCCGCAGCAGCCCGTAGTATCCGGGAAAGGGAGCTGTCTGTTTGCGCCGCAGACGCTGCAGCCTGTGCGGCGGGGATGAGCGCGTCAAGCAGGGTCTTGTCGCCTTCCTGCGCCTTGCCGAGCTTCATGATCCCTTTGACAGCGGCATCGAACATCGCTGCAATATCGGCAGCCGTGAGGCTCCCTTTTTCCCTGACTGCGTTGCCCGCCTTTCTGAGGCCTGCTGAAAACAGGGCGCTGAACGTGGAGGGGTTTGCCTCGCTGAAGGCCATACCCGCCCCTTTCAGGATATCGGTTATCGGTTCATCCGTAACACCTGCAAGGTAATTTTCCACCGCTCCGAAGCACTTTTGCACGGTGATGCCGAGGTCCCCGTCTCCGATCTCCGCATCCAGATCCCGCACCTGCTTCACATGTCCCTGCATTCGGGCAGCGGCTTCTTTTAGAACCTTTATAACCTCATCACGAGTCAATGTGTCTGCACTCATCGCCTCGCCTCCTCATGCTGCAGAAATACGTACTGATTAAATGGTGTAAATTGTGGATATTTAACGAAAAAACTGAATTCACCACTTCTCTATCGCAGGTAACCATATATTAATCAACCTGGCGTCAAAAAATATCGCTCCAGCTCTATGCTTTCTGGAGCTGCTGGAGAAGAAAGGGTGAATAGGACGGCGCATCGAGCAGCCTTTTCAGATCGTCGTCGAGCCTGAACAGGGTAATCGAGGCACCCTTCATCTCCATCGACGTCGCGTACTCTCCGACATAGGATCGGCATACACAAATACCTTTATCCTCCAGAATCATGCTCACCTTGCGGAACAGTATGTACAGCTCCATCGGGGCTGTGGCTCCGAGGCCGTTCACGAGAACCGAGACCTCATCTCCCTTGTTGAAAGGGAGGTCTTCAATTACTTTTTCCGTCATGATCTGCGTAATCTCATCCGCTGTTTTGAGTTTACCGCGCTGAACACCCTTTTCACCGTGAATACCCATGCCAATCTCCATCTCTTCGTCACCGATGGTGAAGGTGGGCTCTCCTGCAGCAGGTATGGTGCACGGGCTCAGCGCGACCCCCATCGTCCGTGTTGCAGCTATCGCACTGTCGGCCCATTGTTTCACCTCTTCCAGGCTCGCTCCCTGAGCAGCCTTCGCGCCCGCGATCTTGTACGCGTAGAAAATACCGGCTATCCCCCGCCTCTTGTCCTCCTGTCCCTTTGGAGCAGACGCGACGTCGTCACATCCGATCGACGTGGCGGTATCTATATCCTCATCCTCTGCCATGTCTGCTGCCATATCGAAGTTCATGATATCACCGCCGTAGTTTCCATATAGATAGAGCACGCCCTTTCCGGCATTGACCGCCTTCGTGAGCTCGAATATCTCTTTCGAAGATGGGGATGAAAACACGTCTCCGACAGCTGTCCCGTCCAGAAGGCCCTGCCCGGTGTAGCCGAGGAAAAGCGGCAGATGACCTGAGCCGCCACCGGTAATAATACCCACCTTGCCTTCGACCGGCGCCTTTGTAAACATGACGGTACGCTTTGTATTCGGCGCACGCTTCAGGTGCTCCGGATAGGCCCTGAGCATTCCCTCGATCATTTCGTCGACAACCTGTTCAGTCGAATTGATAATCTTTTTCATTTATTATAACTCCTTGCTATTAGTTCATATATGCGTAACATGTAAATTACTTAATTTTTCAATATCACAGTCAAACGCCGGCATGGCAAGCAAGCGGATGTTATGCCCGCTCAACCGAATTTATCCGGTATTCATCAGCACCTTCGGCCGTCCGCAGCAGAGATATAACTGAAACATAT
>Ga0307420_1000004_pt1 | contig 105033 bp, 117 predicted proteins | sample SalMarWE160240MG_2_FD_202167 | JGI IMG/M metagenome (GOLD analysis project Ga0307420, IMG submission 202167) | Salt marsh sediment microbial communities from the Plum Island Ecosystem LTER, Massachusetts, United States - WE1602-40 | ecosystem: Environmental > Aquatic > Marine > Intertidal zone... | reverse complement strand
CAGGTACAGGGGGTGATTACCTTTTATAGCCAATTTTATACCGAGCCGCGGGGCAAGAATGTCGTCAGGGTATGTCGGGGCACGGCCTGTCATGTGCGAGGCGGTAAAACAATACTGAAACTGGTAAAGCAGGAGCTGGGGCTTGAAGAAGGAGAGACTTCTCCTGATATGGAGTACACCCTGGAGACCGTTGCCTGCATCGGTGTCTGCGCCCTGGCGCCCAACATCGTCATCAACCAGGAAACCCATGGCAATTTGAACCCGAAGAAAGTAGCCAGATTGTTCGAGGGCAAGCGAAAAAATGAAGCAGAATAGGCAGCAAAATCGTACCGTTTTAGTCTGCCATGGCACGGGGTGCGTCTCGGGCGGGGGCGACGCTGTTTTCGAGGCGTTAAAAAGCGAGCTGGCCGAGCAGGGCGTCAAGAGCGCTGAGATTGATTTTACCGGGTGTCATGGCTTCTGTCAGCAGGGCCCCAATGTTGTCGTCGAGCCTGACGGCATCTTCTATACCCATGTGGAGCCGGAGGATGCGACTGAGATTGTAACTTCTCACCTCCGGGATGGGAAGCCGGTGGAGCGCCTCTTCTACCGTGACCCGGTCACCGGCAAGGCTATACCGCGCTACGCGGATATTAAATTCTATAAAGAGCAGAGGCGGGTTGTCCTGCGCAACTGCGGCCACATCAATCCGGAGAGGATTGATGACTACCTTGACCGTGGCGGCTACCAGTCTCTGCGTAAGGTGCTCTTTCAGATGACGCCGGAACAGGTCATCGAGGAGGTGAAGAGGTCGGGACTTCGCGGGCGCGGTGGGGCCGGTTTTCCCACCGGGATGAAGTGGGAATTCTGCCGCAATGCCTCCGGCTCACCGAAGTATGTTATCTGTAACGCCGACGAAGGCGACCCCGGTGCCTTTATGGACCGTTCTATCCTGGAGGCAGACCCCCACTCCGTTATAGAGGGGCTGGCCATCTGTGCTTATGCCATTGGTTCTAATGAGGGTTATATCTATGTCCGCGCCGAGTATCCCCTGGCGGTAAACCGAATCCGGATAGCCCTCGACCAGGCTAGAGAGAGAGGGTTCCTGGGAAATGATATACAGGGCTCCGGTTTTAATTTCAATGTGCACATTAAGGAAGGAGCCGGTGCCTTTGTCTGTGGTGAAGAAACCGCCCTTATCGCCTCTATCGAGAGCCGGCGGGGTATGCCCCGCCCCCGACCCCCCTTCCCCGCCCAATCAGGCCTGGATGGCAAGCCCTCCAACATCAATAACGTGAAAACGCTGGCCACAATACCGGTTATCATGGAGAGGGGTGCCGACTGGTTTTCCGGCATCGGCACTGAGAAGAGCAAGGGCACGGCTGTCTTTGCCCTCACCGGGAAAATCGCCAATAGTGGACTGGTGGAGGTGCCGATGGGCACTCCCTTATCCCGTATTATCTACGATATTGGCGGCGGCATCCCCAGAGATAAACGGCTCAAAGCGGTGCAGACTGGCGGCCCCTCCGGTGGCTGCATCCCGGCCCGTTTCATTGACCTGCCGGTAGACTACGAGTCATTGGCCCAGATGGGTTCGATAATGGGCTCCGGCGGCATGGTGGTGATGGACGAGACAACCTGCATGGTGGATGTAGCCCGTTACTTTCTTAGTTTCACCGAGGCTGAATCCTGCGGAAAATGCACCTCTTGCCGCCTGGGAACCAGGCAGATGCTGGAAATCCTGACCCGAATTACCGAAGGCAAAGGCAGCGAGGCTGACATCGACACCCTGCTGGCTATAGCTATAACCGTCAAGGAGTGCTCACTATGTGGGCTTGGCCAGACCTCTCCCAACCCGGTGCTCTCCACCATCGAATATTTCCGGGATGAGTATGATGCCCATATAAAGGAGAAGAAGTGCCCGGCAGCGGCCTGCGACGCCCTGATGATATCGCCCTGTCAGCACACCTGCCCGGTAGGCATCAACATTCCCAAGTATGTGGCCCACATCGCCGCCGGTGAGTATAGAGAGGCGGTGGAGACTATCTGGGAGCGTAATCCCTTCCCGGCTATCTGCGGCCGCATATGCAGTCACCCCTGTGAATTCAGGTGCCGCCGCGGGGAACTGGACGACCCCGTGGCTATCAGAGCCCTCAAGCGCTTTGCCTCTGACTGGTATTTCGAGCATGTGACCGAAGACCCCGAGCCATTTCCTCAAACTCAAAGCCAGCGGGTAGCTGTCGTCGGGGCGGGGCCCACCGGACTATCCTGCGCCTACTTCCTGGCTCAGATGGGCTACCCGGCCACCGTTTTTGAGGCTCTGCCCGTGGGTGGCGGTATGCTCTCGGTGGCCATACCCGAGTTCCGGCTGCCCAGGGAGATTATCGAAAAGGAGATTGACTATATCGCTAAACGGGGGGTGGATATACGCTACAACACCCCGATTAATGTTAACTTCACCGTGGAGGACCTGAGAAAGGACGGCTACTCCGCTGTCTTTATCGCCGCCGGTGCTCAGAGAAGCCAGCGCATAGGCGTGCCTGGCGAACTGGAGGACGTCGAAGGCTTCTACTACGGACTAAGGTTCTTAAGAGACGTAAAGCTGGGCAGAGAGGTTAAGGTCGGCCGCCGGACAGCGGTCATCGGCGGCGGCAACGTGGCTCTGGATGCGGCTCGCACCGCTCTCCGCTTCGGCGCCGAGGAAGTAACCATCTACTACCGCCGTTCCCGTGATGAGATGCCGGTTACCGAGGTAGAATACGACCAGACTATCGACGAGGGTGTAGAGGTTAGTTTTTTGATCAGCCCCACCCGGATAGCCGTCGAGAATTGGCAGCTAACCGGCCTGCAATGCATCAAGATGAAGCTCGGTGAACCTGACCAGAGCGGCCGGAGGCGGCCGGTCCCAATAACCGGCTCGGAGGCCTTTATTGAGGCCGATACCGTTATCGCGGCCGTGGGTCAGGCGCCAGACCTCTCCTTCCTGCCTCCCGACAGCGCTCTGGAGCGTACCCGCTGGGAGACTCTGGTCGTTGACAGTAATACCCTGGCGACTAACATCAGTGGCATCTTTGCCGGTGGTGACTTTGTTACCGGGCCGGGTATGGTGATAGATGCCATCGCCGCCGGCAGAAGGGCGGCCATATCTATAGATAAATACCTGAGAGCCGACACCTCAAGGGTTGAGATGTACGACCTTAAAGCCAAAGTTAGTGAAAAGGTAGCGGCGCCGGATATAGAGGAAGCCTGGGAAGCCCAGCCCAGAGTGGCCGTGCCCACCCTTCCCGTTCGAAAGAGGAAAACAAGCTTTGACGAGATAGAGCTTTGCTTTTCTGAAGAAAAGGCCCGGCAGGAAGCCAGGCGGTGTCTGAGGTGTGACCTGGAAACCTAGCCAGTGGGAGGTTTGCCATGAAAGCGATAACAAGGCAGAAACCATTCGAAGAAATAAAGGAACAACTTGCCGGCCTTGATAGAGTCTTTATCATTGGCTGCGGCACCTGTGCCACCATGACCAAGACCGGCGGGATTGACCAGGTGCTGGAGATGAAGAGCCAGCTCCAGGAGATAGACAAACTGGTCAGTGGCTGGACGGTTATTCCCATCGCTTGTGACGAAATGACCGAAGTGGCCGTAAAGGAAAATAACCGAGCCATTCAGAATTCGACCTGTATCTTAATAATGACCTGCGCCCTCGGTGTACACAAGATAAGCACCTATATCGACCGCCCGGTTATTCCAGCGCTGGATACTCTATTTATCGGCGTAGAGGATAGTCCGGGTTATTTTCGCGAGGTTTGCGCCCAGTGTGGGCAATGTATCATTGGTGAAACCGCGGGCATTTGCCCCATTACCGCCTGCCACAAAGGTCTGGTTAACGGCCCCTGCGGTGGCACCAATAACGGCAAGTGTGAGGTAGATAAAGATAAGGATTGTGCCTGGACGCTTATCTATGAGCGACTCAAAGCCCAGAATCGGCTTGATTTGATGCGAAAGTATCAGCCTCCCCACAACTTTCAGGCGTCACCCAGGCCGAGAACAGCCAGAATCTCATAGGAGGAGGTTAGGAAAATGGTGTCAAGCTTTAAAGATGTACTCAACTCCGGCAAGTTTGTGATTACCAGTGAAGTAGCACCTCCCAAGGGAACCAACCTGGAAAAAGTACTGCACCATATCGACCTTCTAAAAGATAAGGTGGACGCGATTAATGTTACCGACCATCAGAGTTCGGTAATGCGATTCCCTTCCATCGGTGGCTGCCTGGCTATTAAGGAAAAGGGCGGTGAGCCTATCCTGCAAATGACCTGCCGCGACCGTAACCGCCTGGCTCTCCAGGCCGAGTTGTTGTTTGCCTGCTCCAGGGGCATAGGTAACGTGCTCTGTCTCACCGGTGATGCTGTTCCCGTAGGGGACCATAAAGAGGCTAAGGGGGTCTTCGACCTCGATTCCCTGCAGTTACTAAAAACGATCCGGTTAATGGAATCGGGACAGGATTTGGGGGGTAATAACCTCGATGGGGCGGTGGAATTCTGCGCCGGTGCCACCGTCACCCCGGAAGCCCAACCACTCGAGCCCCAGCTTATTAAATTTGATAAGAAGGTGGAGGCGGGCGCCGAATTTTTCCAAACCCAGGGAATCTACGACATGGATAATTTTGCTAAATTCATGGAGTACGCCCGTCAATTTCCGGTTAAGATACTGGCGGGTATAATCTTGCTGTCGTCAGCCAGAATGGCCAAATTTATGACGGAAAATGTCCCGGGCATATTTGTGCCTCAAAACATGATTGATGAATTGGCCGCAGCGCCTAAAGAGGAGATGCTTAACAAGGGCATTGAAATCGCCGGGCGTATGATTGCTACCCTGAAAAAGGATGCCGTTTGCGATGGTGTTCACATTATGGCCATTGGCAAAGAGGAAGTAGTACCCGATATCCTGGCCGCCGCCGGGATTTAGAGCCACTAGTGGATAGGGGCTTATTAGCCTCTCTTGCGCCTGACGGTTTCGACTATAGTGGTATCAGGCCTGCGCCTGGCTTCAGCTAAGGTGATAAACCTGCCGGTTATAGCACACCTGGCTCTTTTATATACGTCACCTTTTTGGGAAGCCATATCTCTGCCCTCCTATAATCCCATCGGTTCCCGAATTGAGACTATACCAGCCGTGCCATAATATCAGCCCAGCTGCTAGGCAATTAGATACCACCTTTTTCGCCTTTTGTCAACAGCCCATATCATATGGTTCTCCTCGGTATCTGTTGACATAGTAGCTTAATCCTTTACAATATCTAGCCAGTTCTTAAATGGGAACTTTATCCCTGCTTTACTTGCTGGTGTGATGTTGCCTATACCTTCGTGCATTCGACAGCTTCCGGGCAAGCCTGACCCTTTCCGCTTAATAGATTTCCTCCCCGTACATCATGTGATAGCCTTCCTTTTTGATCATCGGCAGCACTTCCTGCATAAAGTCCTGGAACTCCGGCGTAGTGGTGCCCTTCTGGTAGAACTCATCTAGGTTATCCGAATGCAGGATGCCGATGTAGGTATAGGGGGATTTCCCCGTCACCGCCCCCTTTATCCTGACCAGCTCGAACTTCTTGACCGAGGGCAGGCTCTCCAGGAAGGGCCCCTTCACCTTTTTAACGTACTCCAGGTACTGCTCATCAGTCACACCGTCGGCCAGGTTATAAATAGAAATTTCCTTGCCCATTTTGCACCTCCTGCTTTAAGATTCTATCTTCAGGTCTGATTCAAGACCAGTTTTTAAGGTCATAATAACCCCGGGCGACGCGATAGCGGCAGATTTGCTGTCCCCCCAGCCAGAGCTGGGTCACCTTGGCATCCCTCAGGCATTTCTCATAAGGGAAGTCCTCGGAAATCGCCAGCGAGCCTAGCAGCTCGGCGCCTTTATTGACTATCTCCACCGCCATGTCTCCAGCAAAGACCCGGGTGGCGGCCGCCTTGGATACGAACTCCGGTGACCACGGCGGGCCATACACATCAAGGCGGTCCATCATGGCGCTGAGGTTATAAATACTGGCCCTCATCATATCCAGGCCAATGGCCATATCGGCGATTATCCCGGCCACCAGGCTGTGCTGCCTTACCGGTTTAAATCCGCCCTTACGAGTTCCGGTGTACTCCAGCACAATCTCAAAGGCACGCTCGGCAATGCCCAGGGCCATCGTTGCCGAATGCCAGCCGGTCCCCGATTCGAGGAAATGGTAAATATTACCATCCATACCGGGACCGGCCAGCCGATATTCCTTGGGCACCCGAACATTATCGTAATGTATCGAACTATTTATCGATGTCTTGAATAACATCTTTTTTTCCGGTTTGCCAAACGAAAGCCCCGGGGTATCCTTGGGAACATAAATCAGGGCAACACCTTCGTCTCCGGCACTGGGGTCGGTGGTACAGACGGTCAAATAGCACTCCGCAATCCCGCCGTGAGTCGGCCAGGACTTGTTTCCGTTTATGACATATTCATCGCCCTCAAGCTTGGCGGTGGTCTTAATCCCGGCACCCGCCAGCAGAGGATTCTCGGAATCAGCGCCCCCAGTTTCATCGGTCATGGAAAGGCAGGCATAGGCTAACTTGCCGCTACAAAAACTGGGAATGAACCTGTCCATAAGCGTCTTGTTTTTGACCACTATGGCCGGTTTAAGAATGATGCCCCAATTGATACCTGCGGATAGGCTTATCCCCCCGTCACCTTTGGCCAACTCCTCACAGATAATGCCCAGGGCGGTATTGGTGCCATCCCCCCCGCCGTACTCGGCAGGATATCCCAACGCCTGAATCCCCATATCAACCAGCTTTTGATGGACTGCCTCAACCAGACTATAGTCTGCTTCCAGTTTCTTGGCATTGGGTATGATTTCCTTCTTGGTAAAATCCCTTACTGCCTCCCGGATTTGGCGGTCTTCATCGGTTAACAGGTGTTCCAGATTCATGATGGCTCCTTCCGCTTTAAGCTTTGCTTCGCTGCCGTGATGGTACTATAAAGTCCTCGTCTTGGCAATAACTAAGGACTTCGCTCTCCCCTCATTGCGCATCGAGCCATTTACTGCTACAATCAGGCAGGCTCGCCGGGAGCCAGGCAAACAGCCAGATTTAAATAAGGGGGTTGCCATGACTGTCAAACCGCGCGACTACTCCATACTCGACAAACTCAACCTGGAAAGGAAGCCCGTCGGCGTCAAGCTCCTGCCCGTCAAGCCCGAGGGCATCCAGAGAATCGATAAAAGGTTATCTTTTTGCGAGATGTTCAAGGAAGCCCAGACCAGCCCCCCCTTCTACGTGCAAAGAGAAGACTTCTACTGTGTAGAGCCGCTGCTACTGGGGATGGAAGACCCCGACCCGATGCTGGTCGGCGGGCTGGTCGGCGAAGCCGACGACCTCTTCGAGGAAGCCCGCGCCAACCGCAAGGTCTACCAGTACCTGCCCAGGATGCTCAAGGGCTCGGTCAACTACGTCGCCTTCTCATCACTGGACCAGCTCACCTTCGACCCCGATGTCGTGGTCATCACGGCCAACGCCGGCCAGACCTACCACATACTGCGCGCCCTGAACTATTCCTCCGGAGAGATGTGGTCGGCTAAGGGAACATCGGTGGCGGCCTGCGCCTGGATGTACCTCTACCCCGTCATTAGCGGCGAAATGAACCTGACTATCACCGGTATCAGCCTGGGCATGCGCGCCCTGAAAGTGCTCCCCGAAGGCTTAATGATCATCTCCATACCCTGGAACAAGCTGGATGAGGCCCTGAAAAATATGCGCAACATGAGCTGGACGCTGCTCTCCGACGAGATAACCGGCGAAGAACACAAAAAACGCGTTGATAAACTCTTTAACGACCTGAGGCAGAAAGTAAAAAATCGTTAAGGCAACGTAAAGGAGGTTAAGGCAATGCTCGACTACTCCATATTCGACAAATTCAAGTTCGAAAGAAAGCCCGTCGGCGTTAAATACTCGCTGACCAAACCGAAGGGCATCAAGCCGCTGGAAGGCAGCCTGGCTATCTGCGAGATGTTCGCCGCCGCCCAGACCAGCCCCCCCTTCTACGCCACTAGAGAGAACGTCCAGTGCGGCGAGCACGTCGTGGGTCTGGTCGACTTTCCCCCCATGATGTACAGCGGACAACTGGGCTCGATGTTCTCCATGTTCAAAAACCCCGGCGCCAACCGCCGCGTCTATGATTATATTCCGCTATTGCCCAAAGACTCTGTGAAATACATCATCCACGCTCCGGTGGATAAGCTCTCCGCCGACCCAGACCTTTTGATTATCACCGCCAACCCCACCCAGGCGGAGATTATACTGAGAGCCAGCAGCTACGCCAACGGCAAGATGTGGTCGTTCAAGGGCACGACCTGCCTATCCTGTGCCTGGATGTACGCCCACCCCTACCTCAACGGCGAGCTGAACATGACCGTCAGCGGCCTGGGCTACAGCATGAAAGCCCGCGGTGTCCTCCCCGAAGGCTTATTGATTATCAGCGTCCCCTTCGACCTGCTTCCCGGATTGATTGAAAACCTCAACGAGATGGATTGGGAGCCTTACTGGTTCAAGCTGGGGCGGGACGGCTTTGTCAAAGAGGTCAGGAAGCGGGCCGAAGAGATGGCGGAGGCGCTGGAGAAAGACTAGGCAGAAAGCGGTCAGTTTCTGGTGTTTTTTACCACGGCTATCGCCTTGCGGCGGGGGCTATCCAGAAACAGCTTGACGGGTATAAAGATAAAGACGGCTACCGCGTAGACCAATAACAGCCACTGCTGGCTCACCGCCAGTATCCCCGCGATGACGGCGCCGCCGATACTGCAACTTACATTCGAGTTTTTCTTAATCAAGTAAAACCCGCCGTAAAAAACCAGCCCGGCCAGGGTCGGCAAAGGAAACAAGACCGCCATCGTCCCCAGCGAACTGGCCGTCCCCTGCCCACCTTTGAAGCTGGCAAAGAGGGGGAAATCGTGCCCCAGAATAGCCAGCGCGCCGGCCAGAAACTGCCAGCCCAGCTCCAGCCCCAGAAGATAAGCCAGCAGGACGGGCAGCGCGCCTTTAAAGAAATCGATTACAGCCACCATGACGCCGAACTTAGGCCCAACGGCGTGAAAGGTGTTGCGCGCCCCCATGTTGCCGTCGCCGATGGTGCGTATGTCCACGCCCTTAAATCGTTTGGAGACTATCAGCGCCGTAGGCATCGAGCCCAGAAGATAGGCAAAGACTAGAACAGACGCTATTTTTATAACTTCGCCCGGCTCCATCGCTCCCCCGTCATATACATAGGAATCCGATGTATTCTACCACGTTAAACAAAAACTGACTATTGTAATGTGCCGGCAAATGGTCTAGAATTTCTTTGCCATCACCCATCAGAGCCTGAATATCAATAATCGAAAGGGGAAAGCAATGGCCACAAAATACGGCAAATACTTTTTTTCGGGTCCCGATCCGGAGCGCGAGGCTGCGAAAATTATCGCCGACTTTAATGGCGATTTAATTCAAGGGAGCAACCGATATCTGGTTAACTGGGTATTCCCTTCCCCGGCCGAGCTCTTCGGGGTGGACTCGTGGGACCAGATTTCTCACGGCCCCCACATTCACAAAAGCGCCGAAATCCTGATGCACATCGGCACCGACCCCGACAACCCCTACGACCTGGGCGCCGAAGTCGAGTTGTGTATGGGCCCGGAGATGGAGAAGCATATCATCACCAAGTCCACCGTGATCTATATACCGCCGAACTTAGTGCACTGCCCCTGGACCATCAAGAGGGTGGACAGGCCCTTTATAATAATACAGGTTAATCAAGAACCGACCCATACCGAAAAATCGATGAAGCACCTGGTGCCCGAAAAGGATATGGACAGGATGATGTTCGTCGATGAGGGCTACGAGGGCAAGGAGGCAGTCTGGCAGTTCCCGAAAGGCTCTACGCTGAGGCAATAGCCCTAAATAAATCGCCCCTTCTTGAGCGCCCCCTTGAGGTAGCCGAGGAACTCCTCCGCTTTCTCTTTAGGCGGCCTGGTGGCTAAACTGACGATAACGAACAGCGGCACGCAGACGACGAAGCCCCACACCCCCGGCCACCACCCCAGCGGCTTCCAGCCCGTCAGCTGGAAGATAAGGACGATAATAGCGCCGGTTATCATGCTGACCATGGCCCCGAAGGCAGTACCCCGTTTCCAGAAGAAGGCGCCGAAGATGGTCGGCACCGCCATCAATAGACCCGCCGAAGCCGCCGAGGAAAGCGGCGCAATCATATAGTCCAGCCCCGGTTTCTCGGCGACCCACAGAGCGAAGAGAAAGGCGATGACAGCCATAATGGGGATAACCCACTGCCCCACCCTCAGCTCTCCCTTCTCCGAGACCTTACGGTTAATCAAGCCCTTATGGATGTCGCGCGCCCACACCGAGGAAAGGGTAAGCAGGATGGAATCGATGGTGGAAATCGCCGCCGCCGTGATGCCAATCATGACCACGATAGCCAGCCCCGTCGGTATTATGGGCAGGGCGAGAAGGGCGGGTGTCGCCTTGTCGGCGTTCTCTAAGCCCGGCACGAGCAGCGTGGCGCCAAATCCCCACAACACCGATATCAGGGTATAGATAAAGCCGAAGATGAGGAAACCGCCCAGCATCTGCTTCATGGCGGTCACCGACTTGGGGATAAAAAGCCGCTGGCTCACCTGGGGATTGGAGATTAAGAAAAAGAGCCAGGGCAGAGCCAGCCCGATAAACATGTTAAGGTTCCACGACCCCCCCGCCGTGGGCACGGTAAGCAACCCCGGCACCGCCGACTCCAGCTTATCGAAAAAGGAGCCGAAGCCGCCCAGGGCATTGATGACCACCCCCAGCACCGCCGCCGAGACCCCAATCATAAGGAGAGCCTGGAAGGCGTCCGTCCAGGCCACCGAGCGCAGACCGGCAATGCTCGACCAGGCGACGGCGCAAAGCACGGCGATGATAATCCCCACCACCACCGGTATAACTCCCCCGCTGATGCCGTTCATCAGGTAGCCCACGCCCATCAGTTGCACCGCGCCGTAGGGGATAAGGAAGACCAGAGCTAAGATGGCGGCGGTAGCTCCCACCCCCCGGTTCTGGTAGCGGTCGCTGAGCAGCTCCATGGGCGAGATATAGCCGTATTTCTTGCCCACCAGCCAGAAACGGGGCAGGAAGAAGACCATCATGAACATCCCGCAAAGATAGGTCAACTCGAAACCCAACGCCCCCACCCCGGTGAGGTAGGTCAGGCCGGCTAGCCCTATCATCATAAAGGCGCTGTAGGTGGTAGCGCTGTAGGTTAAAGCCGAAATGAAGCCGCCGAGCTTGCGGTTGGCCAGGAAAAAATCGCTTACCCCCGCCCCCAGCTGCCGCCGCGCCATCAGGGCGATGCCCAGCCCCGCGGCGATATAGACGCTGATGCCGAACCAGACCCAGAAAGTGGTGCTCACGGCTTCACCTCCCGCCACTTAAGGAAAATGATAAAGGCGCTGGCGATAGCCGCCAGAACCCATATCGTCCAGAACAAAAAGGCGGCACTCACCTTCTCCACACTGGTGAGCACGTACCAGGGGATAGCGATATCCAGCGCCAGCAGTAATCCGAACCAGACCCAGGCCCAGGCTGTCTTAGTCATTTCGGGTACCCCCCACCAAAATATTTAACCGCCATTTTACCACAAAGGAACAGCGCCGTCACCATTCGGTGATGAATAGCTAGGCAAAAGAGATAAAGAAGGATTAATCCGGACTGATTTAAGCCTCTCTAACGGCGACAATCAAAGCCGCCGGGCCTATGTGCACTCCCAGCACCGGCCCCAGCCGGCTCATTATGATTTTCTCTTTATCAAACACAGAGCCGAAGCGCTCAGCCAGAGCCTGAGCTTCGTCCGGGGTAGTACTGTACACCACGGTCAACTCCTGAATATTAGCCGCGCTCTGGACGAATTCGAAGAGCCGGTCCATGCCCTTGGCCCGGGTGCGCACCTGCCCCGCGGGCACCACTTCGCCGTCCTTCAGCGTCAATATCGGCTTCACGTTCAGTATCGAACCCAGCAATGCCTTGGCTTTACCGATGCGCCCGCCCTTTTGGAGGTATTCCAGGGTATCAAGAAGGGCCAGTAAACGTATCTTTGGCATGGTCTGCTTGGCAACTGCCACCACCTTGTCCATACTCTCCCCGGCCTTAGCCGCAGTGGCAGCAGCTATAACTACCAAGCCTAAAGCCATGCTCAGTATCTCTGAATCAACCACCTCAATGGGGCAGGCTGCCTCCATCGTCTCCCTGGCCTGCAGCGCCGAGTTACAGGTGCCGCTCAGCTTGGACGATATGTGGATGGAAACGATGCCGTCGGCTGCTGCTGATAGCTTCTGGTAAGCATCGACAAAATCCTGCGGAGTCGGCTGAGTGGTGTTGGGGTGGACGGGGTCGTGCTGCAGCCTTTCGTAAAACTCGTCCTCACTGATGTCCACCCGGTCGCGTAAGACCTCATCGCCAAAACGCACATACAACGGCATAACCGTAATCCCCAGCGTTTTAACCAACTCCTCGGGCAGGTCGGCGCTACTATCGGTAACTATTTTTACCGTCATAAATTCCCCCTTAAATTAATCGCCTTTTGCGGATTGAATGATGCATTATAATAGAACCACTATCCACCGTCAATTCCTATCCAGTCTAGGTATGTGTTAAAATGTCTTGAAAATAAAATGACGGTCGTTCTCTCCCGGCAGGAAATCAAGCGGCTGATGAAGAAAAAGCCGCCCCTCATCGAAGGCTATATCGACCTTGAAGAGCAGGTGCAGCCCAACGGCGTTGACCTCACCCTGCGCGAGATAGCCTTGCTTCAGTCGTCGGGCAGGATAACCGCTCGGAACGACCAGAGACAGGTATCCGACCTGTCGCCGCTCGTCTTCGACGGATTAGGCTATATCGACCTCGTCCCCGGTGCCTATATCATCACCTATAACGAGGTCGTCCACCTCCCCGAAAACATTATGGCTCTGGGCCGCCCCCGCTCCAGCCTCCTCCGCTGCGGCGTCACCGTGGGCACCGCCGTCTGGGATGCCGGCTATGAAGGCCGTTCCCAGTCATTGCTGGTGGTCTATAACCCCCTCGGCTTTCGCCTGCAAAAAAACGCCCGCGTCATGCAGCTTATCTTCATGCGCTTAAGTGAAAAGACAAAGGGTTACAAAGGCGCTTACCAGGGCGAGAATATAGAATGACCACTATTAATGTCATTCTGAAAGAGCGCAGTGACTGAAGAATCTCAAGAGACCCTTCGCTCCGCTCAGGGTGACAGTGAAAAATGTCATTGCGAGTGAAGCGAAGCAATCTCCACCCCACCCCGATTATATCTTTTCCCACCCGCCACCCTTTTAAGGTATAAGAGGGGTTTCACCCCTCTTATACACCCCAGATACCACTGGTATTCTCACGTTCCCTTTGTCATTCCCGTAAAGATGGGAATCCAGTCTCCCCCTTTGGAAAAGGGGGACTAAGGGGGATTTTCTCATGTCTCGGGGGTTTTAAAGGGGGCTAAGCCCCCTTTTGAAAAGACCTTTGTGGGTGGGCTGGTGTGGGAAACAACCACCTGGGGGATGGGGGAGGATAAGAGAGTTAAAGAGAGTTTAGACCCCCTTGTGTGAGTTTTAGGTGGGAAAGATGAGTTGGGGTGGGGAGAGAAGTCTATAGAGGTGACACCTCTGTAGGGTGGGTATTGGGTGGGAAATTTATACTTACGCTAAACCACCAAACTCAAAGCCGCCGGCACCACCCGGAAAGAAGCCGGGCACTCCCCCAGCGGCTCCCCGTCGGCATAAACCAGCATCGGCTCGGCGGACTCGATGCGAATATCGGCCGCCTTCTTCACGCTAACCTTGGGATGGTTAACGTGTGTCCCCTTATAAATCGTGGGGAACTCCTTCAATATCTCCAGCTTACCCATATTGCCGATAACCACCACATCCAGCAACTCATCGTCGAGCGCAGCATCGGGGGCGATGCGCATGCCCCCACCCATGTAGTTACCGTTAGCCACGGAAACAGTCAACACGCGGTGGCGCTCCTCTTCATCCCCCATTTTAAGCGTAATCGACTTATTCTTATAAGTGATCAGCGTTCGCAGCATACCGGCCACATAAGGTATGGTGCCGCCGAAAAACTTGGGAAAGCGCTCGGTCTCCCTTACCACAGCGGCGTCGAAGCCCACGCCCGCGGAGTTAATGAAAAAGCGCTCCTGTTTTTTACCGTCGCGCTGGTATTCCACCACGCCCACGTCGATGGTCAATCTTTTAGAACTGGTCAGTTGGGAGCAAGCGGTGGTATAGTCCCGCGCCAGACCCGCCGAGCGGGCGAAATCGCTGCCCGTGCCCGTGCTCACCACGCCCAACGCCGTGGTTTTAGCATTAGTGGAATGGAGTATGCCGTTGGCGACCTCGTTCACCGTCCCGTCCCCACCCACCGCCACCAGGTAGCGGTAGCCGTCGCTGGCGGCTATTCGCGCCAGCTCCATGGCGTGTCCCACGCCCTCGGTGTAGTTGAAGTCGAAAGATAAGCCGACGCGCTCCAGTAATCGGCTGATAAGGGGCCACTTGCGCCGGGTGGAACGGGCTCCCGCCACCGGGTTAACGATTACCTTGGTCTGCAGTTTCGCCATTTAGTTGAACCGCCTCCCGGCCTTAGGCCAGCTGTCGCCGGTTACTGATAAAGATGCTCAAAACGAAACCCACACCCAGGTAGAGCACCATAGAGAGCACGGAAAGGCTGATTGACGGGTTCTCGAATTCGAAGGGCATATCACCCATGCCCCCCATCCCCCCCATGAACGCCTCGTAGCCGCCGTAAACGGTAGCGATGCTGTCGCCGTTGGTACTCATTAGAAACCAGTGCGGCTGCCCCGTCATCAGGAGGACGCTATCGACAATCGAGGAGATGACCATTATAAAAACCAGTGTTATAACAGTGGCGCTCATCGAGCCTTTCATCACCGCGCTGAAGAAGAAGGTCACGGAAAGGACGGCGCCGGCATAGAGCAGGCAAAGCCCGAACGAGGAAAGCGTCTCAATGGGCACGCTGCCGTATATCGCCAGCAGGGAAATAGTCACAATCACATAGCCCAGAATAACGAGCAACGCCACCGCCCCGTAACAGGCCAGGTATTTGCCTATGACCAGCGTGGTGCGCTTGACGGGATTGGTAAAAAGGATAAAGCCGGTCTTGTTTTCGAACTCTCCGGCTATGGCGTCGCCGGCAAAGAAGATAGCCCCGATTCCGGCCAGGCTCGGACCGACCGAGAGCAGTGCCGCCATCACCATCACGTTATCCGGGAAGCCGTCGCCCAGCACCGGCACCAGGATGAGCACGGCCAATTCGGCAACAAGGGTAAGCCCCAGAATGACATAGAGCCGCTTGCGGCGGATGTGCTTAAGGAACTCGTATCCGATAACTATTCTAAGCTTTTCAAATTCACTCAAGGGGTGCCTCCGTCAATTCAAGGTAAGCGCCTTCCAGCGACTTGTATTTTTTCTCTAATGCGGGAATGCTATCGTAGGCAAGCAGACGCCCGTGGTCGATAATAGCCACGTGGTCGCATATCTGGCTGACCTCTACCAGCTGATGCGAGGCGAAGAAAATCGTCTTCTCCTTACCCGCTTTCTCGATTATCTCCCGGAACTCCACCACCCCCCGCGGGTCCAGCCCCAGACCCGGCTCGTCCAGGATTAAAACCGGTGGGTCGTGCAGCAGGGTCTGCGCCAGGCCGAGACGCTGCTTCATGCCTCGCGAGAACTTCTCTATCTTGACCTTGCTCCAGTCCTCCAACCTGACCTGCTTGATGACCTCCTTTATACGTTGCTTCAGCTTGTCTCCACCCATCCCCCGCAGCCGGCCCAGATAGCCCAGAGTCTCTTCGGGCGTGAGAAACCCGTAGAACTCGGGCGTCTCCACGATGGCGCCGATTTTAGCCAGGGCCTGTTCCGGCTTCTCGGAGACATCGACGCCGTCGATATAAGCCGTGCCTGAGGAGGCGCGAATAAGCCCGCACAGTATCTTGAGGGTGGTGCTCTTGCCCGCGCCGTTGGGCCCCAGCAGTCCCACGTTCTCGTTGGTGGGCACCGCCAGCGACAGCTCCTTCAGCGCCAGAAACTTATTATAATACTTGGTCAGGTTTTCGATGATGATAGCTTCACTCATTCCACAATCCTTTAATATTCATCGTTATCATTCTACCACAACTTCCCCTAACCCAGGTAGCCTATCTCGGAGGGCGGCTTCGGCTTTATGTCAACCTCTATGCCCGCTTCCTTAAACAGCTCGACAAAGGACTCGTCGTTATACTTGCCGAAGCTCACGTAGCGCTTTATCTTGGCGTTGGTCAGCATCTTGGCACAGAGCACGCAGGGCGTGTGCGTGCAGTAGATGGTGCTCCCCTCCAGGCTGACGCCGTGCAGGCTGGCCTGAATAATGACGTTCTGCTCGGCGTGAATCCCCCGGCATATCTCCTGCCGCGTCCCCGACGGTATCTTCAACTCATCCCGCAGGCAACCCAGCTCCAGGCAGTCTTTCAACCCTGCTGCCGCCCCGTTGTAGCCCGTGGACAGGATGTGCTTATCCCTCACCGCCACCGCTCCTATATGGTGACGGCGGCAGGTCGAGCGCTCGGCGACCACCGAGGCTATCTTCAGGAAATACTCGTCGATATCGGGACGAACCGCTTTTTTCATTTCAGTAATGATACAATCCTCCCGGCTTCTTTTATCAGCTCCTCGCGGGAAGACTCGTTGACAATGGTAAAGTCGGCCATGGCAATCGGCCCCCCCTTGGCGAGATTCTCTAATTCGGTCTTATCCCGGCTGGCGGCTTGTTCTGGAGTCAAGCGCCGACTCGACCTCTTGGCCAATCGGGCATGCCTCGTCCGGGGCGAAGACCACACCGCCACCAGGTAAAGGTTTTCCCCGTAAAGCCCTTTAAGATAGGTGTATTCCTCCCAGGAATAAAGCCCGTCGATGACAACGTTCGAGCTTTTAAGCGCCCGCTCGATTTTGGGCTGGTTGAGCCTGGCGTAGGCATCTCGCCCCTCCCACCGCAGCAACTCCCTAACCAACCGTTCGTTATCCTCGTTCGGTTCCAAACCCCTCTTTTTCATCTCCTCGTCGGTGACATCGCCGAACCTGATTCGGGCAAAGCTGTTCTGCTCAAAAACACGGGCTACTTCCGACTTGCCGGCGCCGGCCATACCCACGATGGAGACGATTTTCATCCATCCCATTATAAGAGAACAGGGATTAAATAACAATAAGGTTTCAGGCCAGGTAAGCCCCCTGTTTTTCTTATCCCCCTCCTTGTTCAGCACAGGTCTTTCTTTCCCACCCAATACCCACCCTATAAGGGTGGTACCCCTTATATATCCTCCTTAGAGAGATGTGGCCCATATCCTCTCCCCCTTTGAAAAAGGGGGATTAAGGGGGATTTCCTTAAAAGGGCGGTGGGCGGGTATAGATAAAATCGGGGGTGGGGGAGCCGTACCCCAAAAATAAGAGGTATAAGAGGAGTTTAACTCCTATTGGGTGGGAAATCATTACGTCCGATAACAAGGCAGATGGGCTGGGCGTATCCACCTCCGAAAGAAATTCTAGAGTGTGAATACGGGGTCCCCGCAAAAACGAAGTTTTTGTGGGGTATAAGCCCATAGGCAACCGAAAACACCTGTGTTATAATTTACTCAAAGAGATGCCCAAACGTCTTAACCTGTCCAAAGAAATAGAAAAACAGCTCCCGCCCGAGCTGGTCAACTTCATGTGGATGGCGGGCGAAATCGCCCACACCCGCGGTGAAAAGCTCTACCTGGTGGGCGGGGTGGTGCGCGACCTCATGCTGGGGCAGGCCAACCTCGACCTCGACCTGGTGGTGGAAGGCAACGCCATTGAGCTGGCGCAGCAGCTCAAAAAGAACGTCAAGGGCAAAATCACCACCCACCCCCGCTTCAACACCGCCAAGCTCCTATGGGAAAATTGGAGCGTCGACCTGACCACCGCCCGCACCGAAACCTACGAAAAACCGGGGGCACTACCCCAAATCACCCCCGGCTCGCTCGACGAAGACCTCGGCCGCCGTGACTTCACCATCAACGCCATGGCTCTGGGCTTAAACCCCGGACTCTACGGCCAGCCCATCGACCCCCACGGCGGGCGCGACGACCTCAAGAGCAAGCTCATCCGCGTCCTCCACGAAAAGAGCTTTATCGACGATGCCACCCGCATCTGGCGCGGGCTGCGCTACGAGCAGCGCTTTGACTTCCACCTGGAGAAAAAGACGCTCAGCTCCCTCAAGCGCGATACTGACATGCTCAAGACCATCAGCGCCGACCGCACCCGCTATGAGGTTGAATGCATCCTCAAAGAACAATACCCGGAGAAGGTCTTCCGCCGCGCCGCCGAACTGGGAGTTTTACCCACGCTCCACCCCTCCCTCAGGGGCGACGGATGGCTGGCGGAAAAATTCGAGCTGGCGCGCAAGCTCAGCGCCCCCGCCCCACCCGAAGCCGGTCTCTACCTGGCGTTACTGGCTTACCCCTTGACTAAGGACGAAACCGACCGCTTTATATCCCGCCTCAGGCTGCCCAAGGCACTGGCGCAGATACTTACTGACACCGCCGTCCTCAAGAGCAAGATGCGCCTGCTGGCCACCCCCGGCCTCTCCCCCAGCGGCATCTTCCGCCTCGTCGAGGCATATTCCTCCCCGGCTTTGGTGGCTAACTCCATCGCCACCGAGTCCCCCGCCGCCAGCCAGAACATACACCTCTATTTAACCCGCCTGAAATATATCGAAATCGCGCTCACCGGCGACGACCTGATAAGGTTGGGCGTCACCACCGGCCCCGAAATCAGGGAGATTATGGAACGGCTGCAAAAGGCAAGGCTGGATGGGGAGATTGCCTCCAGAGATGATGAGATTGAGCTGGTTAAGGGGTGGCTGGCTGAAAAGTAACCCCTGAATTTTGGGGTGAGAAAAAGGGGGTGGTTGCTATGACTCCTGTTGAAGCCTACCGCATTATCCAAAGACGCCAGATAAACGAAGACCGCATACTGGCCGAAAGAACCAGTATGTTCCTTCTCGCGACCGCCTTTCTCTTCGTCGCCTTTGTCATGCTCTTAGACCCGGAATGGGAAGGGACCATCTTTACGGTACTACGTATTGCTTTGCCGATTGTGGGTATCTTCCTGACCATTCTTCTATTTTGTTTTAACCGTTCCGCTTCTATCGCCCTCGATTTCTGGCACAAAGCACAGCACAGGATAGAGCGAAAAGCTCTGGATTTCAAATATATGCGGAAAGACGAGATTACTCCTCATATTGCTCTCGGCGAAGTCAAGAAGGGCGAAAAGGAGTGGGTATGGGTAAAAGCCGAAGGGACTTGGGAGTTAAAACCCGTAGAAAAAGCGAAGCACTGGTGGCAAAAACGACTGTTAGCCAACTACGTCATATATACGTGGTACCTCCCCATAGCGTTCCTTGCGCTATGGACAGCCTCTCTGGTTTACGTCATCGTCAGCTAACCTACCCCACCTCCCCGAACTTGCTTCTCGGCGCGCCGCAGATGGGGCATTTCTCCGGGGCTTCGCCAGCCACGGTATAGCCGCAGACCGAGCAGACGAAGTAAGGCTCTGCTTTCGGCTCTTTGCCCGTCTCCAGGGCTTCCAGCGCCTTCTGGTACAAAGCGTGGTGGACCTTCTCCACCTTGTTGGCGCGGTCAAAGCTAATCTCCGCCCGTGTTTGCTTTTCCTCTTTAGCCTGCTCGATAAAAGCGGGGTACATCTCGCTGAACTCGTAGTTCTCCCCCTTGATAGCCTCTTTCAGGTTTTCGGCCGTCGAGCCGATACCGTCCATAGCCTCAAGGTGATTGCGGGCGTGCACCGTCTCCGCCCCCGCCGCCGCCCGGAAGAGCCGGGCTATCTGGGGATGCCCCTCGCTCTCCGCCTTATCGGCAAAGAAAAGGTAACGCCGGCTCGCCTGGCTTTCCCCGGCAAAGGCTTCCTCGAGGTTCTTCTCTGTCTGGCTCACTTTGCACCTCCGGATATCAATCTTTCTTTTTCTTTGTCTGCCACGGCGTATAGTCCCGGTCGAAGATAAGCCCCTTTTTCTCGTCCCCCGTCTTGGCCACATCCGACCTTAAGCGGGGTATCGTCTTCAAAAGGCAAAGGACGGGCAGGACTATGGAATAGATAATGACACTCAGCTCCCCCCCGAAAGCCCAGACGAGCGGAGGCAGAAAAACGAACCCCACCACCGCCGACAGCCTCACGTTGCTGGTGAAGATGAGCGCCACCAGCAGGACGCCGAAGCAGATGGCAAAGGGGATGGGAGATAAAGCCAGCAGCACCCCCATGGTGGTCGCCAGCCCCTGCCCTCCCCGGAACTTTAGCCAGACCGGCCAGTTGTGCCCCGCCACCGCCACTATGCCCACGGCGAAGACCCAGTAAAGGTGTAGCCCCAGCCACTGGGCGATGAGCACGGCCAGGGCTCCTTTGGCTATGTCGGCCAAGAGCACGCCTACGCCGGGCAGGGTGCCTATCTCCCGCATGGTGTTGACCGTCCCCACGTTCCCCCCACCCACCTTCCTAATGTCCACCCCCTTCACCAGTCGCGCGATAAGGTAGGCGCAGGGGATAGAGCCGAGCAGATAAGCGACAACCATCGCCAGAACTATTTGTCCCGCCATAAAAACTCCTTAAATATTGCTTTAGCCCGATTATAACCTATTCAGAGACGAAAGCGTATCCGCCAGGTAACACTCCAGCCCCTGGTCCTGGCCGCGCTTGTACAAGTCCTCGGCTTGAACCTTGTCCTCCATCATGCTAAACAATGTCGGCCCCGAGCCGGCCAGGTGGACGCGTTCCGCCCCTAATTTTAGAAAATGCTCCTTATATGCTTTCAATTTTGGGAAGAAGTCGTAGGCGACATTCTCGAAGGTGTTAAAGAGCAGGTATGAGCCTACCGCCCCCCGCGTCAACCCCACCACCATACTATCGGTAATCTCCCCGTTGCTGTAGTGGTTGGGCTCCAGCCTGTCGTAAAGCTGCTTAGTCTTGCCCGCCATGGGGGGTAGCGGGGGTACGACCAGGACGACCCAGCTATGAGGCAATGAAGGCAGGGGGGCAACCTTCTCCCCCCTCCCCTCCGCCAGCGCCGTGCCCCCGTAGAGGAAAAAGGCGACATCGGAACCCAGCCTCGTCGCCAGCTCCAGCAATTGCGACGGCGTCAGGCTCGGCGGCCAGAGCTCATTAAGCCCCAGCAGGACAGCGGCGGCATCGCTGCTGTCCCCACCCAACCCCGAGGCAAAGGGTATATTCTTCTTGACCTCTATCCTGGCCCCCTGGGAGCACTCCTTGACCTTCTGCAGCAGGACGGCGGCGCTCAGTACCAGGCTTTTTTCGGCAATAAAGTCGGGGTTATCGCTGCCGACCTCGATTTTATCGCTCAGGCTGAAACCCAGGCTGTCGCAGAGGTCGATGGCTTGAATAACGCTGCGGATGTTATGAAAGCCGTCGGGCCTTTCGCCCAGGACTTCGAGCGTCAGGTTAATCTTGGCCGGTGCCTTAACCGTCAGCATGCTTCCCCTCCAAGACCCGCCAGAGTTCCGCCCACTCCGCGATGCTCAGCGTCTCCGCCCGCCGCTGCGGGTATACTCTGGCTTTTTGCAGAAAGGGTAAGACCGCGCTCTTTTCCCACCCCAGACCCTTAGCCAGCGAGTTGGCTAGCTGCTTGCGCGGGGCGGCAAAGCCCGCCCGCACGGTGTCGAAAAAGCCCTTTTCGTCAACATCCACCACAGGCTTTGGGTAGACATTGATTTTTAGTATTGCCGAGCTGACCTCGGGGGCGGGGTAAAAAGACTCGGCGGGGACGCTGGTTATTATTTTCGGCTCGCCGTAGAACTGGATGCCGACGCTGAGCAGGCTCATATCGCCGGGCTTGGCGGCGATGGCTTCGGCGACCTCCTTTTGCACCATGACCACCATCGTCTGCGGTTTAGCTTCGGCCTCAAGAAAGTGGCGCAGGGCGGGCGAGGTAATATAGTAGGGCAGGTTGGCTACCACCTTATAATTCCGCCCCTTTACCAGTCCCTTCGGCTCGATTTTGAGCACATCGCCGTTGACGATGGTGACGTTATTAAAAGAAGCCAGCGTCTTCTCCAGCAAAGCCGCCAGCTTGTCATCCAATTCGATGGCAACCACCCCACCCGCTCTTTGAGCCAGTTCCCTGGTGAGGATACCCAGCCCCGGCCCCACCTCCACCACTAGGTCATCGGAGTCGAGCTCGGCGGCGGCGATAACCGTCTCCAGCACCCCCCCGTCGATGAGGAAGTGCTGCCCCAGCCCCTTTCTCGCCCTGAGGTCGGACTGGCGCAGCAGCCTCCTGGTCTCGGCCAAAAGCGGATTCGGGCTTCTATCCATCAAATCAATGAGGCCGTGCACCCACCCTCGACCCCGCCCAACAGCTTGCCCGCACCAGCCAGCTCCAACCAGGTAACCCTGCGGCACCCGGGGCTTCTATTTACCGCTGCTTCCTCTCGGACCTGACGGGATTCATAGCGCTCCGCCGCGCAAGACCCGGCCTTCAACACCGCTTAATACGGGTAGTCCCACCAGACAAAGGCCTCAAGCGGGAATTCGACCCCGCTATAGCGGATTGCGAGTTCAGGGCACCGCTGGCTCCCCGTCTAGCACGACCTCACTAGAATGCTAACCTCCGCCTGGCGCTTTGTCAAGGGATAGCTTTTCGTCCCACCCAATACCCACCCTATATAGGTTAGACCTCTATAAACTCCTTAATTTTGGGGGATTGAAAGGGGGCAGAGCCCCCTTTCTACCTTAAAGGGCGGCGGGCGGGAATAGACAAATTCGGGGTGGGGCAGGGGTGAGAATAAAAAGGAGAAGGCCTGCACTCAACCTAGTTGTTCCAGCACAAACGTGATGCTATACTCCCAGTTAAAGAAGAGGGCAATATAATACGTTAGAAATACTACTTCTATCCCTCTGAAAGGGGTAATATGAAGTTTTTCTTAAAAGTTGCGGATTATTACTGGAAACCAGGCAGTCAAAAAAGGATGATATACAAAGATGAAAAGGGAATGCTGTTCGATGGCCCACCACGCGATGTCATTGTTGGCGAAACTTATGTTGTGGAGGTCAGCAGCAAACTGCCGGATGAGAGGTATTACTACATAATTAAGTTTATTAGTGGAGGGAAAAAACTATAAACTGCCCCCCAAAAAAGAAAAGCCCCGAGTTTTACCTCGGGGCTTTTCACCACAAAAAGGTCTGTTTTTACTCTTTTGGCAGGGGTTTGCCCAAAACGGCCTCGAAAAGCTCCTCGTCTATGGGGTGCCCCTCAGCAACCATCCGGCGGTACTTGAGGAAGTCGATAGTGTCCGTGCCCGTTATCTTCTTGGTATTGAAGGCGCCGAAGCCCAGGAAGGCTTCGCCCGTCATGTTGACCGCCAGCCAGTAGCGGTGGTCGTTCTTGTTCATATCCCAGAAGAACTTCTTCTTCTCGCGGACACCGATGATTGACTTCATCAAGCAGCCCTCGAAGAGGTTGGTGAACGTCCAGAGCATCTTGTTCACCTCGTTATCGAGCGGGGTTAGGTCCACCTCCAGCGACTTGACCAGCTCGCGGGCTTTCTTGGCTTCATCGCCCCTAAGGAACTCGCCGTAGACAATCTCGCCGTCCTTAACGTAGGTGTCGGTAAAGACCTGAGGGTTGCGGATGAACTTGTCGCCCTGCTTGAGCACCGGCACCACCTTGCTCAGGTAGTTCTTGCGGTGCATCTTGTAGGCGCTCCACATCTCGCAGGAGATGCAGTTCCACATGGCGTCCTCGACGGTCAGCGCCCACGGCAAAAAGTCGGAAGAGCCGCCCACCGGCGCCGAGCCGTGCCGGGGTCCCGCCTGCCCGAAGATAGCCAGGTCGGAGGCGACGGCGATGTCACAGGCACCGCCGATTTCCTGCCCGCCGGCGACGCTCATGCCGTTAATCCGCCGAATAACCGGCTTCTGGCACATCAGGATGGAATCGACCATGCCGTTAAAGAGGTCCATATATTGGCCGTACTCCGTCGGTTTGGTCGAATAGTATTCCGAATACTCCTTGGTGTTGCCGCCCGTGCAGAAAGCGTTGTGGCCGGCACCGGTAAATACCACCGCCACCACCCCGCGGTTCATCTGCGCGCGGTGAAAACCGGCAATAACCCCCTTGACCATCTCCGTGGTGTAGGAGTTGTACTGGGCGGGGTTGTTCAGCGTAATCCAGGCACTGTAGAGCCCCTCCACCGGTTTGCCGCCGGGGTCGATTATGGGTTTTTCCTCGTACATGGTGCAGGGAGCTTCGGTGCCGAAATGCTCCATGCCCCAGATGTTGTGGTCTTTGATACCACCTTCTCTAGGTACCCAATCTAGAGCCATTGCTAATACCTCCTCTATTTTTTAGTTTAAAAATCAGGGGTCAGGACTATTCTCTTAGTCAGCCCGCCCTTGTGGGCTTCCTCGTAGGCTTGCTGTATGGTGCTCATCGGCCTCGTCTCGACGAAGGGCTCGATCTGTACCTTACCCTCCATGACTAGTTTAAGGACATCGGGGTAGTACTTGGGCAGACAACCCCAGGAGCCCAGGATGTCGGCGTCGAAGGCCATCAGACGGGATAGGGCGTACTCGTTCTTCTGCATGCCGAAGCCGCAGATTACCAGCTTGCCCACGAAAGACAATAACTCCAAGGCGATAGCCTGGCCCCCACCCGTACCCGTCCACTCGAATATCTTCCAGCCGTAGTTGGCGGGGATGCCCTTTTCTTTGCAGTAGGCGCGGAATTCGTCCCGTATATCGCGCGGACTCTTATCCACCGAGCTAATGACGTGGGTGGCGCCGTAGTCGAGCGCCCTCTTCAGCTTCTCGGGGTTGCGGGCGATACCGATAACCTCTTTAGCCCCCAGCGCCCGACATATCTGGCCGGCATAGACCCCCAGCCCCCCGGTGATCCCGATAACGACGCACAGGTCGCCCGGTTTCACCTCGGCTCTCATCGCCGCCTGGTAGGGCGAGGTCGCGGCGTCGGCGATGACCGCGAAATGGGAAAGCGGCACGCCCTTCCTGTCCGGGACCAGGCATAAGTCCTCGGCGGGAACGACGATGTGGCTGGAATTACCGCCGTAGATATCCATGCTGTTGCCCGGCATTTTTTGCGCCAGGCAGCGGTTACCCCGGCCCGCAGCGCAAATGGGGCACTTGTTACAGGGCATCACCGCGGGGATAATCACCTCTTTGCCGACCCACTTGCTGTCGCCGGCGATTACGGTGCCGCTGATTTCGTGCCCCAGCGTCAGCGGCGGTTTGCATACCGTGGGCACGCCGTCGTAAAAATAGCCCAGGTCGGTGTGGCAGACGCCGCAGCCGGCAATCTCCACCAGCACCTCACCGGGCTTGAGTTCGGGGACATCGATGCTGGTCTTGGCCAGCTTGCCCCCTTCTACCATCTGCCAGGTTTGAATCCTGTCCGGTATTTTCGCCATCTAATTTATCTCCTCCCTCTACGAATAATAAAATACGAGGGGCGAAATCCAACTCTTAACCTTCGAGCTATCACCTCCTCGCTAGAGACCTTAACGGTCTTGAAAAACGGGGGAATACAACAAATAAGTTTATCGTCTGGGCCTATCCCGTGTCAACAATTGAAGGTGAACAGGCTTAAACCCCGTGGCTGAGACGGGCCACCAGGCGCATGGGCAGCTTTTTCTCCACCATCCTAGCCTGGGTGGCGGTCACGTCGTAGCTGACGCGGTAGAGCCAGAACTTCTGCTTATCGCTGTCGTAGATAGCGTAGCTGGCTCTGGGGTCGCCGTCCCGCGGCTGCCCCACCGCCCCCGGGTTTATAATCAAACGCGCTTTATTCGGCACCAGCTCCTTCTCCGGGGCAAACTGGCGGAAGGAACAGGCGCCCCCCTCGTCGTAGCTAAAGGCGGCGGGCACATGGGTATGCCCCAGCAGGCAAAACTGGGTATTGAAGTGGGCGAAGTTCTCCCTGGCGCCGCTGATGGAAAGCACGTACTCCCAGATAGGCTCTCTGGGGCTGCCGTGCACCAGCGTAAAATCGTCCTTGTGGATAACCCTCGGTAGTTTCTTGATGTAATCTACGTCCCGCGAAGTCAACTGCTCCGCCGTCCACTCCGAAGCGGCGACAGCGTCGGGGTTAAACTCGGTGTTATCTATCTGCCCCACCGCCGCCAGGTCGTGGTTGCCGGCTACGCAGACGTGCTTGGTCTGGCGCAAAAGCTCGATGCAATCGTGCGGGTCAGGGCCGTAACCCACGACATCCCCCAGACACCATATCTCCTCCACACCCCCCCGCTCTTTAACATCGACTAGCACCGCCGTAAGAGCCGCCAGATTGGCATGAATGTCGGCAATAATAGCGCAACGCATATCCAACCACTAATATACCAGGTTTTTTACGCTATGACCAGAGCCACAGGTTAGCCCAGACCGGAAACTCCAGAATCACCGTCGTTCCCTTGCCTGGCGCGGACTGTAAACTCAGCTTTCCCCCGACGAGCTGGGCCCTCTCCTGCATACCGGTCAGTCCCAGCTTACCGGCCACGGTCAGGTCGGCCATCTTTTTCGGCAGCTTAAAGCCCTTGCCCTCGTCCTCCACCGTCAGGATGGCTTTGTCATCGCCGAACTTCAGCGTGACGCGCGCCTTGGATGTCCCCGAGTGCTTCCAAACATTCCTTAATGCCTCCTGGGCGATACGGAAAACCACCAGCTCCACCTCAGGAGGCAGGCGGCGCACCGAGCCATCCACCTTCATCTCCACCGCTATGCCGAAGTGCCCGGTCAGGTCGGCGGCGAGCCACTCCAGCGCCGGCAGCAGACCCAGGTCGTCCAGCACCGACGGCCTCAGGTCCTGGCTGAAGCGATGAACCCCGTCCAGTATATCGCTGGTTTTCTGCCGCAGCCCCTCAAGAAGGGCGCCATTCTCAGCCGACAGGTTATCAGCGACGAGCAGCAGCTCGTCCACCTGGCGCAGCAGGATTACCAAGTCCTGGGCGGTTTCATCATGGAGCTCCCGGGCGATACGCCGCCGCTCTTCCTCCTGGGCGCGGGTAATCTCCTGCAAATGGTTGCGCAGGCTCTCCTCGGCGTTCTTGCGCTCGGTGACGTCCTCTAAGGTCTCTATCGCCCCGATGATTTCCCCGCTGTTATTCTTTATTGGACTGGCCGTAAAGTGAAGCCACCGCCCCTCCCTACCCATCTTGGGAAACCAGTCCTCGGCTTCATAGGCGCCCTCGATTAACCTGGACTTCTTGTATTTACCCCGGTAGTGAGCGGCTATCCTGGTCGGCGTAGCCCCGTCCACGATTAAGTCGGCCATGACCGGCCTCTTTTCCGGGTAAAACGCCCGCCACTGCTCGTCCGTCCCGATTATCTCCCCCTTCTTTACCGCCGAAAGTGACTCCAGCGCCGTGTTCCAATGGGTGACCTGGTGTCGCTTATCGAGCACGAACGCCGGGATAGAGGAGCCGTCGATAATCTTGGTCAGCATCCCCTCGGCGCTCTTGCGCCGGGCGATATCGCGGCGGTGGAAGTGGAACCACAGATTGACCAGCCCGCCGATAACGATAACCCCCCCGCTCTCGAAGAAGGCGTCGGGCGGGCTTGAGGAAATCCAGATAGCCCGGGGCAGCATAATGGCCAGCGCCACCCCCAGGCTGACCAGCCCCGCCTTCAGCCCGAAGACGAGGCCTACGTAGCTTATCGGCAGCAGCAGGAAGACCCGCTCCACGCCGTGACGGGTCAGGCCCAGGGAAGAAAGCAGCGAAGACGAATCCGTGCCCAGTATCTGCTGCGGGTAGTGCAAGATTATGCCCATGGCAAACATGACTACCACCAGCCAGAACTGGTGGTTAGCCATAACCCTTGACGCCCGACTTAACGGAGACATGTCTACGACCCCCGACCGGTTCAGAAACTCAGGGCAGGTCTTCCAGACTGAGCCAGCCCTTTCGCAACGCGTATAACACCGCTTCCGTGCGCGAAGCCACCCCCAGCTTATTAAAGATGTTCCCCAGGTGCACCTGTACCGTGCGCGGACTGAGGAAAAGCTGTTGGGCGATATCCTTATTGCTCACGCCGGTGGCGGCTAACTTCAATACCTCCATCTCGCGCTCGCTCAGAGGCTCGATGGCCGTGGTCTCGGCGCTCTTGGGGGATACCAGGCGATCCACCACCCGACGGGCGACGACGGGGTGCAGCACCGACTCACCGGCATAGACCGCCCTGATGGCGTCAATCAGCTCGCGTACCTTCACCCCTTTGAGCAGATAGCCGGCCGCCCCCGCCTCCAGAAGGGCAAAAATATACTGGTCGTAGTCGTAGGCGGTCAGTATCAGCACGGCTATGGAAGGATAAAGCTTCTTTATCTGCTTGGTGGCTTCCACCCCGTTGAGCTTGGGCATGGCGATATCCATCACCACCACGTCCGGCTTAAGCTCTTTGGCCAACTTGACTGCCTCTTCGCCGTCACCGGCCTCCCCCACCACCTCCATATCCGGTTCACGCTGCAAAAACTCGCGGGTGCCCTCGCGCACCATCACGTGGTCCTCGGCGAGCAAAACCTTTATCTTGTCCATGGCATTACATAAACCACTCTCAACGCCATTATAAACCACCTTACTCCCCACTTCAATAAATTCAATAGTACAAAATGCTTATTAAAAAAGCCCCCCATATTAAGCATTTTCGGCAGTCCCAAATAAGCCTTATAACCGATGGCAGCCGAGGGGCGATAGGGTAAGCTATAAGAGGATGAAAGAGAAACCAGACAAGGAGGCAAGAAAATGAAGACAAGGACGGACAAAGAAAGGGTTCTAGCCAAACCGACGGCAGGGGAAGAGATGATTGCCGTAGCTCCGGAAGAAATTCAAGACCACCTCAAGTGGGGACAGGCTCTCTTCGAGAAGGGCCACTACGAGGAAGCTCTAGCCGAGTTCGAGGCTGTTCTCCGGACGGCTCCAGGCAGCATCGAGACACGGATCTGGATACGGAAGACCAAAGAGGCCATCGCCCAGCCCGCGGTCGAGGTTATAGCCGAAGAGGAAACCGCCGCCGAAGCGGTCAAGCCCAAGGAATGCGTCTGGATGAAGCTCGGTATGGTCGCCCACCGCATCTGCACCAACAACTACGACTGCCTAACCTGCGAGTTCGACCAGGAGATGCAGGAGAAGCTGGCTAAGGGGGACACGGCGGAGCTCGACGCCGCCCTGGAGAAATTCAAGGAGCTACCGGGCAGCCAGAGAGTTTGCCGATACGCCCTCAACGGCAACATCGCCTACAGGCTCTGCACCCGCCTCTTCCAGTGCGAGACCTGCGAGTTCGGGCAGAACATGGAAGAAGCTACCCAGCGCAAGCTGGCTAAGCTAGCCGCCCGCCGGGAAGCCTTGACCAAGAAGACCACCTAACTCCCGCTAACAACCGACACGAACAGAGGCAGACGCTATAAAAAGCGCCTGCTTCTTTGTTTGTTTTTCCCCACCCCACTCTGTTAGCGAGCGTTTTGCAGACCCACCCTGCCCACCCTATAAGGGTGGTACCCCTTATATATCCCCCTTTGGTGGTTATGCCCCACCCCCTTGATTTTATCTATTCCCGCCCACCACCCTTTTAAGGTAAAGAGGGGGCTATGCCCCCTCTTCAACTCCCCCAAAGTTCGGAAATCTAAAGGAACGTCAGCTCCACATATATTCTGGGGGGTTCTTAAGGGGGGCGAAGCCCCCCTTTGAAAGACGTTTGTGGGCGGGCTGGTGTGGGAAAAAACACTTGGGGGTGGGACGAAAAACACCCCTCCCTTGTGACTCCAAATACCCCCGTGCTATAATTTTGCCGTGAAGGTCTCGGAATTGGGCGAATTCGGGCTCATCGACCTCCTGGCTAAAATGGCGGGCGGGGGCGACGAGCGGATGCTCATTGGCATCGGCGACGATGCCGCCGCCTGGCAGGGCGACGACTCGATACAGCTAGCCAGCGTCGATTCCTTCATCGAAGGCGTCCACTTCACCCCGGAAACAACCCCCTGGCAGGAGGCCGGCTGGAAGGCGCTGGCGGTAAACATAAGCGACATCGCCGCTATGGGCGGTATTCCCCGCTACGCCCTGGTAGCGCTCTCCCTCCCCGATGATACCGAAGTCGATAATGTCACCGCCCTCTATACCGGCCTGCTTAAACTGGCCAAGCAATACGGCGTGACCATCGTCGGCGGCGATATAAGCCGCGCCCCGCTGGTCGCCATCGCCGTAACCATTCTGGGCAGCAGCCCGACCCAACAGATACTGACCCGTTCCTCGGCGAAGGCAGAAGAGGTAGTAGCCATCACCGGCAAGCTGGGTGCCGCCGCGGCCGGCATGGAGGCGCTTAAGAGTCAGAGTAAACTCGACCCCGAAGCCGAAAACCGCCTCAAAAACGCCTTTCTCCATCCCACCCCCCGCATCGCCGAGGGGCTTTTGCTGGTCGAACAGGGGGTAAAGACAGCCATAGACATCAGCGACGGGCTGGTTGCCGACCTTAATCAAATCTGCAAAGCCAGCCGTGTCGGCGCCCGCCTCGAGGTAGAGCGTGTCCCCGTCGAGCCTGCGGTTAAAACCGCCTTTGGCGAAAAGGCATTGGAACTGGCGCTATCCGGCGGCGAAGACTACGAGCTTCTTTTCACCGCCAGTAGTGAGATTATCGAACGAGTAAAAAAGGCGGCTTCCCGCCCGGTAACGGTTATCGGCGAAATCACCGAAGGTAAGGGCGTGAGCCTGGTCGATAAGCAGGGCAAGCCCTTTAAGCTGGCAAAGTCGGGCTGGGAGCACTTTTAGCCGGCGATGAACTCATTAGAGTTAATCACCCGCAGCCCTGAGCAGACGCAGGAGTTCGGCAAACGCCTCGGCAAAATAGCCCGCCCCGGTGATGTCATTTTGCTGGTGGGGAAGCTGGGGGCGGGCAAGACCTGCCTCACCCAGGGCATCGCCTGGGGGCTGGATATCGATGAATATGCCGCCAGCCCCTCGTTCGTGCTGGTCAGGGAGCTTTACGGCCGGCTGCCGTTGTATCATGTGGACTTCTACCGCCTGGAAAACCTGGAGGAGATTGCCGAGCTGGGCCTGGACGAATACTTCTACGGCAACGGCGTCTCGGTGGTGGAGTGGGCGGAAAAGGCTTTACGTCTTTTGCCCGCCGAAAACCTGCTCATCGAGATGGAATATATCGCCGATAGCGAGCGCCGCCTCGAACTCAAATCCAGCGGCCAACGCTACCGCGAAATGGCAGCGCAACTGAAATAATGCTAGTAGCTATAGACAGCTCGACCAATACCGCCAGCCTGGCTTTAGCCCGGGACGGCAAGGTGCTGGCTGATGTGAGCTGGCGCTGCGGGCAAAACCACAGCGTCGAGCTTTTGCCCCACCTCACCCAACTGCTGGACGAGGCTAAGGTCAGCCTAAAGGATACCAGCTGTGTTATCGTGGCTAAGGGTCCCGGCAGCTTTAACGGGCTGCGCGTGGGCTTGAGCACGGCTAAGGGCCTGGCCTTTAGTCTGAGTATCCCCATCATCGGCATCAGCAGCCTGGAGATGGAAGCCTACCGCCACGCCGAGACGGGTTTACCGATATGCCCCATCTTTAACGCGGGCCGGGGCGAGATTGCCGCCGCCCTCTACCGGAAAAAGGACGACGGCTGGCACCAGCTTACCCCCGAACGCATCACCACCGTCGACGCTTTAAGCGCCGAAACCACCGAAAAGACGATATTCTGCGGGGAATACGTAGCTACCATCGCCCGCCAGCTAAAAGAAAGGCTCAAGGAAAAGGCGGTCATCGCCCCCGACCAGATACGCTCGGCCGTCTCATTGATTGAGCTGGCCCAGCCCCGCATTGAAGCGGGCGACTACGACGACTCCGCCACCCTCCAGCCTATCTATCTGCGGCGGCCCGCCATCACCAAGCCCAAGCGCCGCCAGAAATACACTAACGGAGACTCAAAATGACGAACTGGCCTCAAACATCGATTAATACGGTAAAAGAATCCGACAAGTGCTTTGCCTGCGGGCAGAAAAACCCCATCGGCCTCAAACTCAAATTCGACTGGGACGGCCAGGAGGTCAAGACCAAGTTCACCCCCGGTGAATATCACCAGGGCTGGGCGGGGCTGGTGCACGGCGGCATTATGAGCTGTCTCCTCGACGAGGCGATGAGCTACGCCGCTTTATACAGCGGGGTAAACAGCCTCACCGCCAGGATGCAGACCCGCTTCAAGCGCCCCCTGCCCATAGACGAGCCGCTCACCGTCACCGGCTCCGTGACCAAGAAGACGAGACGGCTGGTGGAGACTAAGGCGGAACTAAAGCTCGCCGACGATACCCTGGTCGCCGAGAGCACGGCCACCATGTTTATCTCCAACCCGAGTAAGGAGTCCAGGGTAAATGCCTGAGCTAGAAGCCGTTATCTGGGATATGGACGGAGTGCTCGCCGACACCGCCCCCTACCACCTCCTCGCCTGGCGGGAAACCTTCGCCAAGCGGGGCATCAACTTCACCGAGGAAGACTTCATGCGCGGCTTCGGTATCCGGAACGACGCCATTATCAAAAACACCCTGGGCAAGCCGATAACCCCGGACGAGATAGAAGCCATCGCCCGGGAAAAAGAGGCCGCCTTCCGCCGCATCATCGGTAAGAACATAAAACCCCTCCCTGGTGTCCTTGAGCTCCTGCGTCAACTGCACGACAGGGGCATCAGGATGGCTATCGCCTCCTCGACGGTGATAGAAAACATCCGCCTTATCGTGGGCAGCTTGGGCATCAAAAACTACTTCGAGGCAATTATCACCGGCCACGACGTTACCGAGGGCAAGCCCAGCCCCCAGGTCTTTCTTTTAGCCGCTCGGAGACTGGGAACCGAGCCCAAAAACTGCATCGTCGTCGAGGACGCGGTGGCGGGGGTAAAGGCAGCTAAAAGCGCGGGCATGTACTGTATTGCCGTAACCAACTCCCACCCCAGAGAGAAGCTCAAGGAAGCCGACTTCATTGTGGACACGCTGGAGATGGTCGCTGTTAAAGACTTAGAAAGATTAATTCGTTCTCCCTAATCAGAGTTGCCAAAAACCACCCTAACCTAGTATCCTCTATAAGAAAGCAGAGGGGGCAGCGGGACGGCCGTAACCCGCCAAGTTAAGAAGTTTACTTATTAGGGCGGGCTGGGTGGGACTAAAACAAGGTTGGCTAACAGAGTGGGGTGGTGAGTGGGACAAAAAAGCGCACTCCACCCTGCCTAAGAATCCCAAAAACTAAGGGGGTAAGGGTGATAAAATGGAACGTTCTTTAGTCCTGGTCAAACCCGACGCCATGAAAAGAGAACTGGCGGGGGCCATCATCGCCCGCCTGCAAAAGCTGGGCTTAAAGCTGGTGGCGGCCAAAATGCTCCACGCCGATAAGACTTTAGCCCGCAAACACTACGCCGTCCACAAGGACAAACCCTTCTACGACGACCTGGTCAACTATATCACCTCCGCCCCCATCGTCGCCTGCGTCTTCGAGGGTAAAAACGCCGTGGCCACTATAAGGAAAGCGATGGGCGCCACCGACCCGGCCAAGGCGGAAAAGGGCACGATACGGGCTGATTTCGGCGAAAGTTTGGAGAGAAACAGCGTCCACGGCTCGGACTCGCCCGACAACGCCGAAATAGAAATAAGCCTCTTCTTCCACCCCGATGAAATTTTCGGCTACTGAATCCGCAGCACCGGTTTCGCCTGTTCCCAGAGCTCGTCGAGCTGGTAGTAATCGCGCTCAACGGGGGCAAAGATGTGGATGATAACATCGCCGAAGTCCAACAGCAGCCAGCCCGAATCTATCGTCCCCTCGCGGTGGTGAGGGGTGATACCTTCGTGCTTTAGCCGGTGCCTCACCTCATCGTAGATGGTGGTTAGCTGCCTCTCGGAATCGCCACTGCATATCACGAAATAATCGGCGAAGCTGCAAACCTCGCGGGTGTCGAGCAAAACAATGTCAATCGCCTGCTTGTCGGCGGCGGCTTCCACCGCCTGGCGCGCCAGTTCTAACGATTCCAGAAATCAGCCTCCATACTCAATAATATTATAGCATAGATAGCCGATGCTACTGTCATTGCGAGAAGAGCAGCGACGAAGCAATCTCTTCTCAACCCCCCACCCCGATTTTATCTATTCCCACCCACCACCCTTTTAAGGAAATCCCCCTTAATCCCCCTTTTTCAAAGGGGGAGACTGGATTCCCGTCGGCACGGGAATGACAGTGGGGGGTAGGGAGAGAAGTCTATAGAAGTTGCACTTCTGTAGGGTGGGTATTGGGTGGGAAAACAAGACGTACGCACAACAAGGTGGGGTGGGGAGGCGTAACCAAATCATTAAGGGATTTACCCATTAGGGCGGGCAAGGGTGGGACGAAATACGCACGCTAAATATGTATGTTATAATTATGTTAACCACTCGTAGAGAGGCAAAATGGATAAACTCCTCTTCGGCACGGGCGGCACTCCCCACACCGCCAAGACCCGGACGGCCATAGACGGCATCAAGCGCATCGCCGAGCTGGGATTAGGCTGCATGGAGCTTGAGTTCGTCTACGGCGTCAGGATGGCCGAAAACAGCGCCCGCCTGGTGGCGGAAACCGCCCAGAGCGAAGGCGTCAAACTCTCGGCTCACGGCCCCTACTACATCAACCTCAACGCCCGCGAGCCGGAAAAGATAGCCGCCAGCCAGGAGAGGATAATCCAGACCGCCCGCATCGGCGCCCTTTGCGGTGCCGAAAGCATCGTCTTCCACGCCGCTTTCTACCTCGGCGACCCTCCGGAAAAAGCCTATCAGGCAGTCAAGAAGAACCTGGCCGAGGTTATGAACCAGCTCAAAAAGGAAGAAAATAATGTCTGGGTCAGGCCCGAGGTCATGGGCAAGACCAGCCAGTTCGGCGATATCGACGAAATCATAAACCTATGCAACGAGCTGGATAGAGTCGGCATCTGCGTGGACTTCGCCCACTGGCACGCCCGCAGCGGGCAGGCCAACTCCTACCCCGAATTCGTCGCCGTACTGGAGCAGATAAAAAACGGCCTGGGGGAACAGGCAATAGCCAACATGCATATCCACGTCTCCGGCATCGCCTACGGCAAGAAGGGGGAACGAAAACACCTCAACCTTGAGGATTCCGACCTGCGCTATGGCGAACTACTCCAGGCGCTCAAGGACTACGGGGCTAAAGGACTGGTAATTTGCGAAAGCCCCAGCCTGGAAGAAGACGCCCTCCTCCTCCAGGAAAGCTACCACCGCCTCTAAGCAACCCGATTTTCCTATTGACAGCGCCTTCTGTTATAATATAGGGTACGAGTCTAATGATGAAATCGAACTGGATGCGCAACAGCTTAATATACATCATCATTCTGGTGGCGGCGGTCGTCCTCCTCTACCAGCTCTTCCCGACATCGCCCAAGCCGGCCGAAGTCGGCCTGGAGCAGGCTATAGCCATGTCGCAGGACGGCGAGATAGCCGCCATTACCGTGGACAACGAAGAGCTGCTCATCACCACCCTCGACGGCAGCGAGCTAAAGACCGCCATCGGCAACCTCACCCTGGTCGAGCTTCAAGAGCTGGGCTTAAACCTTGAAGGCGTTAACTACGAGGTCAAGCCTTCCGGCTTCGACTGGGGCAGTCTGCTCATAGGCTTCCTCCCCCTGCTCCTCTTCGGCGCCCTCATCTTCTTCTTATTCCGCTCGGCGCGGGGGGCTAACAGCCAGGCGATGAGCTTCGGGCGCAGCCGCGCCCGCCTCATGCAGGGCAGCACGCCCACCGTTACCTTCGACGATGTCGCCGGCGTGGAAGAAGCCAAACAGGAACTGCACGAAGTCGTCGACTTCCTCAAATCGAGGGAGAAGTTCCAGAGCCTGGGGGCGCGTATTCCCAAGGGAATCTTACTTATCGGCCCCCCCGGCACGGGCAAGACGCTACTGGCCAGAGCCGTAGCCGGCGAAGCCAGCGTCCCCTTCTTCTCCATCAGCGGCAGTGAATTTGTCGAGATGTTCGTCGGCGTCGGTGCTTCAAGGGTGCGCGACCTCTTCGACCAGGCTAAGCGCAACACCCCCTGCATCATCTTTATCGACGAAATTGACGCCGTCGGCCGCCATCGCGGCGCGGGCTTAGGCGGCGGCCATGACGAAAGGGAGCAGACCCTCAACCAGATTCTGGTAGAGATGGACGGCTTCGACACCAACACCAGCGTTATTATTCTGGCGGCGACCAACCGCCCCGATATACTGGACCCCGCCCTCCTCCGCCCCGGGCGCTTCGACCGCAGGGTTATTTTAGACCGCCCCGACATCACCGGGCGGACGGCCATCCTCAAGGTCCACTCCAAGGGCAAGCCCCTGGATGAAGAGGTCAACTTGGAGGTTTTAGCCAAGCAGACGGCGGGCTTCAGCGGCGCCGACCTGGCCAACCTGCTCAACGAAGCCGCTATACTGGCGGCGAGGCGCGGCCAGAAGGTCATCGAGATGAAGGAGCTGGAAGAATCGATAGACCGCGTGATGGCTGGCCCCGAGCGCAAGAGCCGCCGCATCAACCCCAAGGAAAAGGGAATCAGCGCCTACCACGAGGCGGGGCACGCCCTGGTGGCTAAGCTTTTGCCCAACGCCGACCCGGTGCATAAGGTCTCCATCGTGGCGCGGGGGATGATGGGCGGTTACACCCGCCTCCTACCCACCGAAGACCGCTACCTGATGACCCGTTCCCAGTTTAAGGATATGATCGCTACCCTCCTGGCGGGACAGACCGCCGAGGAATTAATCTTTAAAGAAACGACCACGGGCGCCCAGAACGACATCGAAGAAGCCACCAAGCTGGCGCACAAGATGGTAACATCCTACGGCATGAGCCAAAAACTGGGCCCCCGCAGCTTCGGGCACAAAGAGGAAATGGTCTTCCTGGGGCGCGAAATATCGGAGCAGCGGGACTACAGCGAGAAGATCGCCCAGGAGATTGACGAAGAGGTGCACAGCATCATCCAGAACGCTCACGACGAAGCCAGGCGCCTGCTCACCAGTAACAGGAAGCGACTGGTCCATATCGCCGAAAAACTCATCGCCCAGGAAACCATAGAGGGCGAAGAGCTGGAACTGGCTTTCACCGAACCCCTATCGGTCAAGCCCAAGGCTCGACCCGCCACCCAACCCGTCGCCGAGCCGCCCAAGGCAAAGGCTAAAACGGCCTCCAAGAAAACGGCTCCGCCCCAGATTATCCCCAAACAGGCGCCGGCATCCTCATAGGGAAAAGCCGTGATTGAGATTACAATCAAGCCCATCTCCCCCGAAGTTGTCGTCAACAGGGTCAAGACCCCCGGCAGCGGCTGCGTGGCGGTCTATGTCGGCCTAATTCGCAATAACTCCCGCGGCAAGCAAGTCGTCTCCGTGGAATATGCCGACCCCAAAGGCACAGCCAAAGCCGAATTGGAGAAGATAGCCGCCGAAATCAGGCAAAAATGGCCGCTGGAGGATATCGCCATCTGCCACCGCATCGGCAAGCTTGAGGTGGGTGACATCAACTTCCTGGTCGCTATCGCGGCTGCCCACCGCAAAGAAGGCTTCGCCGCCGCCCAACACGCCGTAGACCGCTTCAAGGAGATTCTGCCCACCCGCAAAAAGGAAATCTACAGCGACGGCAGCACCCGTATCGAATGGGATTAAATCGGGCAACCGACGTCCCCGGTTACTTCTTTCGGCTTATCACCAGGTCGGCTAATTCCCTTAATGCCTGACGGCTGGGCTTAGCCGGTAGCTTCCCCAGGTCGCGGCAGGCTTTTTCGCAATAGCCCGAGGCAAGCTCGTAACATTGCTTGACGATAGGCGAATGCCCCACCAGCTCTATCGCCCGCCTGATTCTATCCCGCTTATCCTTTTCGGGCATGCCGGGGTTACGGAACAATTCCTTTACCGGGTTGTCGTCGGGGTATTGCTCCAGCAGCAGCATGGCGGGCAGGGTCAGCGTCCCCTGCGAGAGGTCGGAGCCGATGGGCTTGCCCATCTCCTCCTCGGTGCCCACGAAATCGAGGATGTCGTCCACAATCTGAAAAGCGACGCCGAGGTTAAAGCCGTAGTCATACAAAATCTTTATCGAATCTTCGGGTGCCTGGCTCAATATAGCCCCCGAAATTGTAGCCAGCGAAAACAGCGAGGCGGTCTTGCTGGCGATTCTATCCAGGTAGTGCTGGCGGGTCTGCTCCAGCTTAAAGGCGTCGTTGGTCTGCACAATCTCGCCGCTGGTTATGGTCTGCAACGTCTGACTGAAGAGTATTATCACCCGCAGGTTGCCGGTGTCGGCGGCGAATTCCCCCGCCCGGGCGAACACATAGTCCCCCAGAAGCACCGCCCGCTCCTCCCCCCACACCTCGTTAACCGTCGGCCGCCCCCGCCGCACCGATGACTTATCGATGGCGTCGTCGTGCACCAGGGTGGCGGTGTGCAACAGCTCGATGCCGGTAGCCATGGGCAGCAATAAGTCGAAGTTGTAGTTGTAGAACTTCCCCGCCAGCAGGGTCAGCGCGGGCCTTATGCCCTTGCCTCCCCCCAATATATGTTGCAGCAACTCGGCGAGATGCGGGGAATCGACCTCGGTTACCGATTCTAGCTGGCGCCTTACTCCAGCCAGGTCCTCTTCCACCAGTTGATAGATCTCTTCCAGCTCCAACCCTCTCTCCTTTATCTGATGGGTAGTCGGAACAGGCTTATCGTGTTCTTGGCCGCTGCCTCCGCCACCTTCTCCCGGGGTACTTCCCTGACCTGGGCCACCTTCTCGGCGATAAGGGCGACATAGGCAGGCTCGTTGCGCTTCCCACGATAGGCCTGCGGGGCTAAGAAGGGCGAGTCCGTCTCCAAAAGCAGCCTGTTCAGCGGCATCTCCCTAGCGACCTGCACTAAATCCCCCGCCGAGGGGTAGGTCACCGAGCCCGCCAGCGAGATGTAAAAGCCGATATCGATATAGCGCTGCGCCAGTTCGATATCCCCGCTGAAGCAGTGTATAACCCCCCGCCGCCGCCTCCCCACCGAAAGCGTCGACTTCACCCACGCGCTCAGTATCTTAAAGACCTCCCGGTGGGCCTGGCGGCAGTGCACCACCACCGGTAATCCCAGTTCCACAGCCAGGTCGAGCTGCCTGCGAAAGGCTTTTTCCTGGCTCCGGCGTGAGGATAGATTACGGTAAAAATCGAGCCCGATTTCGCCCACCGCCACCACCCTATCATCTTGGGCAAGCTCGGCCAGGGTTTTAAGGTCTTCGGCACCCATCTTGGAAGCCTCGTGAGGGTGAAAACCGACGGTGCTGAAAACGTCGTCGTACTGCTTGGCCATCTCAAGAGAGGCGCGGCTCGACTCTGCGTCCAGCCCCACGTTGATGACCACCCTCACGCCCCCCCGTCGGGCGCGCGCGAACACCTGCTCGCGGTCTTTATCGAAGGTGGCTAAATCAATATGGGCGTGCGAATCTATCAGCATCAGACCCGCCCCAGTCGCGCCGTCTCTTCCTCGATGAGTTTTTCGTCGAGCTTGACGAAAAGAGGCTCGGGTTCGCCCAGCTTCTGCCCCCCAGTCGGCAGGCGCAGCTTCCAGCCATCGTCCTCGATGGTGCCATCGAAGCCCATCATCTGATGCAATTTTCGGGAGCTGAAGGGCAGGAAGGGGGAGAGCGTGACTTTAAGCGCCGAGATAACACCCAGCGCCACGTATAGCGAATCAGCAGCAGCCTGCTTATCCTCTTTTATTATCTTCCAGGGCGACTTGTCGTCGAGGTAGCGGTTGGCTTCTTGCGCCAAGGACATAGCCGCCATCATACCCTGCTTGAAGCGGCACCGAGCAATAAAGTCGCCGACGGTATTAAGCGTTTCCTCGGCTTGAGCCATAAGTTTCCGACTCGGCTCATCCAGCTTGCCGGATTGAGGCACACAGCCGTCGAAATTGCGGTAGACAAAGGTAAGCACCCGGTTGACCAGGTTGCCGTAGGTCGCCACCAGTTCGTCGTTATTGCGGCGGAAGAACTCCCGCCAGGAAAAGTCGGTATCGCTGGTCTCGGGCATATTTATGGAAAGCAGGTAGCGCAACGGGTCGGGCGCATATCTTGATAGATAATCGGGCAGCCAGACCGCCCAGTTGCGGCTGGTGGAAAGCTTCTTGCCCTCGATGGTCAAAAACTCGTTGGCGGGCACGTCGTAGGGCAGATTTAGCCCCTCGTAGCCCATCAACATCATCGGCCAGATTATGGTGTGGAAGGGGATGTTATCCTTGCCGATGAAGTAATAGCTCTTGGCTTTATCATCCTGCCAGAAGGGACGCCACCCCTCCCCGTCTCCGTTGGATTTCGCCCATTCTTTGGACGCTGAAAGGTAGCCGATAACCGCCTCAAACCAGACGTAGATGCGCTTACCTTCGTAGCCCTTGAGCGGCACGGGCACCCCCCACTCGATGTCGCGGGTGATGGCGCGGTCTTTAAGCCCGTCCTCGAGGTAGCGGGTGGTAAAGTTAAGCACGTTCTGCCGCCAGTGGCTCTTCGGCTTCACCCATTTAAGCAGCTTTTCCTGGAAGGCGGAAAGCTTGAGGAAAAATTGCTCCGAGTCCTCGAAGTAGGGGGCGGCGGCGCACAAGCGGCAGCGGGGGTTGAGCAGCTCGGCGGGGTTCATCGGCTTGCCGCAGTCGTCGCACTGGTCGCCCCGGGCAGCGGTAGAGCCGCAAAAGGGGCAGGTGCCCTCAATATAGCGGTCGGGCAGAAAGCGCTGACACTGCGGGCAATAGGGCTGCGAAACCTTGGCTTTATAGATATAGCCTTTTTCGAGCAGGGTAAGAAACATATCCTGGGTCACTTCGGCGTGGTTGGCCGTGCCCGTGGTGGTAAAGAGGTCGAAGGAGATGCCCAATTTTTGCCAGGACTCGAGGAACTCGCGGTGATAGCGCCCGGCAATATCGGCGGGCTTTTTCCCCTCCTGCTCCGCCTTAATGGTTATGGGCGTACCGTGCTGGTCCGAACCCGAAACCATCAATACATCGTTCCCTTTGAGACGATGGTAGCGGGCGAATATGTCCGCGGGCAGGTAGGCACCGGCAACCTGCCCCAGGTGCAACGAGCCGTTGGCGTAAGGCCAGGCGACGGCAACCAGGATTTTTTCAGTCATTCTGATTCTCTTGTAAAGACTCGGCCCTCTCCGGAAAAAAGGTCAAGACCTGCTGCCCCTTGTCCTCGGTATAGCGAGCGTAGCCCTTGCTCAAACAGCAATCGACACAGATGCGCGACACCGTGCCTTCCTCATCGATAACCATATAGCGCTCGGGATATGGTATCGGGCGCTGGCACTCATCGCACTGGACATCCCCTAAAGACGTACAACCACGGCGCATTTTCAACTCACCTCCCTACCCGAAAGCTTTAGCCTGACTTCAGCCAGGCGCGATATAATTCTTTCTTGGATAACCCCGTCTCTTCGGCCAGTCCAGCCACCGCCTCTTTCGCCCCCACCCCACCCCGCCGCATCTCCTGCAATCGTTTTTCGATAGCCTTTGTAAGCTGCGGCTTTTCTGGCTCCTTTTGTCCGGCGATGACCAGGGTAAACTCCCCCCTGGGCTCGGCGAAGTGCTCCGCCGCCTGGCTCACCCTACCCCGAAAGACCTCCTCGTGGAGCTTGGTCAGCTCGCGGCAGACGGCAATCTCCCGGTCACCCAGGACTTCCAGTATATCAGATAGCGCCGCCGTCAGGCGGTGCGGAGTCTCCAGAACGACGATGGTGGCCGGGTCGGCAGCAATTGATTTTAGCAGTTTTTTTCGGGCGCTGCCTTTATGCGGCAGAAAGCCTATATAGCGGAACCGCTCCGTATCCAGCCCCGAAACCGCCAGCGCCGTAACCACCACCGAGGCACCGGGAATAGGTATTATGGGAATGCCCCGCCCGCTGGCGGCGACGACAAGCTCGTGCCCCGGGTCGGATATGCCCGGCATGCCCGCATCCGAAACCAGCGCCACGTCCCCCTCGCTTAAGCAATCCAGAATATAGTCCAGCTTGGTCAGTTTGTTGCGCTCATGATAGCTGGTGGTCGGTGTCTTGATATCATAGCTCGCCAGCAGTTGCCTGGTGCGGCGGGTATCTTCGGCAGCGATAAGCTTCACCTCACGCAGAGTCCGCAGGGCACGCAGGGAGATATCTTCCAGGTTGCCAATCGGGGTCGCCACAATATAAAGAGGCATGGTTTTAATCCGCCCGATTTTTGCTATTATAGCGCATAGCTAGGTTCTAGTCCACTGTAGGTTTTGACCACCCCACCCCGATATTATCTATACCCACCCGCCGCCCTTTAATGAAAAGAGGGGGCTTCGCCCCCTCTTAAAAACACCCCCAAAATAAGAGGAAAATCCCTCTCTATCTCCCTTTAGTAAAGGGAGAAGCACTGCACTGGGTGGGGGGGAGAGAAGTTTATAGAGGTTACACCTCTATAGGGTGGGTATTGGGTGGGAAAAACACCCTGGGGAGTGGGGACGAAAACCTCTTATCTTAAACAAAAAAATTCCTTGACTTTGCTCAACCCCTTTGTTATAGTTTTTGTTTAAGAAGGTGCGAGATGGCTAAACCCAAATTCAGAGAACTGCGACGCTCATACGGATTTGACGAGGTAGCCATTGTCCCCGGAGACATAACCATCAACCCCGACCAGACCAACATTAACCTCGAGATAGAAGGCATCACCTTTTCCATACCCATCCTGGCCGCAGCTATGGACGGCGTGGTCGATGTCAAGACGGCCACCCTGATGAGCCAGCTGGGAGGCCTGGGCGTGCTCAACCTGGAGGGCGTGCAGACCCGCTACGAAGACTCCGAAGAAGTCCTGAGCGAAATCGCCCGCGCCCCCGTCGACAAGGTCACCGCCCTGCTGCAAAAGGTCTATTCCGCCCCGATTAAGGAAAACCTTATCGGTGAGCGCATTAAGGCGATTAAAAAATCGAAGGTAACCTGCGCCGTCTCGGTAACCCCGGCCAACACCAAGCGACTGGCTCCGGTAACCGCTGAAGCCGGCGCCGATATACTGGTCGTCCAGTCCACGGTAACCACCGCCCGCCACACCTCCAAGAGCTACGAAGGGCTTATCTTCCCCAAGCTGCGCAAGCTGGTGTCCATGCCCGTTATCGTCGGCAACTGCGTCAGCTACAACGCCTGTTTGGAGATTATGAGGACGGGAATCTCGGCGGTCTTAGTCGGTGTCGGTCCCGGCGCCGCCTGCACCACGCGGCAGGTCTTGGGCGTCGGCGTCCCCCAGGTAACGGCCACCATGGACTGCGCCTTAGCTCGGGATGACTACTTCCGCGAATCGGGCCGGTATGTGCCCATCATCACCGACGGCGGCTTCCGCAACGGCGGCGACCTCTGCAAGGCTATTGCCGCTGGCGCCGATGCCGTCATGATCGGCTCCGTCTTCGCCCAGGCCGAAGAAGCCCCCGGGCTTGGCTATCACTGGGGCATGTCCCACCCCCACCCCGCCCTGCCCCGCGGGACGAGGATAAAGGTCGGCACCACGGCCACATTGAAGCAGATTCTCTTCGGCCCTACCTCGGTCACCGACGGCAGCCAGAACCTGGTGGGAGCGCTGCGCACCGCTCTGGGTGTCTGCGGCGCGCTGAATATCGAGGAGATGCATAAAGCGGAGATAATTATCGCCCCGGCTATAACCACCGAAGGCAAGTCCTGGCAGATGGCTCAGGGCGGCCCCTAACTAGTCCTCGTCTTCCTCTTCTTCCTCGGATACAGTCCCCGTCTCGCCGCCTATGCGCGGTACCAGCGATTCGGTTCGGCGGCGTTTACCCGCCTTCGGGGCAGGCAGCTTGTCAATCATCTGGCGCAGCCTATCCAGCTTACCCCCCACCACCACCCCACCCACGCCGGCCTCGCACAGCGCCTGAAGCTCGCTGGCGGTAATGTCGGGCGACACCGCCACCAGCAAAGGCTTGGTCAGAATATTAGCGCAACGCCGGAAGAGCATAAGGTTCTGCCAGGTCAGGAAGGGCTTTTCCTCGGCGATAAGCACCGCGTCTACGGGCAGGTCGTCGATTGCCTTTAATAATCCGGCATCGAGCGCCACCTCTACCTCCACTATCTTGCCCGGCTTCTCTTCTTCCAGCACGGCCTGGGAGACGCTGGCGGCGGGAAAGACGATAAAGTCGGCGCCCCCCTCCACCAGCTGCTTGACTCCCGCACTGGAGACCTCTTTGAGCCAGCCGCCCCAGGGTATATCGAGCGCGGCTTTAGGTGCTTTAAGGGATTTTGTCCCCGCCTTGGGGCCGGAGAGCAGAACGGCGTCGGCACCGGCAACGGCTGCTTTAGCGCCAGACTCAGCTATATGCGCCACCAGCACCATCTTAGGACTAGGCTTGGCGCCCGCCGCCCGAAAGCCCATGGGCGCCAGCCCGCCGGACGCAATTGAATTCAACTTATCGATAAATTTACTCATATCCACATAAAGGCTTATCGGTGAACACGGAGCCCCATCGGTAGTATTCAGGCTATTGTGTTAAAGCTCCATTATCTGGACGCCGGCTGGCAGCTCGAACATGCTGTCGGGGATATCACCGAAGTCTATGTCCCTATAGACGATTACCGTCTTGCCTTCGGGGGTCGTTGTCTCCATACGGACGGGGAAGCCGTGCTCTTTCCATATCCAGTTCTTTACCGTCGCCCCGCCGTAGCTATATTCCACCACCAGGCAGACCTTGCCGTCCATGGTCTGGGTACCGATAATCGTCGGGCTGTAAGAGGGTATGTCCTGGACACCTTCGTAATCGGGTGGGGGTGCCTGGCTGATGTCTATCTCCATGGCCATATTCTGGTCGGGCATGTACATGTACGCCTTCCCGGTGTCATAGTTCGCCAGGTAGACTATGTGCTGCTCCGCCTGCTCCATCTCGGTTCTAAATTTGTTCTGCTCCATCCATACCTGCGTGGTCACCGCCGGCATCCCGGGTCCGCTTATCTCCATAGTGTAACTAACCGAGTCTATACCCGTCCCGTGCCCCAGTACGTCGCCCAACCCCCCCCCATCCCCATTTCCGCCACCGTTTCCGTCCCCGTTAGCGTCTCCGTTGCCGTTGGCGGGCTCACCACCGCCGTTATCGGGCACCGCCCCACCATTCCCACCGCCACAGGCGGCCAGCCCCACGCAACCCAACACCACCACCAATACCAGCAATAATGAAATAACTCTTTTCATCTCCTTCACCTCCTTAACCGTCACGCTTTAAGCATGCTTTTCGGCGATGCCGCCGGCGATAAAAACCTTGTACTTCTCTCCCTGATAGGCTTTAGCCATCAACACTATCCAGAGGACGAAAACCAGCGCCCAGAGAATCCAGCCGAAAACCCAGCCCACAATCGGTATCCAGAAAAGGATGGCGTAGGCCACGCTGATGGCGCCGAAGACGATGAGCGACTGTATGGCGTGAAAGCGCACGAACTTGTCCTTCGGCTCAAGGAGCAGAAAAACCAGCCCGCTTACCCAGCCCAGCACGTAGCACAGAAATCCGGCAACGTTGGGCTTCAGCCCGGTGCTTGCTTTGCTCCTCGCTTGAGCCATCGCGCTACCTTATTTAGCGTATTTCTCGGCTAAATCCCCGGCCACGGGCATCTTGTACTTCTCGCCCTTGTAGGCTTTAACCATGAGCACTATCCACAGAATCAGGGCGCACAGCCCGACGAGATAGATTAGGATAAGGAAAAGTATCCAGATAAAGGGAATCCAGGTCAAAATCCACAATACAAGGTTTGCCACACTAAAGGCGCCAAAGACGATTATGGACTGTATGGCGTGAAAGCGCACGAACTTGTCCTTCGGCTCAAGGAGCAGAAAAACCAGCCCGCTTACCCAGCCCAGCACGTAGCACAATAAGCCGGCAACATTCGGCTCCAGGCCGGTGCCTGTTTTGCCTTTATTTTCAGCCATGGTTTCAGTCCTCCTTATTTGACTTTGAGCTAGATATATCATTATTTCAGCTGAAAGTCAATTATTTGGTAGTGTATCAATTTGAAATGCTTGACCGTTGACAAGTGCTTGGGCGATAGTCTATTATGGGGGTATGGGGAAACGTGAGAAGAAAGAACACGACTTTGCAGTAACGGCCTTTAGGGTTGTCCAAGAGGCTACGGGACAGCTCAAGGGTGGCTTTGACGCTAAAGAGATGGGCAGGCGTGGTGGTTTGAAGGGTGGTAAGGCTAGGGCTGAGAAATTGACACCAGAGCGCAGGAAAGAGATAGCTAGAAAAGCTGCGGTGGCTAGGTGGAGTGCCTAAATCAATCTCTCCAACGTAACCGTTTCAGCCTTATCGCCAACCGAAAAATACAGCGTTCTTAATGGCTTCGTTTGTAGTGTTACTGCGCAGTATTTAGTCCCAGGTATTTGCTCAAAAATGTGCGGGTCTCTTGCTAAGTCTAAATCTATGGTTTCTTTAACTTCATCCCAACGCTGGAAATTACCCATGCACCGCTTTACATCCTCTTGGAATTGAGGTGTTTCAACGACACGATAAGGTGCATGATTGCCCTCGCTCACATTATGCCTTTGCTAATTCTAATCCTTGAGCCACTTGTTCTTGCGTCAGTGGAGCTGCCGATAGCCAAGCGGTGCGATAAGGGATGTCCTCATTTATACCGTATAGTTTAACTCCCCATTCCTGCTTTGACAGGGTGCTTACCTCGGTGGCATTATAAGGTCGCAATTCCTCTATAGCCTCATCAATTATTCGCAATTCCTCTTTAGAGAAAAGGTTTCTATTGGGTTTTCTTCTATTGACCAAGCGCTTCTGTCTCAGATTAAAATAGGGCCGCTCCTCATATTCCGCCTCACCACTACTCAGCAATTCTTGAATTGCTAACAGCATTTCCTTTGGTGCTGGGCCTTCAGAGATATGTTGATATATCGCCTCTGTTATTGGTTTCCCAAGTTCACGGTATGAATTAAAATCTGAATAATACAAAATCTTATTCAGCTTAACTGCCCCAAACTTGGGGTCATCTTTACTGCCTTCGGCAACATAAAGAGCTAGTTCCTTTAGTTTTGTTATATCTGGCAGTTCTGGCAGTATAATTACCTCACCCATATCAAGCCCCCTATTTACTTATTTGAATTGTAGCACTTTATATATTATTGTCAATGATATTATAGCACATCCGTTCTAATACGGTCAAATTCTTTTGCAAAAATCATGCTAGATTGCACACAAACCCCTTGACAAATGCTTGAGCGTGTGCTATTATTTAGTCATTATGAACAAGCTGAGTATAGAACGCCAAGCTCAAGTCATAAAGGTTCTATGCGAGGGCAATTCAATCCGCAGCACGGCCCGTATAACCAACACGGCTATCAATACAGTTGTTAGGCTACTTAAAGAAGTCGGCGATGTCTGTGCTGCGTATCAAGATAAACGCTTACGCAACCTACCCTGCCGTACTATTCAATGTGATGAAATCTGGTCGTTCTGCTATGCCAAACAAAAGAATGTGCCGGAGGATAAGAAAGGCAAAATTGGTTATGGTGATGTGTGGACTTGGACGGCCATTGATGCCGATACCAAGCTGGTAGCAAGCTGGCTGGTTGGACTGCGAACTGCTAAATACGCCTACTGGTTTATGAACGACTTGCAAAGCCGACTGGCTAATCGTGTTCAGCTTACTACAGACGGCCACACGGTCTATCTGTGGGCTGTAGAGGATGCTTTTGGCACTGAGGTTGATTATGCCATGTTGGCCAAGCTATATGGCAAAGAGATTGATTCAGAGACACGCTATAGCCCTGCTAAATGCGTTGGCACTAAACCAACAATCATTCAGGGTGACCCAGACCCCGATAAAATCTCAACCAGTTATGTAGAACGCCAGAATTTAACGATGCGAATGAGTATGAGGCGCTTTACTAGGCTCACCAATGCGTTCTCAAAGAAGCTGGAAAATCATACATTGGCCGTTGCCCTGTACTTTATGCACTATAACTTCGCCCGACCACACAAGACTCTGGCCGACCCTTACCCAACAACACCAGCGATGGCAGCAGGGGTTAGCGACCACATTTGGACATTTGAGGAGATTGTAAGACTGGCTGATTAACTTTATAATACCAATGAAGGTGCTATCCTTTAGAACGATTTGCCAGCATGCGAATTGGGGGCTAAGGGGTAGTGCCTTCAGTGTTTAGGTAGTATAATCCACACTAGAAGGGGGTTAAGATGAAAGTATTAGTTGTCTTGGGAGCTATTATGTTTTCTGGCGGTGCTGCGGTTTTCGCCTATTACTTAGTTAAGGAAATATGCTATAAAGGTGAGTCCTATTCTGAAGGAATAACTATTGGCATAGCTCTCATGGTAATGCCCCTCGTAGCCCTTCTGGCAGGAAAGCTAATTAAAAAACTATAGCCACATAATCAGTCAAGGAGGTGCGTTATGGCAAAGAAAAGAGATTGGTATACTTACGAATACACCATTAAGGGCAAGGTTAAGCACGGCGGTAGGACACAAGACCTACAAGAGAGAGAAGAAGACCACCAGAAAAAATGGCCAGGCGGACATATTCATCAGAGAGGCGGGGCTAAAACCAAAGATGGGGCAATAAAGTGGGAGAAGGAACACGATTATAGCTAATCGCTAACCTCAACTGAAGTTCCGTCAAATTTCCCCGTTGCCTTAAACCAATACCAAGTTCGCTTGCACACTGTTACCTTATAATAGCGTTCATCCACCTCAAATATTAAGTTGTCGTCAGAATATATAACCATACTCACCTCAAAATGATACACTACCAATTATTTGGCCTACTTGACAAAAAGTGGACAATAGGCTACACTCCCTCTAATTAAATATCGTTAAAGGCTGGGAACGAGATTAGTAGGCCCCCAGCGAGGCTAGCAGAGAGCCGGGTTGAGGTGAAAACCGGCGCTGGCGCAGGGGTTGAATGGGCTCGGGAGCTGCAAACCGAAAGGCCTTAATTCTTAATAAAAAGGGCGAGTAGGCTTTGCCGGAAAGGGTACCGTTATTAAAACCCAGGGTATCGCTCCAGAATATCGAAGCCGTACCTGAAAAGAGATGACCCTTCGGAGGAAGGGTTAACTAGGGTGGCACCGCGAAGCATTAACCTTTCGCCCCTATCGGGCGAGGGGTTATTTTTTTGGGGGAGAAAAAATGTACCATCCCGACTTAAAAGAATATAGAAAGCTTAAAAGACAGGTCAGGCTGGTGCCCGTCTACCGCGAGATAGCCGCTGGTGGCGAAACGCCCGTCTCCGCGCTGTTGAAGATAAAGCGCGGCGATTACGCCTTTCTCCTGGAGAGCGTCGAGGGCGGTCAGGGCACGGCCAGCTACAGCTTTATCGGCACCGAGCCCTACCGCGTGCTCACCACAAGGGAAAGCGATAAAACCAATCCTTTAGATTCCCTCGCCGAAGAGCTGTCCAAGCATAGGCTGGTCGAGATAAACGGCTTGCCCGATTTCTGCGGCGGCGCTGTCGGCTACCTCGGCTACGAGACAATCCGCCGCCTGGAAGAGTTGCCCTCGCCCGAATCAGACCCGCTGGCTCTGCCCGAGTCGGTCTTTATGCTCGTGGACACTTTGCTCATCTTCGACCACGCTAATAATAAGATTAAAATCGTCAGCCTGGCTCCCCCCGACGGCGATGACGCTTATCGGGCAGCGGTGGATAAAATAGACGACCTGGCGGAGAGATTCCAGAAACCGTTAAAGCCACCCCACCCCACCCCATCCCCCTACAAGTCGAGCGGGACCCCAGAAGTCGTCTCTAACCTCACCAGAGCTGAATTTGAGGCTAATGTGGCCAAAGCCAGGGAATACATCATCGAGGGCGAGGCCATTCAGATTGTGCTCTCCCAGCGCCTCAGTCGGCGCACCAGTGCCCAAGCTTTAGACATTTATAAAGCGCTGCGGCGCATCAACCCCTCCCCCTACATGTTCTTTCTGGATTTCAAGGGTTTCCAGGTTATCGGCTCCTCACCGGAGATTCTGGTCAGGGCCATAGACGGCAAAGTAACCACCCGACCGCTGGCGGGGACAAGGCCAAGAGGCAAGACGCCAGATGAGGACAAGAGGCTGGAAGAAGAATTGCGCGCCGACGAAAAGGAGCGCGCCGAGCACATCATGCTCGTTGACCTGGGGCGCAATGACATCGGTCGGGTAAGCCTGCCGGGAACAGTTGAGGTCAGCGAGCTCATGGACGTGGAACGCTACTCCCACGTCATGCATTTGGTCACCAACGTGGACGGTAAACTAAGGCCCGACCTGACGCCGATTGACGCCTTAGGCGCCTGCTTCCCCGCGGGCACGGTATCGGGCGCGCCCAAAATCCGCGCCATGGAGGTCATCGCCGAGCTTGAGCCCGACAAGCGAGGACCCTACGCCGGCTGCGTCGGCTACTTCAGCTTCTCCGGCGCTATGGACACCGCCATCACCATCAGGACTATCGTCATGGTTGACGGCACCGCCCATGTCCAGGCGGGCGCGGGCATCGTCTATGACAGCGTGCCGTCGCGGGAATACGAGGAAACGATGAACAAGGCCCGCGCTTTGCTCAAGGCAATCGAGGAAGCCGAGGCCGCAGAGGAATAGAATGCTTTTAATCATTGATAATTACGATAGCTTCACCTACAACCTCTTCCAGTACTTAAGCGAGCTGGGCGAAGAAGTGCGGGTGGCGCGCAACGATAAAATAACCTTAGAGGAGATTGAGCAAATGAGCCCGGAGCGCATCGTCATCTCCCCCGGCCCCTCCACCCCCCTCAACGCCGGCATCTCCAACGATGTTATAAAGCACTTCGGGGACAGGCTGCCCGTGCTCGGTGTCTGCCTGGGGCACCAGTGTGTCAGCCACAGCTACGGCGGCTTTTTCGGCCCGGCCAGGGCGATTATGCACGGCAAGTCCTCGCTCATTTACCACAGCGACACGGGCGTTTTCTCTGGCCTGCCCAACCCCTTCCCCGCCATCCGTTACCACTCTTTGATGGTCTCCCGCGAAGGCCTCCCCGACTGCCTGGAAATAACCGCCTGGACGGAAGACAACACCATCATGGGCCTGCGCCACCGCCAGTTTCAGGTCGAAGGAGTGCAGTTCCACCCCGAGTCCTTCATGACCCGTAACGGGAAGGAATTATTGAGCAATTTTTTGAGGGGAGGCCGGGCATGATTAAAGAAGCCATTGCTTTACTAATAGACGGTAAATCGCTGACTATGGAGCAGGCGTCCGAGGTCATGGAAGAAATAACCACCGGTAACGTTAGCCCCGCCCAGTTCGGCGCCTTCGTCACCGCTTTGCGCATCAAGGGCGAGAGCGCCGACGAGATTGCGGGCTTGGCCAGCGTCATGCGGGCTAAATCGGTGAGGGTGAAGACAAACGACTCGGTGATAGATATCGTCGGCACGGGCGGCGATAACTCCGGCAGCTTTAACATCTCCACCGCCGCCGCCTTTGTCGCCGCCGGCGCGGGCATTAAGGTGGCCAAGCACAACAACCGCGCCATGACCAGCCAGTGCGGCAGCGCCGATGTCCTGGAGGCATTGGGGATGAAGATTGAGCTCGACGCTTTCCAGGTCAAAGACTGCATCGAAAGAGTCGGCATCGGCTTCATGTTCGCTCCCCTCTTCCACCCCTCGATGAAGTTCGCCGCCGCCCCCCGCCGCGAGCTGGGCGTGCGCACCGTTTTTAACATCCTCGGCCCCCTGACCAACCCGGCATTGGCCGACTCGCAGGTCTTGGGCGTACCCAGCCCGGACTTAGGCGAAAAGATGGCTCGGGTATTGCAACGCTTAGGGACGAAACGAGCGATAGTCGTCCACGGCTTAAACGGCATGGACGAAATCACGGTATCGGGAAAATCGCGCGTCTGGGAGCTTAGTGACGGCGAGATAACCGAATACGACATATCACCCAAGGACTTCGGCATAGCGGAAGCCTCAGTGGAGACGTTGGTTGGCGGGACATCCGAGGAAAACGCGTCGATACTGCGCTCGGTTCTTGAGGGTGAAAAGGGGCCCAAAAGAGACGCCGTGGTGATGAACGCCGCCGCCGGCATCATCTTGATTCGCAGCGCCAAAGGCGTACCCGCCCTGAAGGAAGCCGCCGAAATAGCCATAGAAACGATAGACAGCGGCAAAGCGCTTGATAAACTGGAAAAACTAATAACGCTCAGCCGGAGTTACGGATAGGAAAATGTTTTTAGACAAGATTGTCGCCGAAAAACGAAAAGAACTGGAGCAGCAGCAAAAGGCCGTGCCTATGTCCCAGCTTGAGGCAACTATTGAGCAGAAGCCGGCGCCCCTAGACTTAGCCTCGGCGCTCAGCGGTGACGGCGTCAGCCTCATCGCCGAGGTCAAGCGGGCATCTCCCTCAAAAGGAGCGCTCAACCCTAATTTGGATGCCGTGGCACTGGCGTGTACTTACGCACGCTGCGGTGCGGCGGCAATATCGGTGCTCACCGAGTCAAAATACTTTATGGGCAGCGGCAAAGACCTCGAAGCCGTAAAGAACGCCCTGCCCGATGTCCCCGTATTGAGGAAGGACTTCATCTTCGACCCCTACCAGCTGGTTGAAGCCCGCGCCTGGGGCGCCGACGCCGTGCTCCTGATTGTCGCCATACTGGACGATGTCACGCTCCAGCATCTGGTCGCCGAGAGCCACCGGCTGGGCATGCAATGCCTGCTCGAGGTGCATAACGAGACTGAGCTTAAGAAAGCGCTGAAATATAACGCCAGGCTCGTCGGCATTAATAATCGCAATCTGGATACGCTGGAGGTGGACATAAACGTTACTAAAAAACTCCGCCCGCTCATCCCCCCCGGGCGCATTGCCGTCAGCGAAAGCGGCATCAAAGGTCGAGACGATATCCAGAAACTAAAGGACTGGGGAGTCAATGCGGTCTTAATCGGCGAGGCGCTGGTTACCGCCACCGACATCCCCGCCAGGATAAAGGAGCTATTATGACTTGGGTCAAGATTTGCGGCATCACCGATGTCTCCCACGCCCAAGCGGCGGCGGAGGCGGGTGCTGACCTTATCGGCGTCGTCTTCGCCCCCAGCCCCCGCCAGGTCACTCAGGAAAAGGCGAAGGAAATAGCGGCAGCAGCCAAAGAATACGGGCTGTCTGTAGTCGGCGTCTTCGTCAACACACCCCCCATTGAGGTCAACACCATAGCCATAGATTGCGGGCTGGACTGGGTGCAGCTCAGCGGCGACGAGAGCTGGGACTGCTGTCGCCAGATGGAAAAATTGTTGATAAAGGCGGTCCACATATCGCCGGAGTGGGACGAGGAACGACTCCTGTCTTACCTGAAGCGCGGCCAGAGGGAGCTGCGCTTTCGCGCCGCTATCTACCTGCTGGACACTTTGGTAGAGGAGAAGTATGGGGGCACGGGCCAGGCTTTCCCTTGGGATATCGCCCGCCGGACAGCGGCTAAATACCCGGTCATCATCGCCGGCGGGCTCGACCCCGAAAACGTGGGTCGGGTGGTCGCCGAGCTCAAGCCCTGGGGGGTCGATGTTTCCAGTGGGGTGGAGAGCGGAGGGGTCAAAGATATTGAAAAAATCAAGGCTTTTATAAAAGCGGCCAAGGCGGCTTAAAGCCTTATCTCAACAAAGGAGGACAGTGAGATGTTAGTAGTCATGAAAAACGACGCCACCGAAGCCCAGGTGAAAGCGGTCATCAAGGAGATAGAAGGGATGGGCTACCGCGGCGTGCCCATGCCCGGCGCCCAGCGCACGGCGGTCTGCATCGTGGGCAACACCGGCCCCGTCGACGATTCCGGGCTGCTGGTCATGGAAGGGGTCAAAGAGACGGTCAGGGTAACCAAGCAGTACAAGCTGGTGAGCCGGGAAACGCACCCCCAGCCCACCGCCATCACCATCGGGGACGTCAAAATAGGCGAGGGCAAACCGATAATTATGGCCGGCCCCTGCGCCGTCGAAAGCGAGGAGCAGGCGCTTACCATCGCCCGCCTGGTCAAGAAAAGCGGTGCCCGGGTCTTTCGCGGCGGCGCCTTCAAGCCCCGCACCTCCCCCTACAGCTTCCAGGGGCTGGGAGAGGAGGGACTTAAGATTTTAGCCAAGGTCCGCGATGAAACCGGCCTATTGATTATAACCGAAGCCATCGACGACAGCAGCCTGGAGCTGGTGGACAAATACGCCGACATCATTCAAATCGGCACCCGCAACATGCATAACTACTCCCTACTGCGCCACGCCGGCCACGCCTCAAAACCGGTATTACTCAAGCGCAGCTTCGCCGCCACCATTGATGAGTGGCTCATGTCGGCGGAATACATCAGCTCTGAGGGCAACAGCCGGATAATCTTATGCGAGCGGGGGATACGCACCTTCTCCGACAACACCCGCAACACCCTTGACCTGAGCGCCATCCCCTCGGTCAAGCAGGTCAGCCACCTGCCCATCATCGTCGACCCCAGCCACGCCGCGGGCAGGCGAGACTACGTCATTCCCCTCTCCAAGGGCGCGATTGCCGTCGGCGCCGATGGCTTACTGGTCGAGGTTCATCACGACCCCCCCCACGCCCTCTCCGACGGGATGCAGTCCTTATATCCGGAGCAGTTCGACGAATTAATCAGGGAGATAAAGGGGTTAGCGCCATGAAAGCCAGCCATGTCATCAAACTGGAGACGAGCCGGCAGTGCCCGGTCACCGTCGGCGACGGTATAATCGAGCAGCTCGACGAGCACTTTGACTTCAGCGGCTACTCCGCCATTGCGCTCATCACCGACACCACCGTCCAACGCCTCTACGGGCGAAATGTATGCCAGCAGCTCAAGACGGCGGGCCAGAAGGTCTACCTCTTCACCCTGCCCACCGGCGAAAGAGCCAAGTCGATGAGCACGGTCGAGCGCGGCTATAAGTTCCTCCTGTCGAACAGGGTTGACCGCAAAGGCTTAATCTGCGCCCTCGGCGGCGGTGTCGTCGGCGACACCGCCGGCTTTATCGCCGCCAGCTACCTGCGCGGCATCGACTACATCCAGCTGCCCACCACCCTCCTCGCCCAGGTGGACAGCAGCCTCGGCGGCAAGGTCGGGGTCAACTTCGAGGGCAAGAAGAACATGGTGGGCAGCTTCTACCAGCCCAGGGCAATTATCACCGATGTTGCCCTCTTACAATCTTTGCCCCCCGCCGAGACGCGTAACGGCCTAGCCGAGGTCATCAAATACGCTATAGCCATGGACGAGGGGCTATACCGTATTCTTGAGCAGAAGGAGGACAGCGTTTTCAATACCGATGAGCTTAAGGACATCGTGATGCGCTGCTGCCGCCTGAAGGCGGGTATAGTAGAAATTGATGAGACGGAACGGACGGGCCGGCGCGCTATCTTAAACTTCGGCCACACCGTCGGCCACGCCCTGGAAGCGGTCAGCGACTTCAAGGGACACAGCCATGGTGAGGCGGTGGCGGTGGGCATAATCGCCGCCGCCAAAATAAGTGAGCAGATGGGTATCCTCAAGGCGGATGAAGTCGAGCGCATCAAAAAGCTGATAGCCAAGTCCGGCCTGCCCATCGCCTGCACCGGGGTAAGCCCCGATGCTTTAAGCAAAATCATCCGCTTCGACAAGAAAACGACCCTGGGCCGGACCCGCTGGGTTTTAATCAAAGGGATAGGCAAAGGTATAACCGACCAAACGGTGGCTGAAAACTTGGTCGGAAAAGTCCTGAAGGAGCTATGCCGATGAAAATACTGGTCATTAACGGTCCCAACCTCAATATGCTGGGCAAAAGAGACGCCGAGCACTACGGCTCCGACACCCTGCAAGCAATAGAGCAAAGGCTCGTTGAGAAAAGCGAGTCGCTGGGCTGCGAGCTTAGCTTCTTCCAGTCCAACCACGAAGGCGCTATCATCGACTTCATCCAGGGGAAAGCAGAGGGAGCCGACGGCATTCTCATCAACCCCGCCTCCCTCACCCACTACGGTTACTCCCTCCACGATGCCCTGGTTGACGCCGGATTGCCCGTGGTCGAAGTGCATCTGTCGGACATTCAGCACCGGGAGGAATGGCGCCAAACATCGGTCATCGCCGATATAGCCATCAAGCAGATCAGCGGGCTTAAAAAACAGAGCTATATACTGGGGCTGGAAGCCCTGGTGGAACATATCAAGACCGGAAAGAAAAAGTGAAGGTAAAGATAACGCCGTCACCGGTAACAGGCGAGCTATCGGCCCCGCCCTCCAAGAGCTACACCCATCGGGCGGTAATACTGGCTTCGCTGGCGGCGGGGGAAAGCATAATCGAGAACCCCCTGCTGTCGGATGATACCCGTTACACCATAGACGCTTGCCGCGCCCTGGGTGCCGACGTTAAACTGCACGACGACAGCATTGTAGTTATCGGCACGGGCGGCAAAATCAGCCCCGAAAAGCAAGAGATATTCGCCGGCAATTCGGGCAGCACCATCAGGATGATAGCCCCGCTGGCGGCTCTGGGCAAAACAAAGGTCATACTCGACGGCGACAGCCGCCTTCGCCAGCGCCCTATGGGCGACCTGCTCTCGGCGCTACAGAGCCTGGGGATTCAAACTCGCTCGCTGGGTGCTAAAGGCTGCCCCCCGTTTGAGATTCAGGACGGAGACTTTAAGGCTAACGAGGTTACCCTCTCCGCAGAAACCAGCTCCCAGCCCATAAGTGCCCTGCTCATGATTGCCTCTCAAACCAAAGAAGGTCTACGAATAAGAATCGACGGTGGGCTTCATTCCAAACCATATATTGACATCACCCTGGACGCCATGAGAGCCTTCGGCGTCGAGGCGGTCAACCGCGACTATAAAGAGTTTATAGTCGAAGGCAGGCAGGTATATAAAGCCCGCCGCTACCGCATCGAGGGCGACTATTCTTCCGCCGCCTATTTCCTGGCGGCGGGCGCTATCGGCGGCGGTCCCGTAACCGTAACCGACCTCAAGACCGATTCGGTACAGGGCGACAGACAACTTTTGACCATCCTCGCCGAAATGGGCGGTTCGGTTGACTATAAAAAGGAGGCGGTGAGAGTCCAACGCACTGGTACACTCAAGGGAATTACTATCGACATGGGCGACTACCCCGACCTCGTCCCCACCCTGGCGGCGGTCGCCGCCTATGCCAGCGGCAAAACAAAGATAACCAACATCGCCCACCTGCGCTTTAAGGAAAGCGACCGTATCAAAGACACGGCGGCAGAACTGGGTAAAATGGGCGTTAAAACCGAGGTCACTGGTGATACAATGGTAATATACGGCAGCAAACCTTTAGGCGCTAAAATCGACGCCCATAACGACCACCGCCTGGCCATGAGCCTTGGCGTGGCCGCCCTCTCCGCCGATGGCGATTGCGTTATCAACGGCGCCGAAGCCGTCACCAAGTCCTATCCCCGGTTCTTTAGCGACCTGCTAAAATTAGGGGCCAGGGTCAAGGAACTGTCATGAACATCGTCCTTATCGGCATGAGGGGTTCGGGCAAGACAGCGGTGGGCAGGATTCTAGCCCAAAAGCTGGGCCGGGAGTTTATCGAGATGGACAAGCTTATCGTCCAGAGAGCGGGACTGAGCATTTCCGAGATTGTGGCTCAACACGGCTGGGAAAGATTCCGCGAGCTGGAAGCAGAAGTAACCGCCGAGGTGGCTGAGCGCGATAATATCGTCAACGCCACGGGCGGCGGCGTGGTCGTTAGAGAACGGAATGTTATAAATCTCAAGCAAAACGGACTGCTAGTCTGGCTCACCGCCAATGTCGACAGTCTATCAAAGCGCATCGGTGAGGACGACAGCCGCCCGCTACTCAAAGGCAAAACGCAGCGAGAAGACCTGGAAATAACGCTGGCCGAACGTCAACCACTCTACCGAAAGGCCGCCGACATCACCATCGACACCGAGGATAAGACACCGGAGGCAATAGCCGAGACCATCGCCAACACCAAAATCTGCTGCCTCGTCGGCGACCCCGTCGAGCACTCGCTATCCCCCCTCATCCACAACGCCGCCTATAAAGCGCTGGACATTAACTATTCCTATATTACCCTACCCGCCGGCGACATCGAGCGGGCGGTAGCGGAGATAAGAGAACGCGGCATACGGGGCGCCAGCGTCACCACCCCCCACAAGGTCAACGCCCTGAAACACCTCGACCTTGTTGACCCCACCGTCCAGGCCATCGGCGCCGTCAACACCATCGTCAACGATAACAGCGTGCTCACCGGCTATAACACCGATGGCGACGCCGCCCTCAAGGCATTAGAGGAAGTCACCGACCTCGGCGGCAAGAGAGTCGTCCTCGTCGGCGGTGGCGGTGCCGCCCTGGCTATCGCCGCCGCCCTCAAGGAAAAGGGGGCTAAGCTTGTGATTCTGAACCGCACCGGGGCTAAAGCCCGCCAACTGGCGGATAAGCTCGATGCCGAGGAGGCGGGGGATTTAAGCGGAATCTCGCTGGTCGCCGAGGCCGATATACTAATAAACGCCACCACGGTGGGTATGGCGCCCGAAACCAGTGAGACCATTGTCCCTCAAAAATTCCTGCACGAGCGCCTCACCGTCTTCGACATCGTCTATAACCCCAGAGAAACACGGCTGCTCCGGGAAGCCAAGGCAAAGGGATGCGCCGTCGTCTATGGCGACAAGATGCTGCTCTACCAGGCCGCCCAACAGTTCGAGCTCTTTACCGGCCACCCCGCCCCACTAAGAGTCATGGAAACAGCGTTAATTCAAGCTCTGGGAGGAGGATAGTCATGCTACGCATTCTAACCGCAGGAGAATCTCACGGCCCCGCCTGCCTGTCCATCATCGAGGGCATGCCCGCCGGGGTCAGGCTCAAAGTCGCCGACATTAATAGCGACCTCAAGCGCCGCCACGCCGACTTCGGTAGAGGTGGAAGAAAGCTCATCGAGGAGGACAGGGCCGAAATCCTCTCCGGCATTCGCTACGGCCGGACGCTGGGCAGCCCCATCGCTCTGATGGTCAAGAACCTGGACTTCGCCAACTGGCGGGAGGAGATGAGCCTTGAGGAGACGAAAAGCCCATCGCCCAGGGTAACCAAGCCCCGCCCCGGCCACGCCGACCTGGCGGGAGCCATAAAATACGGCCAGGACGATATCAGGAACATCTCGGAGAGGGCCAGCGCCCGCGAGACAATCTCAAGGGTCATGGCGGGGGCGGCGGTAAAAAAATTGCTGGCCGAGTTCGCTATCGCCATCGCCAGCCACACCGTTCGCATTGGCGAGGTGGCTCTGGATAAAGGCGGCTATTCCTTCGACGAGGTGGCAAAAGCATTTACCACCGACCCCGATATTCGCTGTATTGATTCAGAAACATCAGAGAAGATGAAGCAGGCAATCAAGGCAGCTGCCGCTAAGAAAGACACCCTGGGCGGTGTCGTCGAGGTCATCGCCAAAGGCGCCCCCACAGGTTTGGGCAGCGTTATGCACTACGACCGCCGACTCGACGGCAAAATCGCCCAGGCATTAATGAGCATTCCCTCGGCCAAAGCGGTGGCAATCGGCAACGCTATTGCCGGCGCGGCTATGCTCGGCACCGAATTTCAGGACCCCATCAGCTATAAGGGCAACCGCTTCACCCGTGAGAGCAACAATGCGGGCGGCATAGAAGGCGGCATGAGCAACGGCGAAAACATCGTCTGCCGCGTCTACCACAAGCCAATTTCAACGCTCGGCGAGCCCGTGGATACGGTGGATATGGCCAGTCGCAAGCCGGCGAAAGCCAGTGTAGAGCGTTCCGATATCTGCGCCGTCCCCAGAGCCGGGGTCATTGCCGAAGCCATGCTGGCTCTGACTTTGGGCGAAGCCATGATTGAGAAGTTCGGCGGCGACAGTATCGGTGAGATGAAGCGCAACTTCAGCGCCTACCTTAAGGAGAGAGGCTTATGATAGACGAAAGGGGATACTTCGGAGACTACGGCGGGCAGTTCGTCCCCGAAACCTTAATGCCCGTCCTCGACGAGCTTAGCCAGGCCTACCGGAAGGCAAAGGACGACAAGGCTTTCTGGCGCCAGTTCGAGGCGCTGTCCCGCGACTATTCGGGCCGACCGACGTCACTTTACCTGGCGAAAGGCTTGACCGAACACGGCGGCGGCGCCAGGATTTTCCTCAAGAGGGAAGACCTGGCTCACACCGGCGCGCACAAGATAAACAACGCTCTAGGCCAAGGGCTTCTGGCCAAGAAGATGGGCAAACGCCGCATCATCGCCGAAACCGGTGCCGGGCAGCACGGTGTCGCCGCTGCCGCCGTCTGCGCCATGCTGGGGCTGGAGTGTATCGTCTATATGGGCGAAGAAGACGTCCAGCGTCAGTCCCTCAACGTTTTTCGGATGAGATTAATGGGCGCCGAGGTCAGGCCCGTGGCCAGCGGCAGCCGCACCCTCAAGGACGCCATCAACGAAGCCATCAGGGACTGGGCGACCAACCCCGATACCTACTATCTTCTGGGCTCGGTGGTCGGCCCCGCCCCCTACCCTACCATGGTCAGGGACTTCCAGACTATAATCGGCCGGGAGACGAAGGAGCAGATTCTGGCTCAAACTAAACGTCTGCCCGATTACATCGTCGCCTGTGTCGGCGGCGGCAGCAACGCCATCGGCATCTTCTATCCCTTCCTGGACGATAAAGAGGTCAAGCTCGTCGGCGTCGAGGCGGCGGGCCGGGGCATCAAGACCGGTCAGCACGCCGCCCCCCTAATGGCGGGAACGGTGGGCGTTCTCCACGGCACGAAGTCCTATGTCCTTCAGGACGAGGGCGGCCAAATCAGGGAGACGCACAGCGTCTCGGCCGGCTTGGATTATCCGGGTGTCGGCCCCGAGCACAGCTATCTTAAGGACAGCCGCCGCGCCGAATACGTGGCGGTAACCGACGAGCAGGCACTGGAGGGCTTTCAACTCCTCTGCAAGACCGAGGGCATCGTCCCCGCCCTGGAACCCGCCCACGCCATCTACCACGCGGCTCAGATGGCTAAATCGTTAGACAAGGAGCAAATCATCGTGGTCAACCTCTCCGGCCGCGGCGATAAGGACATGGATATCGTGGCTAAAGAGCTGGGGGTGGAGCTATGAACCGGATTGCGGCTGTCTTCGCTCAGCGCGACCATAAAGCCTTAATTCCCTATGTTACCGTGGGTTATCCCAGCCTTGAAGCCACCCTGAAGGTAGTCCCCCTTATGGCTCAAAACGGCGCCGATATCGTCGAACTGGGCATTCCCTTCTCCGACCCCCTCGCCGACGGCGTTACCATACAAAGGTCGAGCTATAACGCCCTCAAACAAGGCATCACCCCTCAGCTCTGCTTTGAGACAGCCAAAAAGCTTAGGGAAAAGGTAGACATCCCCCTAGTCTTTATGACCTACTATAACCCCGTGTTTCATTATGGACTGGAGGAGTTTTGCAACGCCTGCGTCGGCTCCGGCATTGATGGTTTAATCATCCCCGACCTCCCCCCCCAGGAAGGCGACAACCTGGAGGCAATCACCAAAAAGCAGGACCTTGACCTCATCTATCTTTTAGCCCCCACCAGCACCGAAGAGCGCATTAGGCTGGTGGCGCAAAGGTCGCGCGGCTTCATCTACCTAGTCTCGGTGACGGGCGTTACTGGCGCCAGGGACAGGCTACCCGCCGATTTAGAGGTCTTCGTCAGCCGGGTCAAGGATTCGATAAGCCAGCCCCTCTGTGTCGGCTTCGGCATATCGACACCGTCGCAGGCAAAGCGCGTCGCCCGCCTGGCGGATGGGGTCATTGTGGGCAGCCGCATCATTCAGCTCATGGAGTCCGGGGACATGCCCCAGGTCGGAGAATTCATCAAGGGACTGCGGGAAGCACTGGGATAGATAGCCTGCGCCTCTTTTTTATCCCTACCACCCCACCTTGTTTAGCGAAAGAGTTATTGTCCCACCCAACCCACCCACAAATGTCTTTCAAGAGAGGGCTTCGCCCCCTCTTGAGCTCCCCCCGAAAGTGGGGACGGGGGTGTGGGGCGTATTCCAAATAAGAGATATATAAGGGTCTAACCCTTATAGGGTGGGTTTTGGGTGGGAAGACATCACGTACGCTAAACAAGGTGGGGAAGCGCTGGGCTGAACAAGACCTTTTGTTTGGGGTTATTCTTCTTCGTGCCCGGATGTCCTCCCGTACAAAGCCCCATTTCCGCCGGTAAAAAAGAAAACGGGGCTATCGATTCTGTGGAACAAGAGGGGAAGATGTTTCATGCCTCGGGGAACAAAGATGAGACTACTTTCCGTGATGATATATTGTTCATCCTCGAGCCAGAGCTCGATTTCGGCATCCAAATCACGCGGATTTTCCCTTCGACTGCCCACGAATCCCAGAATTTCATCGAAATCATGGGTATGGGCTATCTCCATCTCTACCGCTTCCGCCCCGTGCTTTTCCCAGAGCCAGACACAATCAAAGTAAAAGGATCCCTTGAGTACACTCTCGTCCAGCGATAACATACGGGTGGCTTCGAAATAATTACCGGCCTTTCTCTGCTCCTCCATCCTTTTGAGAAATCCCGCGGGAGGTGGCTCAGAAAAACATTCCGTTGTGATGTATTTGGCATACTTCTTTTGGGACACTTCCTTATTTCCTCCCTTTTTAGTCTATCGTTTCAGAAAAGTCCGGTAATTTCAAGGGCTTTTCACGAATTTTAAAGCTAATTTAACCCGAAGACTAAAGCAAAATCCACCGAAGCCTTTGGTCGCTGGTTCGAACCCACCCACATAGCCCTCTAGCCGGGCACTTCCACGATTAAGGTCGTGCCCTTGCCCGGCGTCGACTTTAACTCAAGCGTTCCGCCTAATAGTCTGGCTCTCTCCCGCATCCCCACCAGCCCCAGCTTGCCGCTGCGGGGCAAGTCGTCCACCCTCCCCACCAGCTCGAAACCCTGCCCGTTGTCGCTGATGGTCACCCTCACCCTATCCTTGGTGAAATCGATAACCACGCTGGCTTCAGGAGCCTGCGCGTGCCGCCGGATATTACTCAGCGCCTCCTGGACGATGCGGAAAAGCGAAGACTCGAATTCGGGCGCGAAACGCTTCTCGTCGCCGAGCACCTCCAGCTTGCTGCCGATGCCGTCGTACTCCTGCATGTCTTTCATCAACGAACGCAGGGCGGGAATCAAGCCCAGGTCGTCCAACAGCGAAGGGCGTAAGTCCTGCACGAAACGGTGCACCCCCTGCACCCCCCGGTTGAGCTGCGCCTGCAGGTCCTTTAAGAACAAGACCTCGTTGGGAGCCAGTCCCGACTTCTTGCGCACGAAGTTGTCCAGCTGCCGGGATAAAGAACCGAGCAACTGCGCCGTGTCGTCATGCAGCTCGCGGGCGATGCGCTTGCGCTCTTCTTCCTGCGCCTGGGTAATCTCCTGCAGGTAGTAGCGCAAATTCTCCTGCATTCGCTTCTCCTGGGTGACGTCGCGGGCGATATTGTGAAAGCCCCTGGCTTCGCCTTCGCCGCTAATCAGGTTGGTGGAGACCATGCATATCGCCTCCGAGCCGTTTTTTTTAATCATCCTCAGCTCGTAGGGCAGTTCCACATGGACGTGCTGCACCAGCCTCCGCCCCACCTCCCGCGCCAAGGCCAGGCTCTCCTCGCCCATAAAAGACTTTACGTTCATCCTGAGCAGCTCCTCCACCGGGTAGCCGCTAAGCTCGGCGGCGGCACTGTTGGCCGTCTGGATGTTGCCCTCCAGGTCATGCGACCAGATGGCGTCGTAAGCCCCCTCGAACAAAGCCCGGAAGCTCTTCTCCGACTCGTGCAGCGCTTCCTCGGCGTGCTTTCGCTCGGTGATATCCTCCAACGTTTCGATGGCGCCGATTTTTTTCCCATCGTTGTCTCTGATGGGGCTGGCGGTAAAGTGGAGCCATTTCCCCTGCTCGCCCATGTCGGGGAAAAAGTCCTCGGCTTCATAAGCGCCCTCGATGAGGCTCGACTTGCCGTGTTGCCCGGAGTAGTAGCCAGCAATCTCGGTCAAGGGCGCGCCGTCGACGATTAAGTCGGCCATAGACGGCCGCTTCTCGGTATAGAACGGCCGCCACTGCTGGTCGGTGCCGATAACCTTGTCCCGCTTTATGCCCGAAAGCGCTTCCAGGGCGGTGTTCCAGTAGATGACGCGGTGCTGCTTGTTGATAACGAAAGAGGGAATAGAAGAGCCGTCGATAATCTTGGCTAGCATCTCCGAACCCGGTAAACTTTGCGGCATAGCTACCCTCCAGGGACCTAAGGCAGCTCTTCCAGAGTGAGCCAGCCTTTCCTCAGCCCGTAGAGCACGGCCTCGGTGCGGGAACCGACCCCCAGCTTATTGAAGATAGTCCTCAGGTGCCCCTCCACGGTGCGGTTGCTCAGGTGCAGCTTATCGGCGATGTCCTTGTTGGTCATCCCCCGGGCCGCCAGCTTGATGATGTCCGTCTCCCGCTCGCTGAGGTGCTCGGAGGGCCTCTCCAGCCCCTTCGCCTTTCCCGGTATGCGGAAATAGTCGACCACCTTGCGCGCCACCACCGGGTCGAGGACGGGCTCGCCTTTATAGACCGCCCGGATGGCGCGGGTCAGCTCGTCGCCGCTGACGCTCTTTAAGAGATAGCCGGCCGCCCCGGCCTTGAGCAGGGCGAAGACATACTCGTCGTCATCGTAGGCGCTCAAGATAAGCACGGCGATGCGGGGGTTGTTCAGCTTTATCTGCCGCGTGGCTTCAATGCCGTTCAGCTTGGGCATGGCGACATCCATGATAATCACGTCGGGCTTCAGCTCGTCGGCTTTCTGCACCGCCTCCTCCCCGTCTCCCGCCTCCCCCACCACCGTAACCCCCTTTTCCGCTTCTAAAAGCCTGCGGATACCCTCCCGCGTGATGACATGGTCCTCAGCGAGAAGAACGCTAATAGTGCTCATAAGGAAATACCTCCGCTTAATCATAACAGAGCCGTATAGTCTCCTTCAAGCGTAAAACAACAATCTAAGGTTGTTAGGTATTGTCACCTGCGTATTATTACCTAATACAGAATGCTTATGCAGTGGAAACACCGCTGGAAAACACCCGCCGAAATAGGGCAAACACCGACGAAAAAACGGGCGTGATAACGGATGGAAAGGGGCCTTATTAGGAGTAGCATTAAATTAGAGTTGATAAGGAGGTCGGCTTCATGGAGGTTACGCTCGATTTTAGCAAGGTCAAGGAAATCGTCGAAGACTATACGGAAAAGGTCGATTCCCTTATCGACAGCTACGCCGACAAGAAGGAGCAGATAATATCCCTGCTCCAGGATATCCAGGCCGAATTCAACTATTTACCCCAGGACGTTCTGGTCAAAATCAGCCAGAAGCTGGATATCCCCTTGAGCCAGGTCTTCAGCGTAGCCACCTTCTTCCGCGCCTTCAGCCTCAAGCCCAGGGGCCGCCATGTGGTCACCGTTTGCCTGGGTACCGCCTGCCACGTTAAGGGCGGCCAGAGGCTGGTGGACAAGGTGGAGCGGGACTACGGCATCAAGCCCGGCGAAACCACCGAGGACATGAGGTTCACTCTGGAAACAGTCAACTGCCTGGGTTGCTGCGCCCTCGGCCCCGTGGTCGTGGTCGACGGCAAGTACGAGAGCAAGATGACCCTGGATAAGCTCAACCGCGTCTTGAAGAAATACAAATAAAGGCGAGGGGGACGACATGGTAGAGCAGGTCAAAAAACTACTGGAGAAAAGATTGGAAAGCGCCGAAGGGCTGGAAAGCCTGCGCCAGTCCATTCTGGCCAAGCGAGACCCCCAGCGCATCTGCATATCGGTCTGCGGCGGCACCGCCTGCCGCGCCGCGGGAGCGGAAGGGGTCGTTGACGCCTTTCTGGATGAAATCGAAAGGCGCGAGCTCCAGGTGCAGGTTTCGCTCAAGGAAACGGGCTGCCCCGGCTTCTGCGAGCGCGGTCCCCTGGTTGTTATTGAGCCTAAGAAGATTCTCTACCAGCAGGTCAAGCCCGAGGACGTCGAGGAGATTATCGACGAAACCATCGTGGCCGGCAGGGTCGTCGAACGCCTGCTCTATACCGACCCGGCCACCAAGCAGAAGATTACTTACGAGAGCGACGTCCCCTTCTATAAGAAACAGACCCAGAACATTCTAGGCACCAACCGCCAGATTGAACCGACGAATATTGAAGATTATATCGCCGTCGGCGGCTACTCCGCTCTGACCAAAGCCTTAGATATGACCCCCCAAAAGATTGTCGAAGAGGTCAAGAAGTCGGGGCTGCGGGGGCGGGGCGGCGGCGGCTTCCCTACCGGGAGAAAGTGGCAGTCCTGCCTCGACGCTAAAGGCGATGTTAAATACGTCATCTGCAACGCCGACGAGGGCGACCCCGGGGCTTTCCAGGATAGAGCCATACTGGAAGGCAACCCCCACAGCGTCCTGGAAGGCATGATAATCGGCGCCCACGCCATCGGCTCCCACCAGGGCTTTATCTACGTCCGCAACGAATACCCCCTGGCGGTCAGGCATGCCCGCATCGCCATCGAACAGGCGATGGACTACGGGCTGCTGGGCAAGAACATTTTAGGCTCCGGCTTCGATTTCAGTGTAACCATCATCAGGGGCGGCGGCGCCTTCGTCTGCGGCGAGTCCAGCGCCCTCATGGCATCACTGGAAGGCAAGGTAGGCGAACCCAAGGCGAAATACGTCCATATGGCGGAAAAAGGCCTTTGGGAACGCCCCAGCCTGTTAAATAATGTCAAGACCTGGGCTAACGTCCCCCTGATTATAAACAAAGGCGCCGACTGGTACGCTAAAATCGGCACCGCGGGCAGCAAGGGCACGATGATATTCTCCCTGGTGGGCAATATCGTCAACACGGGCTTAGTCGAGGTGCCCATGGGGATAACCCTGCGCCAGATGATATTCGATATCGGCGGCGGCATCCCCGACGGCAAGAAGTTCAAGGCGGTGCAAACGGGCGGTCCCTCGGGCGGTTGCATTCCAGAGCAGCTTCTGGATACGCCCGTGGACTTCGACGAGCTGACCAAGCTCGGCTCGATGATGGGCTCGGGCGGCATGATCGTCATGGACGAAGACACCTGCATGGTCGACGTCGCCCGCTACTTTATCGAGTTCTTAAAAGGCGAGTCCTGCGGCAAGTGTACCCCTTGCCGCGAGGGCATCAACCGCATGAGCCAAATCTTAAGCAACATTACCCAGGGCAAGGGTAAGCCCGAAGATTTGGATACCCTGCAAGACCTGGCCGAGGTCTTGAGCGCCGGCGCCCTCTGCGCCCTGGGCCAGACGGCGGCCAACCCGGTGTTGAGTACCATCCGCTACTTCAAGGACGAATACCTGGCCCATATAAATGATAAAAAATGCCCCGCCGGTGTCTGCCGCGAGCTGGTGCGCTTCTCCATCGACCCCGAAAAGTGCGAAGGCTGCCTGCGGTGCATCAAGGAATGCCCCACCGGGGCTATCACCGGCGAGAAAAAGCAGCCCCACACCATAAACCAGGATATGTGTATCCGCTGCGGCGCCTGCTACGACGTCTGCAAGTTCAAGGCCGTAATCAAGCGGTAAAAGGAGGTAGTTATGGCTAAGGTATGGATTGACGGTGAAACTTCGATAGAGGTGGAACACGCCGAAGGCATTGACATTGTCCACCTCACCGTAGACGATAAAGAGATCGCCGTATCGGCGGGCAAAACAATTCTGGAGGCGGTGGAGCGCGCCCCCGGCATCGGCAATATCCCCGCCCTCTGCCACCACCCCGCCGTTAAGCCCTACGGCGCCTGCCGTATCTGCACCGTCGAGGTCAGCGAGGACGGCGGCAACAGGTTCAAGTTCGTCGCCGCCTGCCTCTACCCGGTCAAAGAAGGCTTGATAGTCAAGACCCAGACCGAAAAGATAAAGAAGCTGCGCAAGGGCATAATCGAGCTTTTGCTAGCCCGCTGTCCTAACGTCAAGAGGATACAGGAGCTGGCCGAAGAATATGGCGTGGAAAAACCCCGCTTCGTTTTGGGCGACCAGGACTGTATCCTCTGCGGCTTGTGCGTCCGGGCCTGCCAGGAGATAATCGGCAAGTCGGCAATAAGCCTGGTCAACCGCGGCATCTATAAAGAGGTGGCGGCACCCTTCTACGCTTACGAGCTTAGCGGCGACTGTATCGGCTGCGGCGACTGCGCCTTCGTTTGCCCTACCGGCGCTATCAAGATGGGCGACGACGGCCATCCCATCCTGCCCAAGGTCAAGATACCCTACGCCGAAATCGAGGCCATGATGAAAAAGGAGACGGTGTCTTCGTAAAAGATAGACGCACGCTAAAAGCTAAAAAGGGTGTCGGTATATTATCGACACCCTCTTCTTTTATCCCGACCACCCACCCCGATTTTATCTATTCCCACCCACCACCCTTTTAAGGTAAAGAGGGGGCAAGCCCCCTCTTAGACTCCCCCAGCGGGGTACGGGCAGCAAATGAAATAAGAGATATATAAGGGTCTAACCCTTATAGGGTGGGTATTGGGCGGGAAGAAAGACCCGAGTGGAGTGGTGGAACTGAGGAACCAACAGCCAGAACTTTACCCCCTCACCCCGGTGGCGGGGGACCGTCCAGCCACTTATCGCTTTTCCGTTGTTTCCTGTATTCCCGGTAGGTAACGGAAAAGGCCACTATAAAGCTGAGGGTGTCCGAAGCCGGCAGCGACAACCAGACCCCGTTCAGCCCCAGCAGGTAGTGCAAGAGGTATAAGAGGGGAATGAAGAAGAGAAGCTGGCGCACCAGTGACAGAATCAGGGCCATCATGCCCCTGGACAACCCCTGAAAGGTGGTGACAAACATAACGCTCGGCCCGATGAGGAACATGGTGCAAAGCATGATGCGCATGGCCGGCGTGGTCACCGCCAGCAACTCCGGATTATCGCTGAAGATACCAATTATCTGGGGGGCGAAAATCTCGATACACACGACCCCCACACCGAGCACTAGCGCAATGCTCACCGAGGCTAATTTAACCGCCCTCCAAAGGCGCTTGAGGTAACCGGCGCCGAAATTAAAGCCGATAATAGGCAACAACCCGTCGGACAGTCCGAAGACGGGCATAAAAGCCAGGTCGGCAACGCGCATCGCCAGGCCCACGGCGGCGATGGCTATAGACCCGAAGGAAGACACCACTATGTTGAACAGGACAAAACACAGGCTCTCCGTCACCTGCAGTATGGTCGAGGGAGCGCCGACGCGGTAAATATCCTTCAATATGGACATATTGGGCTTGAGGTTGGCGAATTTTATCCGGTAAGCCGTCCGGTGGCCCAGCAGGAAATAAAGGGCGATAGCCGCCCCGAACGACTGCGCGATAATCGTCGCCAGTGCCGCCCCGCGGACGCCCATCTCCGGGAAGGGCCCCAGACCGAGAATCATAAAGGGGTCCAGAATGATGTTGATAACGCTGGCGGTTATCATGATAACCATCGGTTTGATGGCATCGCCCGACCCGCGGATAAGGCTGCTGGTCACCAGGGCGAAGATTATCTGCGGAGCTCCGAAAGCAACGATAGTCAGGTACTGGGTGCCGTATTCCATGATATCCGGAGTGGCGCCGAAGGCGGTCAGGATAGTCTGCGAGAAGAAAGCGGCCACCGTCATGAAGAGGAGCCCCCAGAAGGCGCTCAAAAAGAATATCTGTCCGGCGACGCGGTTGGTAGCCTGGGGATTATTCTCGCCGAAGCGCCGGGAGACGAGAGCGGCCACGCCGATACCGGTGCCGATTCCCATGGCCGCAAAAAGAATCTGGTAGGGAAACACTATCGTCAGTGCGGCGATAGCCCCGTGACCCAGTTTCGCCACCCAGAAGGTGTCGACGATATTATAAAGGCTTAAGGTTACGGTGGCGGCTATGCTGGGCAAACTCAAACGGAGCAGCAGCCTGCCTAAAGGCGCGTAACCCAATCTTTCGGTATATTCCTGCATTAATTTCTCCTGCTAACCGGCTCAAAACCTGAGTGGTGGAGCTGAGGGGACTCGCATCCTCGGTTGGGTCGGGGGTAAAGGCGGTAGAGGACGAGAGGGTGGGGTGGTTGGAGCTGAGGGGACTCGAACTTCCGGTGGGGCAGGGGGTGAAGGTGGTGGAAGCCGAGGCCCCTTGGGGGAGCGGGTGGTGGAGCTGAGGGGACTCGAACCCCTGACTTCCTCCTTGCAAAGGAGGCGCTCTCCCGGCTGAGCTACAGCCCCGCTTAACAGCGGTATTATAACAACAAGCCGCCCCATCCGCAATTGGCGCTACCACCCCGACGTGATACAATGGGGACGATTACGTGACCACAGCTCATATATTAATCCTGCTGGCAACCGGCATCGGCGTCGGCTTCGCCGGCGGCCTCCTCGGCCTCGGCGGCGCCTTTATAATGACCCCGGTTCAATACCTGGTCTTCACCAACATGGGCTTGCCCACCGACCTCGCCATCAAGCTCGCCTTCGGCACCAGCCTGCTCGTCGTTCTACCCCTCGCCGCCAGCGGCGCCTGGCGGCACAGCCTCAAGGGTGCGGTGCGCTGGAAAGCCGCCTTCATCATGGGCGGCTGCGGCTCGGTCTTCGCCTTCGGTGGGGCCACGCTGGCGGCTCACCTCCCCGGGGCGGGTTTAAAGCTCGCCTTCGGCGCCATAATACTGCTCAGTGCCCTCAGAATGCTCACCGCCCCACCCCCCGATGCTGCCAAAGCCCCCCGGGAAAAACCCTGGCTACTGGTCGCCTGGGCCATCCCCATCGGCTTCGCCTGCGGCATCCTCGGCATCGGTGGCGGCATAGTGATGATTCCGGTGCTGGTGTTGGCGCTCCGCTTCAGGATGCATAACGCCGTCGGCACCTCCCTGGCCATAATGCTCTTCACCGCCGTCGGCGGCGCCATCGGCTATCTCATCCACGGGCTCGGCGTTACCGGGCTACCCGAATATTCTATAGGTTACATCAATTTGCCGTCATGGGGGCTGCTGGCGGTGGCCAGCGTCGGCATGGCGCAGCTCGGCGCCGTCGTCGCCCACAAGCTGCCCGCCAAACAGCTGAAATACATCTTCATCGCCGTCATGCTCTACATGGGCTTAAAGATGCTCGGCCTCTTCGACTGGCTGGGCTGGCCGCTATAACTCCCCCTAGTCGAACAGGTCGGGGTGAAGGGCTTTAGCCAGTGCCTCCAGCCCCTCCACGATTCTCGGCCCCGAGCGGCTCACCAGGTCGCCGTCGACAAGGTAAACATTACCCTGGCTCACAGCGTCTATCTCCCCCCAGATGGGGTGCGCCTGAAGGTTCTCGACCGATATGGTGGGTATGCCCCCTAACATGGTCTGGACGATAATAACATCCGGGTCGGCGCTCACCACCTCCTCGATGCTGAACTGCGGCCAGGCGTAAGGTGCGTCGCCAGCCACGTTCTCCCCACCCGCCATGGTAATCAGGGCGTCGATAAACGAGCCCGGCCCCGCCGTCCAGGGCAGTGTCGGGTCGGTGGCATCGACGATGAAGAAGACGCTCGTCGGGATAGCGTTTATCACCCCCGCCTCGATGTCGCGCATCCTCGTCTCCATGCTCTCGGCCAGTGCGGCGGCTTCATCGATGGTATCGGTAATCGCCCCCACCAGCTCAATATTGCTTAAGATGCCATCGATATCCTCAGGACTCCAAACGAAATAATTAATCCCCATGGCTTCCAGCTCGCTGTTAAACTGCTCGTGCTCCAGGCTAAAAACCAGGTCGGGCGCCAACCCCACCAGGCTCTCCAAAGACGGGGTAAAAGAGCTGCCCACCTTGGGCAAGGCCTGAGCTTCGGCGGGGTAGTCGCTAAAGTCATCCACCCCCACCACCCGTTCCCCCAACCCCAGGGCAAAGAGAACCTCGGTGATACTCGGCCCGAAACTGACTATACGCTGCGGCACCTCGTCGATAGTCACCCCCCGCCCCATATCGTCGGTATAAGTCCCCGGCTCGAAGCCGGCTGTACAGCCGACAGCCGTGCCGATTACCAGGCTCAACATGACGACGAAAACAACCACTGTCTTGAATCTCATCAAAACTTACCTCCAATAGTATTCAGCATTATTCTCGGGCAAAAACAATCCCCCTCTCCTTAAAGTCAAGGGGGATTTCTCAGTACACTCTGAGCACCATCCCACCCCCTTTCTCCGCGGAGGTTTAAGGATGCCGGGGTTCGGCGTTCTGGCTTCCGATAGCTAAGGCTACCGGTTACAGCAGGCGGGACTGCGTCGGAATCGCACCGACTTGCTATCCGTTTTGACCGACTTTAAGTCGGACGTCCCCGGTCATCTATTCTATTAGTTTCAGGATACAGAAACGCCAGCAAAAATGCAACTTTTTTTAATAGACCCTGGCGCCGATTATGGCTTCATCTCTGGGCTGGAGCAGCGATACCACCCCACCCTTCATATCCACCCCCATGATGAGCACCTCGGAGATAAAGCCGGCGATATTCTTGGGCGGAAAGTTGACCACGGCTATTACCTGTTTGCCCAGTAGCTCGTCCTTGGCGTAGTTGGTCAGCTGGGCAGCGGAATGTTTAATCCCCACCTCCTCCCCGAAATCCACCTCGAACTTATAAGAAGGGTTACGCGCCTTGGGGAAGTCCTCGACTTTGGTTACCCTGCCCACCCTCATATCAACTTTAAGAAAATCATCGTAGCTAATCATATCAGTCTCCCCGATTACTATTCTTCCTCGACCAGCCGCCTCACCCAGAGCTGGGGACTGGCCGAAACCACCTGCTTCAGCTCGGTCAGCTTCTGCCGGATTTCACGGGCTACCGTCTCATCCTTGATAAGCTCTTTGAGCTTGGACTGGTCGAAGCCGAGCACCCTCGGCCACAGACCCGCGGGCTCGAGCAGCGCTTTAATCTCGGGCTCGCTGTAGCCACCCTTCTCCCACATCTTGTAGGTCAGGGCGTGCCCCTTGCCGTAGACGCGGTTCAAGCCCTGCGCCTGGCAGAAAGCAACAATCATCTCCTTAAGCTCTTTGAGCTCCAGCTCTAGTCCCTTTATCTCCTCCTGCAGGGCGACATAGCGCTCCACCGATTGCGGCACCGCCGCCTCGCCGAGGACGTCGGTCTCCCCCCGCTGAGGGGCGAACTTGTGCTTGTAATAGGGGCAGTATTCGGGGAAGTCGCAGGGGCAGCGCCCGCTCTCGACGGCGGGAAAGTTCCCCGCCTGTATGCCCTCGGCAACCTCCAGCACCAGCCTCCTGGCTTCTTCGACCTGCGCCGCCTCCCGCGGCGGGCAGCTGCAGGGGGTGTTGGAGCGAAAGTGATAGAGCGTCAGCCTCTCCACGGGCAAAAACCAGGACTGCTCCACCGCCAGCTGGTAGAGCGTCAACTGCAGGTCATTATCGAGATATTCCTTGGTGAAAAGCTCCTGGTTGGTCTTATAGTCGATGATAGCCAGCCCGCCGCTGTCCAGCTTATCCACCCTATCTATCCGGCCCGTCAGCTTCACACTGTCGATGTCGATGGTGAACTTGTGCTCCACCGCTATCGGCATCCTGAAATCGGGCCGGTGAATCTCACAGAATTTGGTCAGCATCTTCCGCCCGTAAGCCTTGTATTCAGCCTCCTCCTCGGCGGACTCGTAGCCCTGGGAGAGCCACTTCTGTTCGTAGAATTCGAGCATTTGTTCCAGCGAGGGCGGCGGCGGCACTTTAACCTTGAAGAAATGCTCGGCGCAGTCGTGCATGGTGGTACCGAAGCTGAAATACCCCTTATCCTTTTGCTCCAGCCCGTCGATGTACTGCAGCTTATAGCAAAGGGGACAGCTCTGGTATAGCGAAATCTGGGTGTAGCTTAAGGCCCTCATCTCTTCCCCGATATTATAGACCTTTCCCGATAATGTGACCAGCTTGCTTTTTTAGCCTGAATTGGTTAGCATTAGGCTTAACGCCATTTTAATAAAAAGGTTTTAACATATAGACTATGGAAGAAGTATCACTATTTGTTGCTTTCGGCGCCGGGCTGCTCTCGTTTTTCTCCCCCTGCGTTCTGCCCTTGGTGCCGGTCTATCTGGCCAGCGTCTGCGGCACCGAAATCCTGGAATCGGAAACGAAAAGGAGCCGCTTCCCCATATTCTTTCACTCCCTCAGCTTCGTCGTCGGCTTCGCCATCGTCTTCGTCGCCCTGGGGGCGGCGGCGGGGCTGGCCGGCTTCGCCGTCGGCTCTCATTCGCTAATATTAAAGATAGGCGGGGGTTTGCTCATCGCCTTCGGCTTATTCCTGCTGGCGTCGCTTAAGTTCCCCTGGCTCAACTACGAAAAACGGCTATCGCCCTCGCTGGGAGCCACCAGCGGCTACCTGCGCTCGATGCTCGTCGGCGCCCTATTCTCCCTGGCCTGGACTCCCTGCATCGGCCCCGTGCTCGGCGGCATCCTAACCCTGGCCTTAAGCTCGGAAACCGCCTGGCAGGGTGCCTACCTGCTGGCTATCTATTCCCTGGGGCTGGGCATTCCCTTCCTGGTCATCGGCTTCGCCTTCGATTCCTTCCGCCCGCTACTGAGGCGCCTGCACCGCTACTCCACCTGGACCTATCTCTTCAGCGGCGTGCTTCTCATCGTGGTGGGCATACTCATCCTGACCAACACCCTGAGCTGGTTCTAGTGTATAATTTAGAGGTAAAATAAGGAGCAAGCTATGAATAAAATGCTGAAAGTGATATTGCCTCTAATGCTGATCTCGGTATTGCTAATCGCTGGTTGTTCCGGTGATTCCGAGACTTCGAATGGTGATTCCGAGACTCCGAATGGTGATTCCGAGGCTCCGAATGGTGAGGAAATTCAAGCGCCCGACTTTCAGCTTGAATCCCTCGAGGGACAAACGGTCCGCTTAAGCGACCTTAGGGGCGAGGTAGTACTGCTCAACTTCTGGACAACCAAGTGCGGCTACTGCGTCCTGGAGATGCCCCTTTTACAGCAGGTCTATGAAGAATGGCAGGCCGCCGGGCTGACGTTGCTGACTATTAACATAGGCGAGAGTGCCGAGACGGTGACTGGGTTCTTGCAGGATAAAGAATTTTCCTCCCTGCCGGTACTACTGGATATCGAACGGTCGGTAGCGGCGCAATACGGCGTCTCAAGCATTCCCTGCACCTTCTTAATTGACCAGGATGGTATACTCCAGGCCGCAAAGCTCGGTGCTTTCACAAGCGTAGAAGAGATAGAAGCCGGCTTGAGCTTGTTCCTGACAAAGTAGGGGGGATTGACTGATAGCCAGAACCAACCTTCTAAAGATAATCGCGGTAGCGGTACTGGCCGCAATGCTGGTCATGGGAATAGCGGCGACTGGCTGCGGCAACGAAGCCGCGCCCAACGGGGATGAGCCTAACGGTGAGCCCGACCTAACCAGCGGGCTGGGGGTGATAATCGATTGCGACGAGAACACGGGCGAAGCCCTTGAGGCTGCTGATATGGCCCCCGACTTCCGCTTTCAGGATGCCGCTGGCTCAACCTTCTCCTTAAGCTATTACCGGGGACGGTCGGTCGTGCTCAACTTCTGGTCGACGGGGTGTGACCACTGCCTCGAGGAAATACCCTATATGCAGCAGGTCTACGACGAGTGGCCGCCCGAGGAGCTGGTAATACTGACTATCGAGGTCTTCGATGAAGCCGAGGCCGTCAACGCTTTCCTTAACGATTCCGGTATTTCCCTGCCCGTGCTGCTGGATAAGGAATTCGAGGCGATGGTGCAATACGGGGTGGACATCATACCGCGCACCTTCTTTATCGATGAAGAGGGTCTGATTCGGGGCATAAAGTTCGGCGCCCTCCAGAGCCTGGAGGAACTGGATGACATCCTGGAACAGCTTATCGCCCTGCAGGAAGGGGGTTAGATATGAGTGATGTTTTAGACGAAGCCTACGCCATAGCCCAGTGCAAGGACTGCCCGTGGTATAAGTCCTGCGTTATGCCTATGAAGGTTACCGCCGAGGATATCCGCCGCCAACTCGAATCCTCTCCGGGAACGGATATGTCCCAGCAAGCCGACCTGGGCATGCAAAACCTGCTCTCCAGCATGGCTTCCGCCGCCCAGAACTCCATCCTGGAAGGCTGCCCCATCTTCATCGAGCGCCTGCGCAACGACCCCAAACTGGCTCAAAAGCTGAAGGAGCTCATGCAAAACTGGGGCAAAGAAGAGGAAAAACCTAGCCCCTGAGCAGGAGCTCGTCCTCGTTGAACTTGCTGCTGTGGTCAGCTATCGCGCCTTAAGGCCAGAGCGCCTTAGCCACATCCTCCAACCCCAGCTCCACCAGCTTCTTCTTAGTCGGCACTGTCGTCCTGGTGTCCCAGTCCATGGCGGTAAGGTACTCCGAGTATAGGGTATCCTCGTCCACAGTTATGCCCTTCAGCGGTCCCTCTTTGGGCGCGGGGTGACCGTATATCCGCCCCGGAATCTTATACTCCAAGGGATTTAAGCCCTCGCGGATATTAAAGGCCTGCCGCATGTTGGCGATTCTCTCGCCAGTCTTAAAAACATCCTCGTGGGTGAAGTCCCAGCCGGAAACGGCGTTCATGAAATCGATAAAGCTACTCACATCGGGCAGCGCCCAGAAGCCGAATATACAGGTTCCCGTGCAGCTGACCACGTGGCTAAAATCGCTGCCCAGCTTATGGGCCTCGGCGCGCCCGCTGAAGGCTTTCTGGTCGTGCTCGGGCAGGCCCATGCCCGGCACCGGTATTCCCGGCCCCTGGGTATGGCGGGCGGGGGTGGCGTCCATACGGTAGGTGGTCGCCCAGTGGTAGCCGAACTTGGGGTCGTGGGCGGGTATCTCCTGCCCGCCGATATGCATGGCGTATTTGACGGCGTCCCCGCCGATTTTCTCCGCCGCTACCTTGACCCCGTCGGCCAAGATATCGCCGAAACCCTCTCTCTTGACCATTTTTTCGGTCATAGCCACGATGGACTTATGGTTGCCCCAGGTCATCTCGATACCGTCGGTGTCGGCTTTGCTGATAATTCCTCTCTCGTAGCACTCGATGGTGAAGGCCATGGTCGCCCCCCCCGAGATGGTGTCCACCCCGTGGCGGTTGCAGATATCGTTCAATTTGATTATTGACTCGAGGTTGCTGTTGAGACAGTCGGCGCCGAACATGCCCAGCGTCTCGTACTCGGGCTTATGGGCGCCGGCTTCATATTTATATTCCCCACTCCCCTCCTTCATGCGCCCGCCGCAGGCGAGGGGGCAGCGCCAGCAGGCGTAGTGTTTCTCCTGGCGCTCGATAACCGGGTCGGCGCTGATGTCCTTATAATCAGGGAAGTCGATAGTGGCTGTGCCCGACCAGTTCTTGGTCGGGGTGTCGCCGTCCTCGGCGCAGTCGATAAAGATGCCCGGGGTGCCTTTTTCCCGCATCATATCGGTATGCCCGGTAAGCTCCTTCAGGCATTTCTTTCTAAGCTCGTTGGCTTTAGCCTCGTCGGCCATGGGGATTTTCAGGTTGCCCTTGATGGCTATCGCCTTGAGTCTCTTGGAGCCCATCACCGCCCCCAGCCCGGAACGCGCCGCCGCCCGCCCCTTGTTGTTCATCACGGCGGCGATGAGGGCGACCTTTTCGCCGGCCGGGCCGATGCAGGCGACCTCGGTATCCTTGCCCAGCTCGCCTTTAAGTATTCCCTCGGTCTGAAAGCTGTCCTTGCCCATGAGATGGGCGGCGTCCCTCAACTCGGCTCTGCCGTTATTGATAAAGAGATAGACGGGTTTCTGGGCAATGCCGGTGAAGAAGATATTGTCGTAGCCGGCGAACTTAAGGTAGGGCCCCACGCTGCCCCCCGAGTTGGCGTCGCCCCACCCCCCGGTCAGCGGCGACTTGCCCACCATAATGTACCGCGAAGCCGAAATCGAGGGCGTGCCGGTGAGCATGCCCGTGGTCATCCCCAGTATGCTGTCCGGCCCCAGCGGGTCGACGCCCGCCTTCTGCCGGCTGAAAAGGATTCTGGCCCCCAGCCCGTAGCCGCCGATAAACTGGCGGTAAAGCTTCTCATCCAGCGTCTCGTCCTCTAATTTGCCGCCGGATAGGTCCACCCATAGCGTTTTGCCCGTATAACCTCGCATAGCTCGTCTCCTTAATTTTCGTCACCCTATACTATACAACCCCCCACCCCGTTGTCAAAACCCCTTGTTGCATTTGCCGCCGATTAGCCTTACTATTGGTAAAGCTGTTTTTGAGACTACGGCATAAGGAGGGCAAAATGTTACTGGCCGACAGAGTAGCTATTATCACCGGTGGTGCCAAGGGAATCGGCAAGGGCATCGCCCTCAAATTTGCTGAGGAAGGCTGTGCCGTCGTCATCGCCGATATCGACCTCAAAAGCGCCAACGAGACCCTGGCTGAGGTTACCAAGAAGGACGGCAAGGGCATCGCCCTGGCCTGCGACGTCCTCGACATCAAGCAGATTCGCGCCACGGTGGACAAGGCTATCGCTGAGTTCGGCAAGATTGATATACTGGTCAACAATGCCGGCGGCATGCTCGTGGCACCAAAACCCATCGAGGACATGCCCGAAGCCGACTGGGACAAGGTGCTTACCCTGAACCTGAAAAGCCTCTTCTTGTTCTCTAAAGTAGTGGTGCCCCACATGAAGAAACAGAAGTACGGAAAGATTATTAACCTCTCCTCGGCGGCGGCGGTCAATCCCCCCGCCCACTGCATCCACTACCACACGGCCAAGATGGGCATCATTGGCTTTACGCTGGATTTGGCGCACACTTTGGCGCCGTTTAATATCTGCGTTAACGTCCTTTTGCCCGGCCCGGTGAGGACGGACTTCTACGACCCCATGCTGGGCAAGCTGACGGAAAAAGAGAAAGACGTCTTCTTCGACGAACTGGGCAAGGGCGATATCCCCCTGCAGAGGACCGGCACCACCGAGGACGTGGCTAACGCCGCCCTGTTTCTGGCTTCGGGGCTTTCATCCTATGTTACCGGCGACACCCTGCTCGTCTCGGGCGGCTCGCCGCTGCGGCCCGTCCACACCCCGATACAAAAGACGCTGGACGCCTAGCTCTTTTTCTTCCCGTCGCCGACCCCCGCCGGCCAACCCTCTTTGTAGTTACCGGTGCCGATCATGATGGCTATCTCCATATGCGGCTTCTCATACTTCTTCCAGGTCAAAGGCCCGTGCTTTGTCCCCGCCGGCAGGAATATCGCCGAGGACTTGTTGAAGGTCAGCGGCTGCCCCTCGACGCAAAACTCTATCTCCCCACCCAAATCCTCGGGATTATCGGGGTCGCCGCCGATATGGAGCACAATCTCGTCGAATTTGTGCACCATCTCGTGTATGTGGGGGTTGGGCTTGGGCATATCCCATATCCAGCCCACTTCGATATACATGTTGCAGCCCGGCACCAGGGCGTTGCTCATCAGGGTCATGGAAGGGCTCTGCCGCCCCTCCACCGGCACCCCCGCCTCGTAGATGGGCTTGGTCACCAGCAGTCGGCTGTAGTCTGCCATTTCATCTTCTCCTTTATTTAATAGCGTTTTTCGACCTAGAAAGTGTGCAGCTTGACGACCTGCCCCACCATATAGCTGCAAACGTCCGAGGCTAAAAAGGCAGTGGTTGAAGCCACGTCCTGGGGAGTACAGAGGCGTTTGAGAGCGGACATTTGCCTTTGGGATTCCAGAAACTCCTTGGGGGCGGTGCCCACCAGCCCCGTCTCCCCCAGCCCGGGCAGTATGGCGTTGACGATTATGCCCATGGGCGCCACCTCCAGAGCCAGGGCGTGGGTGAACTGGTCGATGCCGCCCTTGGCCGCCCCGTAGGTGGAGATACCGGGCAGACCCTGCCCGCCGGAGCAGTTGACGATACGCCCGTATTTCTTAGCCGCCATATGCGGGATGACAGCCTGGGCGACGTTCATCTGCCCGTAGAGGTTGACGCCGATATCAATGTCCCAATCCGCCTTGGTCATCTGCATAAAGGGCTGCACCACGCTGCTGGTGCCCGCGTTGTTAATCAGTATGTCGATGCGCCCGAACTTATCTATCACCGCCTCGACCATCTTATCGACACTGCCGCGGTTGGCCACATCCACCTTGACCGCCAGGCTCTTACGGCCCAGCTTTTCGACTTCGGCGGCGGTCTTCTTAGCCCCTTCCAAGTCGATATCCGCCGAAATCACGTCGCACCCCTCCTCAGCCAGCGTCAGGGCAGTGGCTTTGCCATAGCCTATCTGGCTGCCCGCCCCCGTAACCAGCGCCACCTTGCCTTTCAGTTTCAGGTCCATGGCTCCTCCTATTCCTTCGTTTATCTAGACTCCGGGCCAGGGAGCGGTGAACTTGACCTTGTTGAACTTCCACTCACCGTTTACCCGGATATATTCGCAGTCCTGCCGCCCCTGCAGCCATCTCACCTCGGGCTCAGCGAAGAAAAGGTACAGAATCCAGTGCCCCTTCGCCCTGTCGCCATTGACAGAGATTATCGGCTGCCCCACGAAATGCCCGTCGTTGCGCTTTATCATCTTAGCTAGCACGTTGTGGAATACCCCGCTAATCTCTTTCTTGCCCTTGGAGACTCCCTGGTCGAGTAGCTCCATGGTGGCGTCATCGGCGAAGCACTCCACCATATCCTCCCACTGCAGGTTGCAGAGCAGGTAGACATAGTTGATGTGCAGTTGCTTGATGGCCTCGATGTCTTCCAGTACTTTGACTCTCTTTTCCAGCTCCTCTAGCGTCACCGCGGCCCTCCTTTCGCTCTATCCTAACCGCTATTCTAGTCATCGCCCACTTGAGTGTCAATCCATATCGGAGTATATTATGGTTAATTGCAGCCGGACTTTAGGAGGAACAAAGTGCGTATCGTTAAGATTGAATGCATACCGGTCACGTCAAAGTTCAGCAAACCCTTCCCCATGGGCGGGGGCATAGAGCAGGGCTCGGCCAGCGTTATCCTTAAGTTGCACACCGACGAGGGTATTATCGGCATCGCCGATTCCGGGGGCACCTCCGCTTGGTATCGCGGCGAGAGCCAGGACTCGATGATGAGCATTATAAATAACATCTTCGCCCCGATAATATTCGGCGAAGACCCCCGCAACATCGAGAAAATCGTGGCGCGCATGGACTACGCCGCCCGCGATAATAACCAGGCCAAGTCCATCGTCGACTACGCTTTACATGATATCGTGGGCAAGGCGCTGGGCGTCCCCGTCTATCAGCTATTGGGCGGCTTGACCACGGAAAAGGTCCCCCTGGGCTTTGTCCTCCCCGGCGCCGAGACGGAAGAGGTGGTCGGTATGGCCAAGCAGGCTCTTGATGCCGGTTTCCGCGTCCTCAAGCTCAAGGTGGGCGCCGGAGACGAGGCATTGGACATCGAGAACGTCAAGGCGCTAAGGGAGCTGGGCGGCGATGATGTCGAGGTTTTTATCGACGCCAACGGCGCCTGGCACTACTACCAGGCTTTAATGACCCTGCGCAAGCTGGAGAAATACAACGTGGCTATGGTGGAACAGCCCGTGCCCTGGTGGGATATCGACGGCATGGCCCGCCTGCGCGGTAAAACCAGTATCCCCGTCTTCGCCGACGAAGCGGCTATCGAGCTCAAAAACCTGATGGAAATAATCCAAAAGAACGCCGCCGATGGCTTCTTCCTCAAGATACCCAAGGCGGGCGGGCTGCTCAAGGCGCAAAAGTGGGTCGCCATCGCTAAAGCGGCGGGATTACCTGTGGTCTGCGGCTGTATGATGGGCTCGGGGCTTGAGGCGGCGGCTTACACCCACCTCCTGGTCGCCGACGAGTGGATGTCCAAGATGGTCCACGAAAACCTGGGGCCCCTGCATATCCACGATGTCTACGAGACGGTGAGCCAACCCATAAAGAACGATGTGGCTTTGAACGTACCCCGCTACGAAAACGGTTTTCTCTACCCCACCACCGCCCCCGGCCTCGGCGTCGAGCTTAACGAGCCGGCTATTGCCGAGCTCATGACCCCCGGCAAGAGCCCGACGGTGATAGGCCAATAAGCCATGAAATTCAAAAAAAGGACTTATAAGAACCTGAAGGAATTCTTTAGCGACCTGTGGTTTCCCGTCAGAAACAGGAGGCGATTAAAAGAGGTAACGAATAGTGGATTGATATCACCTGCTTCCCGGGAAAGGCTAATGCTGGCTGTCACCGCAGTAGAAGGCTGCCGCTATTGTTCCTACTTCCATACTAAGCAAGCGTTGAAAAACGGACTTCCTCCGGAAGAGATTAGCCAGTTGCTAGCAGGAGACGTTGATAACTGCCCGGAAGAGGAGGCTGTGGCCGTAATCTATGCGCAGCACTGGGCCGAATCCGATGCTCATCCCGACCCCGAAGCTGTCCGAAAGTTGCAGCAGACATACGGTGTTGAAAAGACAGAATCCATTCACTTGATGCTCCGGATGATTCGGCTGGGCAACCTGTTGGGCAACTCGTGGGACTACTTAATATACCGCATGTCCTTCGGTAAGTGGCGAGGCGGCGACTAAAGCCTCTTGCCTGACTTGAGTCGCTCTATCATTGGTGAAAAGATATCCGAATAAACGGCGTGGTATGGTGGGCCTTGGTTGACAGTTCCCGAACTTTTCTTCGAGAAAAAGCAGCTGATTCCAGCTTTACGGCAGCTGCTCTTGTCCTATCGAAGACCCGCTATATAACTTTAGTTCATCGGCAACATTTCGTCAACAACAAAAGATGTTTTGTGCAATACCAATTACCCCGCAAGCTAAAGCACAACCCCAGCTATATATAGCCCTACCGTCCTGAACGGGCACCAGACGTAACCCCAGGTGGTGCTTATACACTTCTGTACAACATGTACTGATTGGTGCGCTGTCTAATCAGTTACAGGACAAACAGTTCATAGTACGAAAGTATCTACAAATAGTACTTAAGTATCTATTAAAACATTACTAATAGGCGATTTACCATTGTTTCACGTATGCTAGACTATACCAGAGAATAGCCAAATGAAAACGGAGGTAAAAAGCTGTGCCTGTGGTGGTAAGAGGACAAACCTATTACAGAACCGCCGAAGTGTACAGAATGCTCGGTGTATGTCGGACTACTTTGTACCGCTGGCTCCAGAAGGGGGTGTTCGGTGAAACCGAACATAGAGACGCAAGGGGATGGAGACTGTTTACTCAAGACGAAATAGATATAGCAATGGAAAAGGCTAACCATATCAGTAGAATTGATCGTTTGTTAATTAAGGAGAAACCCTGACAAAACCTTTAAACAAATAAGGGGGGTAAGGGGTGATAAGAATGGAAAACACGCAGAGAAAATCCGGAATTGACACTATTGGTAATATTCCTTGGGGTACACACATATGCCAATTCCACCGGACTAAAGATGACTTGATTGATATTCTGGTGCCGTATTTCAAAGCAGGACTGGAAAACAACGAGCTCTGCATGTGTATTACTTCAGAACCTCTGGGAGTTAATGAAGCAAAAGCATCACTGTATAATGCCGTGGGAGATCTTGACGATTACATATCAAAGGGTCAGATAGAAATACTTGACTATAGGGAATGGTACACCAAGTCGGGCAAATTCAATGCCGATGAAGTGTTGCACGGCTGGATTGAAAAAGAGAGAGAAGCTCTAGAAAAAGGATTTAAAGGGCTTCGTATTAGCGGGAATAACTCCTGGCTTGGGGCTGAGGATTGGGTAGCTTTTAGAGAATATGAAGCGGTTGTGGATAGCATTATCGGTGAACATCGGATGATAGCTATATGCACCTATCTCATTGATAGATGTGATGCACCTAAAGTATTGGATGTACTAAACAACCATGAGACTCACCTTGTCAAACGAAAAGGGGTTTGGAGGACGGTTGAAACTGACGAACGAAAGAGGCTAAGGAAAGTACTACTTGCTTCTGAAGTTCGCTTCCGTCGTCTTTTTGAGACAGCCCAAGATGGCATATTAATCCTTGATGCAGACACAGGGCGAATCATGGACTCTAATCCCTATATAAAGGATATATTGGGTTACACCACTGAGGAATTGCTAAGTAAGAGACTCTGGGAGATCGGTCTGTTCAAAGACATTACGAAAAGCAAGGATGCTTTCAAAGTCTTACAGCGAGAAGGATATGTCAGGTTCGAAGATTTACAGTTAGAAACAAAAGATGGTAAACCTGTTGATGTGGAGTTTGTCAGCAATGTTTATGACGTTGACCATAAGAAAATAATTCAGTGCAACATCCGGGAAATTAGTGAGCGCAAAGAAGCGGAAGAAGTATCAGAGCAGTACAAGGGACTGCTTGAGAAATTGGTAAAACAACGCACGAGCGAATTAGCGGAGTCCAATAGGAAATTACTGCAGGAACTCACCGAGCGTAAGAAGGCAGAAGAAGCACTGACCGACGAAGCGACCCGGCACCATATCCTTATCGACGAGTCCAGCGATGGCATCGTTATCCTCGACGAGAAAGGCGAAGTGTATGAAGCCAACCGGCGCTTTGCCGAGATGCTGGGATATACCCTCGAGGAAGCCCAAAAGCTCAGCGTGTGGGACTGGGAGGCCGATTTCCCGCGTGAACAAGTTGCCGAGATGATTGCGAGTATCGGCCCCGAGGGCGACCACTTCGAGACAAAGCACCGCCGCAAGGACGGTACGATATTTGACGTTGGAATCAGCACCAACGGGACCTTCTACGCGGGGCAGAAGCTGATATTCTGCGTCTGCCGGGATATCACCAAGCGCAAGAAAGCTGAAGAAAAATTAAGGCAAGCTGCTGAGGAATGGAGAACAACCTTTGACTCAATTAGTGATTTGGTTTCTATCCACGATAAAGATTTCAAGATTGTTAAGGTAAACAAGGCTTTTGCTGATGCCTTGAATATGAAACCGGAAGAACTTATCGGCAAGACCTGCTACCAGGTGGTTCACGGGACAAATGAGCCTGTGTCAAGTTGCCCTCATATGGAAACATTAAAGACAAAAAAATCCGCCAGAGGGGAATTCTTTGAACCTCACCTAGGTATTCATCTTGAGGTAGCTACGTCGCCCATTTTCAATGACAAAGGTGAGGTTGTGACTTCTGTCCATGTCGCCAGGGATATCACCGAGCGTAAGAAAATGGAGAAGCAGCTTATTGTCACCGACCGGCTGGCTTCGGTCGGCGAGCTGGCGGCGGGTATCGCCCACGAACTGAATAACCCGCTGACGGGCGTTATCGGTTTTTCCCAGCTGCTCATGGACAAGGAAATGCCTGAGGATATTAGGCAGAATATAGAGGTTGTCTATAGTGAAGCCCAACGCGCCTCCCAGGTGGTGAAGAACCTGCTCACCTTCGCCCGAAGGCACGCCGCCGTCAAGGAGAAGGTGAATATAAACGACGTTATCGACAAGGTGCTGGAGCTGCGTGCCTACGAGCAGAATCTGGAAAATATCACGGTCGATGCCCGTTTTGAGTCCGAGCTGCCCGAGGTTATGGCCGACTATTTCCAACTGCAACAGGTGTTTCTTAACATTATCATCAATGCCGAGTACTTCATGAAAGAGGCTCATAATAAGGGTACCCTGACCATCACCACGGAAAAGGTGGGCAACAAGATAAAGGCTTCCTTTGCCGATGACGGGTCCGGCATTGCCAAGGACGACTTGGGGCACCTCTTCGACCCCTTCTTTACCACCAAAGAGGTGGGCAGGGGGACAGGGCTGGGGCTGAGTATCTGTCACGGTATAATTGCCGAGCACGGCGGCAGGATCTACGCCGAAAGCGAGCTGGGTAAGGGCGCCACCTTTATCGTGGAACTGCCCATCGGCGCCGCTGAGGATAAAGGGGGTGTGGTATGAAAGACCCCGGTGCCAGCGCCGTCAGGATACTGGTGGTTGAAGATGAACCCTCAATAAGCCAGGTTTGCCTCAGGGTTCTAACCGCTGAGGGGTTTGAGGTGGATATCGCGGAAAACGGGGTCAAAGCTCAGGAGAAGCTGAAGACAAAGGACTACGACGTTTGCCTTATCGATATTAAAACCCCGGTGATGGACGGTAAGCGGCTCTATCGCTGGATAGTGGATAAGCACCCCGAGCTGGTGACGGAGGTGATATTCACTACCGGAGATGCGATAAACCCTGATACCAGAGTTTTTCTGGAGCAGGCGGGCCGGCCATTGCTGCCCAAGCCGTTTACCCTGGACGAGCTGAAAACCGTGGTCAGGGAAAACTTGAGTCAGGCAGGAAAATGACCAAAAAACAAGGGGTAATACTCCTCGTTGACGATGAGGAGATGATAAGACGGCTGCTTTACAAGAAGCTGTCGGCTGAAGGCTACCGCTGCCAGCAGGCGGCTAGCGCCGAGCAGGCGCTGGCCAAGCTCAAAAAAGCCCCGATTGAGCTGGTGATTCTGGATATAAAGATGCCGGGGAGGTCGGGGGTGGAGTTGCTGCCCGAAATAAAAGCCAAATACCCCGATACGGCGGTGATTATGGCCACCGCTGTGGACGATGCCAGCATCGCGATTAACTGCATGAAGGCGGGCGCCTATGATTATATAAACAAGCCCTTCAACTTGGAAGAGGTTAGTTTTAGCGTGAGGCGTGCCCTGGAGAAGAGGCGGCTGGAACTTGAGAACCGCGACTACCAGCTGCACCTGGAGCAGAAGGTGGAGGAGCAGTCCCAGAAAATCCGCGCCTCGTTTTTTAACGCCATAACCGCCCTGGCCTATGCCCTGGAGGCCAAGGACGTCTATACCAGCGGCCATTCGCAGCGGGTTACCGAAATATCGGTAGCCATCGCCGAGCACCTGGGTCTGCCCAAGGAGACAATCGAGAAGATAAGGCTGGCGGGGCTGGTCCACGATATCGGCAAGATTGGGGTGAGGGAGGTGGTACTCAATAAACCGGATAGTTTGAGTGACGAGGAATTTGAGCATGTCCGCCTGCACAGCGAGACCGGGGAGCGTATCCTGGAGCCCATCATCGACGATGAAGAAATCCTGAAGACGGTCCGCCATCACCACGAGCGCTATGACGGTAAAGGTTACCCCGACGGCTTGAGGGCCGAGCAGATACCGCGGCTGGCCCGCATTATCGCCGTGGCCGATACCTTTGACGCCATGACCTCGGAGCGCCCTTACCGTAAGGCGTTGACTGTAGAAGCGGCCTGCGCCGAGGTGGAGCGTTGCCGGGGCACCCAGTTCGACCCCGAGGCAGCTGACGCCTTTCTAGAGGTCTGGCGGGTGAAGAAGTTTGCAAAAGCGTCTAGGTAGGTTTTACAGGTGAGGTTTATATGGATCCGCTTGCTAGGACTTAACTGAAGCGGTGGCAGTTGCACAAAAGCTTGTTCTGTCCTTCCACTAAAGGTAATATAACTACCCACTGATTAAGCTTAAAAGAATTACTATGGATTCAAAAAGAGGGAAATTACAATCTAAGATTAGGTAATTATACTACCTATGGTGGGCCACTCTGGACTCGAACCAGAGACCCCAGTCTTATCAGGACTGTGCTCTAACCAACTGAGCTAGTGGCCCCCACAAGCGTATGTAATTCTAGGATAAGCGACAGGAAAAATCAAGCTCGGCTCTTATCCTTCATCCCGAAGTGAGCAAAGGCCAGGTTGACCAGCCCCACCAAATCCACCACCCCGAAGATGATGGTGCGTGTTGTGCTCCCCTCCCAGACAAACTCGTTGAGCAGCAGCCCCACTGTGGCGATGATAATGAGGGCAAACCCGCTAATCTTGATGAAGTTTCGCAGATTCATTGGTTAATGATTATAGCACAACCACCCCACCCCGATTTTATCTTTTCCCACCCACCACCCTTTTAATGTAAAGAGGGGGCTTCGCCCCCTCTTGAACACCCCCATATTCTGTCCCCGTACTAACAAGGGGTGGGGAGAGAAATCTATAGAAGTGACACTTCTGTAGGGTGGGTATTGGGTGGGAAAGAAATAACCTGTGCTCAACAAGGCGGGGTTGCGGGCGGCGCCCCCTACTCCACCAACTCCATCGGAAAAGGCCGCCCGTGCCCCGGATAAACGGCCTTAACCTTTAGCCCTTTAAGCTTCTTGATACTCGCCTCCGCCGCCGCGGGGTCGTCGATAATCTTATTGCGCTTCGGATTCTTATTCCGAATCAACAGGTCGCCGCTGAAAAGCTCTCCCCCAGCCGTAAGGATTCCTATCGAACCGCTGGAATGCCCCGGAATATGGACGACCTTGGCCTCAAAGCCGTATTCGGCGAAGTCATAGCCGTCCTCGAGGTACAAATCGGGCTTAAATCTTTTCGACCGGCCGAAACTGAAAAGGACGGGCGCCAGCACCCTGAAGAAAGAATTGCTCCTCTGCCTTCCCCCGAAGATATCGCCGCGCTCCACCACCGGCGAATCGGCGCGGTGCATAGCTATCTTGGCGCCGAACCTCTGGCGCAAATAAGCGGCGTTACCGGTGTGGTCGAAATCCCCGTGCGTTAGAACGATAAGCTTAAGATTGCCCTCACAGCCCGCGTCCAACTCCCTCTCCAGCTTATCACGGCTGTTGGAGCACGCCGTGTCGATGAGCATACAGCCCCCGCTGGCTTTAAGCAGGTAACAATTTACGGAACCGAAACGCAAAGGCAACGGCAACCTGATGGTCTTGATTTCCTGCGGCATAACTTCCGGCTATTCTTCGGGTTGCTCGGGAATATCCACGGGTGACTCTAGCGACACCAGCTCGATCTCAAAGGTTAAATCCTGGCCGGCAAGAGGATGATTGGCATTGAGGGTCACTTCCGTATCCGTAATCTCGATGACGGTAAAGTAAAGCTGTTCATTGGTCGTCGCGTTCCGTAACAGCACTTGTTCTCCAACCTCCAACTCCCCATCCCCCTCCAGCTTATCCAGACCGAGCACAACTATCAGGTCTTCCCGATATTCGCCATAGGCTTCAGCGGCGGGAATGGTGACCGTCTTCGTGTCGCCAACCTCCATACCCCTTACCGCGGCATCAAAACCCGAAATCACAGTACCGGCACCGACGACAAAGGATAAAGGCTCTCCACCCTCGGACGAATCGAACACGGTGCCATCATCAAGGCTGCCCGTATAGTGAACCTGAACCGTATCGCCCTCGACAGCCCCACCGGGGCCACCGCCGCACCCTGTCACCAGAGCCGCCATCAACACCAGAACACCGAATAAAACCGCATACCTTTTCATACTCACCTCAATGATTCTTATTACCCCACCCCGAACTCCCCATAAACCCTACTATCCTAAAATAAAGTCCGCCAAAGGTCAAGTGACCCCAAACGAAAAGAACTTAACCGCTGGGGAAATTACCGGTGGCTAGAAAAAATACCCTACCCCAGTATACGATTTCCAGCTTCATGTCGTGCTTCTCGGCCAAATCGTATAAATCCTGCTCCCCGAAATACCTCTTAAATATTTCAAATTTACGCCCGTCGCTCAAAGAACGTCTCACCCGACCAGTCTTAGGGCGACCAGTCGCCGCTATCTCCCGGCTCCAAACATCGTCTATTATAACGAATGTGCCCTCTGGTTTGAGGACCCTTTTCAGGATATGAAAAAAGCTATCCTCCTCGGCGTCGGTGAGATGGCTGAGCCAGAAGCCGGCTATGGCGCTATCATATTCCCGCTCTCTAAACGGATAGCCAAACAAGTCACCGCGTACTATCTCGGCCTTGTTTTCTATCCCCAGTTTTTCTATTTTTCGAGCGCACTCGGCGAGCATGCTCCCCGACTGGTCCAGCAGGGTAATCCGGCGGCAGTTTTTCTCGTATACGGGCAGCCAGAAACCGGTGCCACAGGCTAGGTCAATACACTCACCGCCGATATAGCCCGCCAAAAGTTTGGAGATGGCGCTGGTATCATTCCGATAAACGGCCGGGTCGGGAACTTTAGCCGGTAGGCCACCCCGGTAGAACGCTTCATATTCGGGGGCTCTCTCGTCATAATAGTCGAATATCCCCTGCTTTTCCGAAGGCATGTGAAAATTATAGCATACCACCCCACCCCAATTTCATCTTTACCCGCCCGCCGCCCTTATAAGTTAAAGAGGGGCTAGCGCCCCTCTTTAACTCCCCGTTAGGTCAACCACCCCTTCTCCCCCCACCCAAAATAAAAGAGCAGTCACATATCATTTTCTGCCATAGATTATACCAATTTGGCCGACCATAAACGGAAGTTTCATCGCACTGGGGATAAACGTCTGTTCGCTCGTGTCAAGGAGCTTAACATCCTGAACACCCCAACCCTTAATTGTTACCAGTAAATCTTGGGGTTCGCCATAAATTCTCTTCCATAGGAAAAGGTCCTGGAATACGAATAGCCCATCTTTCTTAAGAACCCTCAGGGCTTCTTGGATAACTGCCCTCTTATCCTTAACATCCTGGACTTCGTGAAATACAAAATTACTTACAGCCACATTAAAGGACTCATCTGCAAATGGCAGTTTCGCTGCGCTGGCCTTATGAAAGGATGTCCGTTTTACAACATTGGCAATCTGCGCGTTCTTTTCACAGGATTCTTTCGAGTATTCCCATTGCCCGCCCCAACAGTCTATGCCGACTATCTGAGCTTTAGGATACTTTTTGGCTGCTTCAATGGCCAGAGCCCCATCCCCACAGCCGATGTCCAATAGCTTGCCGTCTCCATCCCAAACCAGTTGATTAAATACCAAATCCCTTATCTTCGCTTGGAGGTTTCCACCTCTAGGTGAGAACTGGAAACAGGCATAGATGAAATAGGCTGTGGGTACTAAAAAGAGAAACGCACCGACCAAGAAAAACAACGACAAAAAAGATAAGCCTAAGAATATGACTGCTAGTACAGCTGGAATGTAAATGAACTTTTTCGATACCCAGTTACCGTAATCGACTTCATGACTCTCAACGCTCATAGTCTAAATCTTAGCTCATAATTACAGGAAGATTCAATACCTAGCTTGCCTTGACTCTTAAAAAAACTTACCAAGAAAAACAAAGAGGGGGTGAGGTTGATAAACACTTAACAAAAACACCTTAACCGCTGGATAGTGAAAGGAAGGCGAAAAACACCAATTAAAAAATCGGTGACCGACCTAGGAGATAGGGGCGTTGCCACCCCGGTTAATCTCCCTAGAAAGGAGGTGATCCAGCCGCAGCTTCCGCTACGGCTACCTTGTTACGACTTCGTCCCAATCATCGACCCCACCCTCGGCGACTGCCTCCCGAAGGTTAGCCCATCGACTTCAGGTGTTGCCGACTTTCATGACGTGACGGGCGGTGTGTACAAGGCCCGAGAACGTATTCACCGTAGTATGCTGACCTACGGTTACTAGCAACTCCAACTTCATGCAGGCGAATTTCAGCCTGCAATCCGAACTGAGGATGGCTTTGTGGGATTAGCTCAGGATCGCTCCGTTGCTGCCCTTTGTACCACCCATTGTAGCGTGTGTGTAGCCCAAGGCATAAGGGCCATGCTGACTTGACGTCATCCCCACCTTCCTCCCCGTTTTGCGGGGCAGTCTCGCCAGAGAAAGTAACTGGCAACGAGGGTTGCGCTCGTTGCGGGACTTAACCCAACACCTCACGGCACGAGCTGACGACAGCCATGCAGCACCTGTGACGGCTCCTGACTTAACAGGTCGCTCACCTTTCGGATCACTACTTCCGCCATGTCAAGCCTTGGTAAGGTTCTTCGCGTTGCATCGAATTAAACCACACGCTCCGCTGCTTGTGCGGGCCCCCGTCAATTCCTTTGAGTTTTAGCCTTGCGGCCGTAGTCCCCAGGCGGGACACTTAAGGCGTTAGCTTCGGCACGGAGAGGGTCGATACTCCCCATACCTAGTGTCCATCGTTTATAGCGTGGACTACCAGGGTATCTAATCCTGTTCGCTCCCCACGCTTTTGGGCCTCAGCGTCAGAAATAGCCCAGGAGGCCGCCTTCGCCACTGGTGTTCCTCCCGATATCTACGCATATCACCACTACACCGGGAATTCCACCTCCCTCTGCTATCCTCAAGCCCAGCAGTTTCGAATGGTCTCTCCCAGTTGAGCCGGGAGATTTTACATCCGACTTGAAGGACCGCCTACGCCCGCTTTACGCCCAGTAAATCCGGATAACGCTCGCCTCCTACGTATTACCGCGGCTGCTGGCACGTAGTTAGCCGAGACTTATTCCTCAGGTACCGTCATTGTTCTTCCCTGAGAAAAGGGGTTTACAACCCGAAAGCCGTCATCCCCCACGCGGCGTCGCTGTGTCAGGCTTTCGCCCATTGCACAATATTCCTTGCTGCTGCCTCCCGTAGGAGTCTGGGCCGTGTCTCAGTCCCAGTGTGGCTGACCGTCCTCTCAAACCAGCTACCGATCCTCGCCTTGGTAGGCCGTTACCCTACCAACCAGCTAATCGGACGCAAGCCCCTCCCCAGGCGCCCGAAGGCTTTAGTCCTTCGCCTTAAGGCAAAGGACCACATAGGGTATTAGCTCTAATTTCTCAGAGGTATTCCCTACTTGGGGACAGGTTACTTACGTGTTACTCACCCGTTCGCCACTAGTCACCGAAGTGACCCGTTCGACTTGCATGCATAAGGCACGCCGCCAGCGTTAATCCTGAGCCGGGATCAAACTCTCCATAAAGAATTGTTAAGCTTAATCTTGAAGCTCTTTAAAAAGAACCTTCCTTCCACTATCCAGTTGTTAAGGTGCGACTAGAGTAAAGGAAATCGTATCACAACGCCCCTTCTTTGTCAATATTATTTCGGCCCTAGCCAACCCACTGGGTGGTGGATAACACCCGGTAAACGCTAACCCTCAACTCCTCCTCCAAAAGCGGCTCCGCCTCCTTCATTATCTCCCCCCTCCTCTTCGCCCCTTGCCAGTTCCGCCAGTGCTCCACACTATCCCAGGCGGTTATAATGGCCATGATAGAAGGGTCCTTATCGCTCACCAGGTTCTCGGCGCCCACATATCCCGGGTAGGACATGGCGTGCTCCCGCAACCTAAGTAAGACCGGTTGCAGGTCGGCGCCCTGCTTCAGCTTATATCCGTTGATAACTTTAATCACGGCTTCCTCCTAATCCGGGCTAAGCCCCTTCCCCCAGTCAGCCGCCCGTTCCCGCTCTCCCTCCGTCAAAGGCCCCTCGGTGCCCTCCACGAAAAAGCCCTCGGGCTCGGCTACCAGGTTGGCGCCCTTTTTCTTAAGACTGCCGGCGATTTTGCCCGCGGCATAGCCGAAGATTTTAGCCACCCTGGATGTGACCCTGGTGTCGAAAGCGGCCGCATCCAACCCATTAATCTCCGCCTTCGAAACCCTGCCCAGAAAATCCTTGATGGCCGGTGTGGCTTGACCCCTCTGGGTAGGCGCGCCCACCACCAGCAGGCTGATATTCTCCAGCTCCGGAGGCCCTACCTCCCCCGCGCGTAGCACCCTGACCTCACCACCGAGGATAGCCCCACCGATAGCCTCGGCGATTTCCTCGGTATTGCCGTAAACCGAGTCGTAAATCACTAAGGCTCTCATGGCTGCACCTCCGTCCTATGCTCTATTATCCAGTGTAAAACAAAATCAACCAGCCCACAAGAGGTTTTGCCCCACCCCCCAGGTTTTTCTTCCCCCACCAACCCACCCACAAAGGTCTCTTCCAGAGGGGGCTACGCCCCCTCTTCAACTCCCCCAAACTATATGCAGGCTAAACCCCTATTGAGTTCCAAGCTTTCTGGGGAGTCTAAGAGGGGTGAAACCCCTCTTTACCTTAAAGGGCGGCGGGCGGGAATAGATAAAATCAGGGTGGGGCGGAGAATCCCCAAAAATAAGGGGCTAATAGGGGTCTAACCCCTGTAGGGTGGGTATTGGGTGGGAAATAAAGACTTTCGCTAAACAAGGTGGGGATGTGGGGCGGAGAACTCCCAAACCCAAAACTTGACAACCTCCCCAGGTATGCTATAATGGAATGTTTGGCAAGACTAACTTTTATAAGGAAACTATGATGGGAAGCAAACCGACCGCCAGCATGGAAGACTACCTGGAATCTATAATCATGCTGCGCCAAGGCAAAGAAGCCGTCAGGGTCAGCCAGATGAGCAAGGCACTCGGCGTCAAGATGCCCAGCGTCACCGGCGCCCTCAAAAAGCTCTCCGACGAAGGCCTGGTGGAACACCAGCGCTACGGGAGGGTGCAGCTTACCCCCGGGGGCGAAAAGGTCGCCCGGGACGTCTTCCGCCGCCACGAAGCGCTGCGCCGCTTCCTGGAAGAAATACTCATCGTCGATGCCGAGACGGCCGCCGACGACGCCTGCAAGATGGAACACGCCATCAGCCCCCTCACCCAGAAAAGGCTGGCCAAGTTCATCGACTTCGTCCTGAGCCGCCCCAAGGTCCAGCCCTACTGGCTAAAGATGTTCGACCGCTACGCCAACTACGGCGAAATCCCCGAGGGCTGTCCGGACAAGTGTCTCGAAGAAAAATAATTTTTTGCCCAAGAAAGTTAGATAGAGCAACCAAGGATTTGAGAGGAAGCCGAAAAGAAATGGATAAAGCGCCAACCACCCTGGTTCAGATGGAAAGAGGGCAGCGCGGCACCGTGCTCCAACTTCAAGGCGGCCGCGGGCTGGTCAACAGGCTCAACGCCCTGGGCATTCGCCCGGGCAAAAAGATAACCAAGGTCAGCGCCATGCTCATGCGGGGACCGGTAACCATCGAGGTTGACCGTGCCCAGATTGCCATCGGCTTCGGCATGGCTAAGAAGATAACCGTCAGACTGGACTAGTTTTATGACCAAGATTCTCCTCATGGGCAACCCCAACGTAGGCAAGAGCGCTGTCTTCTCCCGCCTGACCGGGGTCAAGGCCGTTGTCTCCAACTACCCCGGCACTACCGTCAGCTACACCCGCGGGCAGATGAAGCTGGGCGAGGAGACGGCTGAGGTCATTGACGTCCCCGGCACCTATACCCTGGAGCCCACCTCCCAGGCGGAAGAAATCGCCCGGGATATGCTCGCTGGCGGCGACGTCGTGGTCAACGTGGTCAACGCCACCAACCTGGAAAGAAACCTCTACCTCACCCTGCAGCTATTGGAAAAGGGTATCCCCGTCGTCGTCGCCCTCAATATCTGGGACGACACCAAGCATTTAGGCATTGACATCGACGTCGAAAAACTGCAAGCCATGCTCGGTGTGCCCGTCATACCCACTGTGGCCGTCACCGGCCAGGGCATAAAAGAGCTGGTGGAAGCCATCCCCCACGCCGCCTCCCCCCAATCACCCCCCGCCTCCAGCGACAAGCGCTGGGCGAAGGTGGGCCGCATCGTGGAAGAGGTGCAGCGCCTCCGCCACCGCCACCACACCTGGCGCGAGCGCCTGGCCGACGCCACCGTCCGGCCCCTCACCGGCGGCGTCTTCGCCCTGGCGGTGCTGGCGTCATCGTTCATCGTCGTCCGCTTCATCGGCGAAGGGCTGATTAACTATGTCTTAAACCCCATCTTCGACAACCTCTGGGCGCCCGTCCTGATGAAATTAAGCCCACTTATGGGGAGCGAAGGCTTCTGGCATGATATCGTCATCGGCAAGCTAATCAGCGGCGAGGTAGACTTCGTCCAGTCCTTCGGGCTGCTCACCAGCGGCCTCTACGTCCCCCTGGCTATGGTGCTGCCCTATATCATCGCCTTCTATTTTATGCTGGGCATACTGGAAGACACCGGCTACCTGCCCCGGCTGGCCGTATTAATGGATAACGTCATGCACCGCCTGGGCCTGCACGGCTACGCCATCATACCCACCCTGCTCGGGCTGGGCTGTAACGTGCCCGCGGTGCTCTCGACGAGAATACTGGAGAGCCAAAGAGAGAGGTTTATCGCCGCCACTTTGATATCCATCGCCGTGCCCTGCGCCGCTTTGCAGGCGATGATTATCGGCCTCGTCGGCGCCGAGGGCTGGCAGTACGTGGCTATGGTCTACGGCACGCTCTTTATCGTCTGGATTGTGCTGGGCTTCATCCTCAACCGCACCGTAAAGGGCTTCAGTCCCGAGCTTTTAATCGAGATACCCCCCTACCGCCTCCCCCCCTGGCGCACCGTGCTGCAGAAGCTCTGGATGCGCACCTACGGCTTCTTGGTCGAAGCTATACCCATCATACTGGGGGCGGTGGTGGCTATCAACATCCTCTACTACTTCGGCGTCTTCGACGCCATCGCCAACTTCACCGCGCCCGTGGTCACCAATCTCTTAGGGCTGCCCAAGGAAGCCGTCACCGCCATCGCCATCGGATTCCTGCGCAAGGACGTGGCTATGGGCATGCTGGCGCCCCTGGCACTAACCTCGGGGCAACTGGTGGTGGGCAGCGTGGTGCTGGCCATGTTCTTCCCCTGCATCGCCACCTTCGTTGTCCTGCTCAGGGAGCTGGGCGTGGTCAGAATGCTCAAGGCAGCGGGGATAATGCTCGCCTCCGCCCTTATAGTCGGCGGGTTGCTTAATTTGATATTATAACCGTGATTTCATGTCGTCTGAACTGAAGAGGTATTTACTAATCGCCACCGGGACAATATGCCTGGCGATAGGGATAATCGGCATATTTACTCCCATACTGCCCACCACCCCCTTCCTCCTGCTGGCGGCTGCCTGCTACGCCAACAGCTCGGTGCGCTTTCATCGCTGGCTTATGAACAATAGAGTCTTCGGTAGCTATATCAGGAATTACACCGAGGGCAGAGGGCTACCGCTAAAGGTCAAGCTCTTCACCATCGCCCTGTTATGGGCGACAATCGGTATATCTATATGGCTAGCGGCTAACTGGATTGTAACCGCCGTCCTCTTAGTTATCGCTGTCGGTGTCACCCTCCACATTGCCTTTATCCGGGCCAAGAAAGACAGGCCAAGCTGATACTTTAGCCCCCCCCCACGTCTTTCTTCCCACCCAATACCCACCCTACAGGGGTTAGACCCCTATTATCCCCTTATTTTTGGGGGTGTTTTTAAGAGGGGGCAAAGCCCCCTCTTTACCTTAAAGGGCGGTGGGCGGGCATAGATAAAATCGGGGTGGGGCGCCCCCCAAAAAAGAAAGGGGGCATCCCTACCCCCAAATCTTTTTGTCATTGCGAGCCGAAGGCGAAGAATCTCTCCACCTCATTTCCCCCTTTGAAAAAGGGGGATTAAGGGGGATTTTCCCCCACCTTATTTCCCGAAATTCCGGAAAGCCAGCACCGCCGTAACCACCCCCACCGCCGCGAAAACCCCCAGCACCAGCAGCCCCATGCCGTAACTGCTCCAGTCGTAACCGCTGACGAAGAGCGGCCTCACCGCCTCCACGGCGTAGTTAACCGGGTTGAACATCATAGCGGTGCCTACCCAGTCGGGCACCAGCTCGGCGGGCATCATGGCGCTGGAAAGGAACATCAGCGGCAATGACAGCAGGTTAGCGATAACCACCAGCGCCGTCTGGCTGCGGGTGGCGATTATCAGGGCGTAGGACAGGCTGCAAAAAGCCAGCCCGATGAGCCAGACGACAATCAGCGTCAGGATAATGCCCCCCGCCCCCGTGGCCACGCTCACCCCCATGATATAGACCATGACGAAGATTATCAATATCTGTATGGTCAAGCTGGCGAGGGCGTTGAGGATGTTGCCGATTATCAGGGCGTAGCGGTTGGCCGGTGTAATCAGCATCTTATCGACCACGCCGAACTGGATATCCTGCAACATGTCAAACCCCGTATAGGCCGAGGAAAAGACGGCCATCATCACGATTAGCCCCGGGGCGAAGAAGAGCAGGTATTCCGAGGTGGGGAAACCGGGCATCAGGGCCAGGTTCTTGAAGAGCTGGGTAAAGAGCAGCAGCCATATCAGCGGCTGCGCCAGGCTGAAGAATATCCATATCGGCTCCCGCAGCCCGATGCGGAAGCGCCTTACCAGCGTGTACCAGATATCACTAGCGAAATCCATCTATTTGCCCCCCTTCCCCACGTTATTGCGGGCGGCTTCCTCGGCTATTGTCCGCCCCGTGTATCTGATGAAGACGTCGTCCAGCGACGGGCGTGATACCGTGGTGCTGGCCGTCTCCACGCCTTCCTTCTCCAGCAGGCGCAGTATGCGGGGCGTGGCTTCGTCGGCGCGGTCCACGTAGACGTTAACGCCGTCGTGGGTGGCCATTATCTTCTTGACGAAGGGCTGCGCCGAGAGTATTTTTTCGGTCTTCTGGAATGTCGCCGCCTGCTCCTCGGCGCTGGCGGAAGGCATCCGCAGTGAAACGGCGTCGCCCTCGATAGCGCTCTTCAGCTCCTCAGGAGAGCCAGTGGCAATAATCTTGCCCTTGTCGATAATAGCCACGCGGTGGCTCAGCCGGTCGGCTTCCTCCAGGTAGTGCGTGGTCAGCAGTATGGTAATCCCCGCCTCGGAAAGCTTGCGCACGTATTCCCAGATGTTCACCCTTATCTGTATATCCAGCCCCAGCGTCGGCTCGTCCAGGAAGAGCATCCTGGGCTGGTGCACCAGCGCCGTGGCAATCTCCAGCCGCTTGCGCATCCCCCCCGAATAGGTCTTCACCAGTCGGTTGGCGTCCTCGGTCAGGTTCACCAGCTCCAACAGCTCGTCGATTCTCTCTTTGAGCAGGCCGCCGTCCATGTGGTGGTAGCGCCCGAAGAGGTCCAGGTTCTCGCGGCCGGTGGCGTTCTCCATCAACCCCGCCGCCTGCGCCGAATAGCCGATCATCTGCCGCACCTTGCGCGAGTCCCTGGTGATGTCGTAGCCCGCGACGCTGGCCGTCCCCGAAGTGGGCCGCGTCAGCGTGGAAAGCATGCGGATGGTGGTCGTCTTGCCCGCCCCGTTAGGCCCCAGAAGCCCGAATATCTCCCCCTCTTTGATGTCCAGGTCGATATGGTCGACGGCGACTATCTGCTTGTTATAAATCTTGGTCAGCTTGTCGGTCACAATCAGCTCCATAAGCCTTTACCCCCCTTCTCATTAATATTCAAACCGGACGGAATCCGGTATATTTCTATTCCGAAGGCCCTCTCACCCGCGAAGGCAGGATGAACAGGGCAATCACAGCGGTAACCGCCATAACTATGGTGGCGACCAGCAAAGCCTGCGCCGAACCGGCGGTAAAGGCTTCGTTAGACTGGTCGATAATCAGCTGCGACAGCTGGGGCACGGGCACCTGTTGGGCGACGATATGGGCGCCCTGGATACTGCTGCGGATAGCCTCCAACGCCTGGGCGGGCAGCTGGGCCGGCCAGCTTACGGCGTCGATTCGGGACAGGTAGGTGGCATTAAGTATGCTGCCCAGTATGGCTACCCCCAACGCCGCCCCAACCTGCCGGGTGGTGTTGTTCATAGCCGAGCCGATGCCCGACTGGCTCACGGGTATAGAGCCCATGACCGAGTTCGTGGCCGGGCTCATGGTCATACCTATCCCCAGCGAGGTAATACTCATGGCGATGGCGATTTGGAGGTAGGCGGTATCGACAGCGGCGATGCGGTACAAATAGAAGAAGCCGATGGCGGCGATGAAGATGCCGATGGCTACCGTTAGCTTAGTGCCGATGCGCTCGGCGACCTTGGCTGACATCACCGCCGAGATAAAGGATACCAGAGCCATGGGCAGCAGTCGCAAGCCGGCTTCAAACGGGCTGTAACCCTGCACGGACTGCAGAAACTGCCCCAGGAAGAAGAAGGCCCCCATCAGGCCGAAGGCGACCAGCGTCAGGGCGACGTTGGCCCCGGTGAAAGACATGTTCTTAAAGAAACGCAAGGGCAGCATGGCGCCCTTGAACTTCAATTCCCAGAGGATAAAAGCCGCCAGCAGCACCGCCGCCGCGCCGAAGGCGTAGAGGACCTGCGTCGCCCCCCAGCCTTCCATTCCCGCCTGGATGATGGCGTAGACCAGGGCGAACAACCCGGCGATGGAAAGAATAGCCCCGGGAATATCGAGGCGTTGCGGGTGCTCCGTCTTCGAGTTCTCGATGAAATAGCCGCCCCCCACCAGCCCCACAGCGATAACGGGAATGTTGATGTAGAAAACCGAGCTCCAGCTGAAGTTCTCCAGCAGCCAGCCGCCGATAAGGGGACCTATCCCCATGCCCAAGGCGAAGGTGGCCGCCCATAGGGCGATGGCCTGAGCGCGCTCCTTGGGGTCACGGAAGGTTGCCGTTAAAATCGATAAGGTGGCGGGCAGAATTATAGCCGCCCCGATACCCATCAGGGTCCGCATGGCGATGAGCATACCCGTAGAATTTGACAGCGCCGCCCCCAGCGAGAAAAGGGCGAATAACCCCAGCCCCACCATCAGGGTCGGCTTACGCCCCAGTCTGTCCCCCAGGTAGCCCATGGTCAACAGCAGTCCGGCGATAGCCAGGATGTAAGCATCCACCACCCACTGGAGCTGGCTGGCGCTAGAACCGAGCCCCTCGGCGATGGAGGGCAGGGCCAGACTCAGTACCGTGTTATCCAGGGAAATAACCAGCAGGGCAATAGCCATAAAGGCGAGGGCTATCCATCTGTTCCGATAGCCCCTGGTCTGTTCAATCAGTTCCATAGTACGTCTTTAGCCTCTTTCTAAAAGAATATAATGTTAGGCTCACCTAACAAATATTCCATTATAGCACTTAACTATCGCTTGTCAAGTCCCCGATTATCCGATTTGCTTTCGGCCGGAGACCGCCGCCAGCGGGGCCAACGCCAGCCAGAGGGTCAGCGTCACCAGCATCGCCCAGGGATAGCTGATGGTGTCCACCCCGACCTCAGGCGCAATCACCCCCCAGAGCAGCATGACGAAAAAGGAACTGAGAAAGAAACCCGGTATCGCCGCGAAAATCCGAAAATAGCCCATCCTAGACCTCCTTTTTTATTTTTATGTTCTGCAGTTTTTGGTCGATCAAGGTGTCAACGCCCAGGTGCGCCGCCCCCCGCAACTCCTCCAGGGCCTGGCGCGCGCTTTTGCCCGCGCTTATCACCACGGGCTCCCAGACGATGTAATAGTCACCGCTTTCTCTATCGAACTCAAGATTAATATCGTTCCTGACCACGATTCACCCCGGCTCATTCGGCCATTATGGCTTCGATTTCCTTATAGGTGTCGCTAAGCACCTGGCGCACCCGCTTCATCTTCTCGGCATCCTGGCTGCGCAAAGCCCGCGTCAACAGATGCTCCAGCGCATGATACTCCTTCATCATCATGGCCATTTTGCCGATGTTCTTAAAGCTCCAGCGGTGCTTCATATAGCTCCTGACCTCGTCGGCGGAGTCCTTGCGCTCATCGAGGAAGGCAAGCCCTTCTTCGGTGATAGTATAGATTTTCTTTCCGTCCCTCTCGGCGGCTTCGGCGTAGCCCATCTCCTCCAGCATCTGCAGGGTGGGATAGACCGCCCCCGGGCTGGGCGTATAAAGCCCGTGCGACATCTCCTCCAGCTCGCGGATAATCTCATAGCCGTGCCTCGGCTTATCTTTCAGCAAGTCCAGGATAACGTACTTCAGGTCTCCCTTCTGGAAAGAGCTCTCGTGCGAGTGTTCCTTGAAGAACCGGTCCCCCCGGAACATGCTCGCTTTAAATTTAAACATGTCAGTCTCCTTTGTCCCATTGATATATCAGATAGTATCACGATATATCTTGATATATTATAATATTACTTTATGCCCTTGTCAAGGGGTTCGGGGAGCAATTTTGAAAAACTCGTTAGCGACCCCGCCCCGATACTATCTATTCCCCCTTATCATTAACAGCCCCCCAAAACGAGGGAGGGGCTGGGAACGAAACCACAATAAGGAGTTAATAGAGGTCTAACCCTTATAGGGTGGGTATTGGGTGGGAAGATAATACTTACGCTAAACTAGGCGGGGTGGCCGGACAGCATCCTCCCCTACCTGACAGGGTAGGGCTTTGGTTGTAGCGTTCCCTTTAAGCAGGGGGGAGGTCTAGCTCACGCCTTTTTCAGCTTCAACTGCGACGTACAGTTGGGACACCGCGTAGCCTTAACCGGAATGGAGCTGAGGCAATAAGGGCACTCTTTGGTCGTGGGCTCGGTTTCCTCCTTCGCTTTCAGGGCGGCGTTCATCCTGGCGATAGGTCGAACGACCAGGAAAAAGATAACGGCGGCGATAATGACGAAACTGACCACCGTATTGATGAAAGCGCCGTAGTTAATGGTAACCGCCCCCGCCTCCTGCGCCGCCGCCAGGGAAGCATAGGGCCCCACTACCGTCCCCTCACGAAGGACGGCGAACAGGTTGCCGACATCCATATCCCCCAGCAGCAACCCTAACGGCGGCGTGATGATATCCTTGACCAGCGAGTTGACCACGGCGCCGACGGCGACGCCGATGACAACACCCACCGCCAGGTCCATCACACTGCGGCCCATTATAAACGCCTTGAAACTCTTAAGCACGTTGCACCCCCTCACCCTTTTCCCGAATAGTGCAACAGCCGACAGCCTCTGTCAAGACCCTCTACTCCGAAAATGTCACAAAAAGTTTATATTTTTGTCTCGGATTTTATGACTTCATGATATTCGGGCGGCTATAATCTGAGAAATCTATCCGGAAGGAGGTGAAAAGGTAACCTTCTTCTTAATCTTCATGCTGATTAACTGAGGAACAAGGAGTAAAAATGGAAACACTAGCGATTGTATGCATAATAATTGCGGCTGTGGGCGCCCTGAACTGGGGTCTGGTGGGGCTATTCAAGTTCGACCTGGTGGCTTTTATCGCCGGCAAAAGGTTTGGGGAGGTCAATATCTTTTCCCGCCTGCTTTACATCATAGTAGCCGCCGCTGGAGTTATCGCTGCTATATACTATTTAACCAATTAAGCATGAAAGCTTAGCTCTGGCTCTACCGAACCCCCAAATAAAAAAGGGGAGCCTAGCGGCTCCCCTTTATCATTGACTCGACTCCCCCTACCCCTTTTTTATCAACTCCACATCCACCTGGTCGCCGAAAGCTTTGTCAACGCTCTTTTTCAGCTCTTCGAAGTCGGCCATCTCCTCCATCTCAATGACCAGCTCTCTATCATCCAGTACCTTCAACCTGCCGAACTTATTGACAATCTCGACCACCTTATTGGGGTCTACCGTTATCCAGCCCTTCATGCGCCTCACCAGCTCATCGCCCTTGAAGGCCCTCTCGATGGTAAGGTCAACCTGCCTAAACTTGGCCTCCCAGCTGATTTTAGCCGGCTCTACCACCACCGGGCACACCGGGTCGTGGACTACGGCGCATCTAAACCATATCTTGGCTCGAATCATCTTAAGATATCCCTTCACGCAGTTTAATTGACAGACTTAAGTAATATAAGGTATTTTTCAGACGAGAGCAAACCGAGGAAGGGGAATTAGCCGATGGATGCATTGCAAGCGATTAGAGAGAGAAGGAGCGCCCGGGCTTTCCAGCCCGTCCCGATAGCCAGGGAAACGGTGGAAGAAATCCTGAGGCTGACGGTTAACGCCCCCTCGGCCAATAACCTCCAGCCGTGGGAATTCGTAGTGGTGATGGACGAAGAGAAGGACAGACTCAGCCGCAGGTTGCTTAAGGCCTATAAAGAGAAACAGATATCGTGCGGCTCCGGGGCGGTAAAGCCCCTGCCCAAGGCGATAAGGCAGAGAGGGGTAAACACCCTGGGGGCAATGAAGGAATATGTAGAGAAAACGGGCGGCACCGTGGACAGCTTTGTCAATGAGGGGAGCTGCAATTTCTACGGAGCGCCGACGGCCATTATTATCTGTATCGACGATTGCTTTTCCGCCCGACAGATGGTCGACGTCGGCGCGGCTCTGGCCTATCTGGTACTGGCCGCCCAGGCTTCCGGGCTGGCGACCTGCCCCATCGGCCTGATTACCGACTACGCCGATGAAATCAAGGAGCTGTTGAACATTGCGGAGAATAAGAGGGTGGTTATCGGCGTCGCCCTGGGTTATGCCGACCGCGAAAACCCGATGAGCCAGTTCCGGTCCTCAAGAGCCGACATTAACGAACTGGTGAGGTGGATTTGATAGATTATTACCACTGCACAAACATGGGCATGTCTGATTTCTTGTACTTACGATTATCCTTCCGGTAAAGAGTCTTTAAGTATTTTACCTCGTAAACGCCTCCATATCCACTCGGAATCCGTGGATTAGCAATACATTTGCGATAAGCGAGTGAACTTAATACTTTACAATTTGGCTTTTTGTGCAATTCCATAATAAAATACTAGTGAATCCGGCAACTTTCGCTTTCTGTCGAAAAATGGCTTGACAGCTTGTTTGTTAGTGTTATACTAATGCTATAATTATATGTCATGTATGACATATGACTTGAAAATCAGCTATTCAGACTTTGTGGATAAAGAGCCGATGACAATAGAAGGAAGAGCCAACATGCATGGTCAAGAAACTGGTATCGCTACTGATGAGGATATAGCACTGATTAAGGCTCGCATAGGTACTGAACGGCCTGTAGTGCAGACTAACGAATCTGCAACGAAGGATGCCATCAGGCATTTTGCCGATGGTATAGGTGATCCTAACCCGCTTTGGCGTGATGAGTCTTACGCAACTAATAGTCGCTATGGGTGTCTCATTGCGCCCCCTACTTTCCTCAACGCCATCTTGCCGGCACAATGGCATGAGGGTTTTCTAACATTAAGGGCATTTGTTGCCGGCTGCGAATGGGAGTGGCACCAACCTATCAAGGTAAATGATAAATTTACCGTGACCAACATATTTGACGATATTACCGTGAAAAGAGATGCGCCGGTCGGCCGGCGACTCTTCTTACAATCTGGAAGGATGAATTATATCAATCAATATGGGGAAATTACGGGTGTTTGTAGATGGACAAACATACAAAGTGAATTCAGCGGGGAAAAACAGGGAGTCGTTTCTGACAAACTTAAGGGACAAGGCCGTTACGTGTATACCCAAAAAGAACTGGATGCTATAGAGCAGGCCTATAATGAGGAGGAAATAAGGGGTTCCAATCCCCGATACTGGGAGGATGTGGCTGTAGGTGATGAGATAAGACCAGTCGTTAAGGGGCCGACGAATTATGCTGACATGGTTGCCTTCTTTTTAGGTATAGGCGGGATATGGAAGGCTCATAGTCTCAGCG
>Ga0307420_1000003_pt1 | contig 107041 bp, 85 predicted proteins | sample SalMarWE160240MG_2_FD_202167 | JGI IMG/M metagenome (GOLD analysis project Ga0307420, IMG submission 202167) | Salt marsh sediment microbial communities from the Plum Island Ecosystem LTER, Massachusetts, United States - WE1602-40 | ecosystem: Environmental > Aquatic > Marine > Intertidal zone... | reverse complement strand
TGAGCACCGCCGACGCGCCACCGCCCAGACCGCGCACCGCCACGAAAGCGGCTATTGCCAGGATAGGAATTAATGCAGCAACGATCCAGCCAGCACCTCGGCGCCGAGGGATGGTCTCTGGGATTGCCGCAGGAGCGGAAACAGCTTCAACACGTTCGATGTGGGTTGTAGGCGCTGCGGCGATGCGCTCGAATTCCGGAAGAGGTCTCCCGGCCAATGCGGCCTGGTAAGCCTCTTTCAAGGCTCGGACGCTCGGGAATCGCTTCTCAGGTTTTTTAGCCAGGGCTTTGAGAATCACCACTTCGAGGTCCGCTGGGAGATCGGGGCTGAAGCGGCGCGGACGCGGCACCGGCTCCTGGATATGTGCCAGGACGGTTGACATAGGAGAACCCGAGTCGAAAGGCAGGCGCCCGGTAGCCATCTCATAAAGAATTACCCCCAGAGAATATTGGTCGGAACGGGCATCCAATTGCTCCCCTCGACCTTGTTCGGGCGAGACATACGCCGGCGTCCCCATCAGCATCGAGCCGGTGAGGCTGCTGTGCCCTTCGATGACCCGCGCAAGCCCGAAATCCGTCAGGCATGCGTTCCCCGAGTCGTCCAGGATCACATTCGAGGGCTTGATATCCCTGTGAATAACACCATTTTCATGAGCGAAGGCAAGAGCATCCGCCAATTGACCGATCCATTTTGTGCTTTGCTCGCCCGAAATTGCCCCTCGGGCAATGCGCTGGTGCATTGTTTCACCGCGGATCAAAGGCATCACAATATAGATGGTGCCCTTATACTGCCCATAAGCGAGGACAGAGACGATATTGGGGTGTTTGAGTTGGGAAACCAGCTGTGCTTCACGACGGAAGCGCTTAACGAAGCGGCGATCAGAACTCATCGTCGGGGAGAGCACCTTAAGGGCGACCTCCTCCTGAGAGCGTGTGTCGACGGCAAGGTAAACCGTCGCCATGCCTCCTTGGCCGATCCTTTCGATGATCCGATAATGATCTAACGTCTGACCGATAAGTGAGTTCATGCTATTCGTGTGTAAGGCTTGGGCTTATATCGAACCTTCTATACGGGCAAACCCGGTAGATGTCAGCAAGCGTACCATGTGATATTGCGTCACGCAAAGAGGACAAAGGTCGGGCTGAACTTATCTGCGGAATAGGGATAGCCAGAAACTTGCTTATGGAAGAGCATCCAGCAAAACTTGACATCCATTCGTGGATACTCTAGGATGATAAATGTCCGAATTATCCTCTCGCTTAACACTATTCAATCATATCTTGCTTCTTCACCCGGGAGTCACAGTGGCGAGAGGCGTTTTGTCTACACCTGAAATTAAAACTCCCGATAATAGGTAGGAAGGAGGTGGCTTTCCCAACATTCTTCGAGTTAATGCTCGTTAGCACAAAACATCAACGTAATTCCAAATGGAGGAGACTAGATAATGCGTAAATTATTATTGCCCCTTGCAAGCCTGATAATCCTGGCTATGCTTCTATCCGCGTGCGGCACGCCAAGCGGGGGCGAAATCGTAGAGGTTGAGGTCACCCGAATCGTCGAGGTCACCACAGAAGGGGAAACCCAGATCGTGAGTGCTCCTGCTCCTGGCTACGGTGAAATCCTGGCCAGAGTTAAGGAGAGAGGCCGCGTCGTATGCGCTGGTCGAACAGACCTGCTCGGCTTCGGATACCTTGATGACGATGGCCGCAACATCGGCTTCGATATCGATCTTTGTCGGGCGGTGGCTGCAGCAGTCCTTGGTGATCCAGAAGCCATCGAGATTGTCCCTGTGACGGCAGCTGAGCGTGGCCCTGTGATTCAAACAGGCGAAGTTGATATCCTGAGCCGTAATGTTACCTGGACTTCGAGCCGTGACTCCCAGTGGGGAAACTTCACGATCACGATGTTCTATGACGGTCAGGGATATATGGTCCGCAAGGACAGCGGCATCGAATCCCAGGATGACATGAACGGCGCCAGCGTATGCGTCACCAGCGGCACGACGACGGAGAAAAACCTCGCCGCCGACTTCCGTGAGCGAGGGTTGGACTTTGAAGCTGTGATCTTCGAGGATACCTCCTCGGTTTACGGCGCCTTCTTCGAAGGTCGCTGCGATGTCACCACGAGCGACCGTTCCCAACTGGCTGCCATCCGAGCCGGCGCGGATAATCCGGATGATTACGTCATCCTGCCCGTGATCATCTCCAAGGAACCACTCACGCCTGTTGTCCCGCATGGCGATGACCAGTGGTTTGACATCGTCAAGATCGTCATGTACACCCTGATCAACGCCGAGAATCCCGCCTATGGTCCTATCACGCAGGCGACTGTGGATGATATTTTGGCCAGTGACAACATCAAGGGCAAGACTGTCCTTGGCGTCGAAGGTGACTGGGGTTATTCATCACTCGGCCTCGAACCAGATGCCCTAGCTAATGCCCTAAGAGCAGTTGGAAATTACAGTGAGCTTTACGACCGCTACATGGGACCCTTTGGAATAGCGTTTACCCTGCCTCGCGGGGCGAACGAACACTGGACAAATGGCGGATTGATCTACGCTCCACCCATCAAGTAATTCCGTTATACAATACGTGAGCAGTTCAAGCATATCGTTGGGCTGCTCACAGCAATTCTCATAAGCGAACACAAACGCATGGCCTCTTCGACTTCACACCGAAAATCACAGGATCGTAAAAGCATCCCCTTCTGGCGTGATGAGCGGGTGTTGACAGCGGCGGCTCAGGTCATTTCAGCGATCATCGTCATCGGCGGGTTGATTTGGATCGGTGTGAACCTACTGGAGGCTGCGGAACAACGTGGGTTAAGCCTTGGTTTTGACTTCATCAACGATCCAGCGGGGTTCCCCATCAGCGAGTCGGTAATCCCCTATGATGATTCCTACCCGTTCGGCACCGCCTTCCTGGTGGGGCTGCTCAACACGCTTAAAGTTTCAATCATCGGCATTCTGCTGGCAACCATTCTTGGCACCCTAGTAGGACTGGCGCGCATCTCAACCAATTGGATCGTCAACAAAATCGCTCTTGCCTACATCGAGCTTCACCGGAATATTCCTCTGCTTGTACTCCTTTTCATCTGGTACTTCGCTGTCTTCAATAAACTACCTCCCGCAAAGGGAAGTCTCGAACTCCCGGGGCCCATCTACTTAAATCAACGTGGCTTGTACTTATCCTGGCCTCGACTAACAGAGACCGGAGGCGTTTTTGCAGTCTCCCTGCTGGTTGGTTTGATTCTGGCTATCATTACCTGGGTTTACCTGCGGCGCCTGCGCGAGCGCAGTGGTCGCTCGACATACTTCGCCGGGGCGAGCTTGGCCGTGATTCTCGTATCCGCCGTTCTGGGTCTGGCGCTCTCGGCCTGGCAACCGCTCTGGATTGATACACCTGTTTTTGAAGGGTTTAATTTTACGGGCGGGCTAAGACTCACCCCTGAATTCACCGCGCTGCTTGTTGGCTTGGTTATGTACACTGCAGCCTTTATCGCTGAAGTCGTTCGGGCAGGGATCCAGGCTGTTGACTTCGGACAAATGGAGGCTGCAAAAGCTGTTGGGCTAAAGCCGATGCAAATTCTTGGGCTTGTCATTATCCCCCAAGCCATGCGTGTCATTATTCCACCACTTATTAGCCAATTCCTGAATCTTACGAAGAACTCAAGTCTTGCTTTAGCCATCGGTTATGCAGACGTCTTTAACGTTGGGCGCATCATGATTAATCAAGCCGGCAGAGCTGTGCCGGTCTTCGGCATGGTCATGGTGACGTACTTGGCTTTGAGCTTGATTACGTCATTAATCATGAACCTATACAACCGCAAGATTCTGATAAGTGAGAGAGCCACGTGACCGACGCAGGAAACACAAAACCAGCCGTCGCTATTGTTCTCCCCCCAGCAGCGTTAAAACCAATCGCCTGGGTGCGGCGTAATCTCTTCAACAACTGGTTTAATTCAGTTCTCACGCTGCTATCTTTGGGGTTGGTTTACTTTGTTGGGCGCGCTGTACTCGAGTGGGCTTTCATCTCTGCCGACTGGAGACCGGTCACGCACAATCCGATTCTCTACCTCATAGGTCAATATCCAAGGGATCAGCTATGGCGGGTCGGTGCGAGCCTGCTGCTGGTGTCTTTCCTGACAGGCATGAGCTGGGGTAAATGGCGGGGTATCATGCGCTCTTTTGCCCTGCTGCTCGGGATCGGACTTGCGATCCTGGGGATCATCCCTGCCGGCGGTCAATTGGGCAGCCTGGCTGTTAGTGTATTCCTCTTGACCAATCTACCGGTAACCTTCCTTGGCTACCTGCTTGGCTCCAGAAAGTTTGTCACGGGCAGTTGGGTCCTTGGCGGCTGGCTGATCTCATTCCTGCTTATCCCTTTCCTCCTTCGGGGAATAGGGGAAGGGACGATGCTCCCCACAGTTGAGACGTCGATGTGGGGAGGTCTCCTGGTGACGCTCATTCTCGCTATTGGCGGAATTCTGCTCTCATTCCCCCTCGGAGTCCTTTTAGCCCTTGGACGCCGATCCTCGCTCCCTGTTCTAAAGATCTTCAGCATTGGCTTTATCGAGGGTATTCGCGGCGTCCCACTCGTAACCATCCTCTTTATGTCATCGATTATCCTGGCTCTCTTCCTCCCACCAGAACTCAGGATTGACCGGCTTGTGCGCGCGCTCATTGGCATGACCATCTTCAGCGCAGCATATACAGCCGAAAACGTGCGCGGCGGACTTCAAGCCGTTCCTGCAGGACAAATTGAAGCTGCCAAAGCCGTCGGTCTGACTAATTTTCAAACCACGCGGCTTATCATCCTGCCCCAAGCCCTGCGGGCTGTAATTCCTGCCATCGTCGGGCAGTTCATCAGCCTTTTCAAGGATACTACACTGGCCATCATCGTAGCGATCAACGAACTGCTCAACATCGGTAAGTCCGTCCTGCAATCCGACGTGGAATTTCTTCAACTGCAATTCGAAGTCTACATCTTCGTTGCCGCGGTCTTCTGGGCATTTAGCTATCTCATGTCATTCGCAAGCCGACGGCTAGAAACCACGCTGGGCGTCGGTGAGCGTTAACCGGAGAAAATAATGAGCGATCCGATAATCATCTGCCGCGATGTTGAAAAATGGTTCGGGGACTTCCAGGCCCTAAAAGGGATTAATATGGAGGTAAACAAGGGCGAAGTTATTGTGATTTTTGGGCCCTCCGGCTCGGGAAAATCAACCTTCATCCGTACGATCAACCGCATCGAAGTGCATCAACGCGGCCAGATCATCGTCGATGGGATGGAGCTCACTCACGATGTCCGCAATATCGCTACCGTCCGTAGTGAGATTGGAATGGTTTTCCAGCTGTTTAACCTTTTCCCACACCTCAGCGTGCTACAGAACATCACCCTCGCCCCTATCTGGGTACGTAAGTGGTCTAAAGATAAGGCGGAGGAGGTTGCCCTGCAACTGCTCGAACGAGTCGGTATCCCCGAACAAGCCGATAAATTTCCCGGACACCTATCAGGCGGGCAGCAACAAAGAGTAGCCATCGCGAGAGCCCTCGCCATGCAGCCCAAGATCATGCTCTTCGATGAGCCGACTTCTGCCCTGGACCCCGAGATGATTAAGGAAGTGTTAGATGTCATGATCGAACTCGCGAAGTCCGGCATGACCATGATCGTGGTCACGCATGAGATGGGTTTCGCGCGCGCAGTTGCTGACCGAATGTTCTTCTTCGACGAGGGTCTTGTCGTCGAATCAGGAACTCCGGACGATATATTTAATAACCCTCAAGAAGATCGTACGAAGCTCTTTCTCTCCCAAATCCTGACTCACCACTGAGAAAAAGACATCCCCTCAACCCCCAATTAACGTGGCAGGGCAGCGAGTTCGCTGTCCTGCATTAGGTATCCTATCCAAAGCCAGCTTAGCTCGCGGGCTGAAGCTTTGCCTCGGCGTTGCCCCGCACCTCACTCACATTGCTAAAACAACTCGCCCTGCGTATGATTCATCCACCCTTTAGAAAGAAAGGTGCTACATATGGCGAAGAAGATTTCCATCGACGAGACCTACCTTCAGGATATTCTGGTCCAGCTGCTCAACTTCCCCAGCCCGACCGGCTACACCGAAGCAGCGATCCAATTCACACAAATAAAACTGGAGGAACTCGGGTTGGCGTGCAGGCAAACGCCTAAGGGCACTCTGGTTGCCGAGTGGCCGGGAAAAGCCGACGACAAGCCCCGCGGCCTCACCGCCCATGTTGACACCCTCGGCGCTATGGTGAGCGAAATTAAACAAAACGGTCGTTTAAAACTCACACAACTCGGAAGTTATGCCTGGAATTCCATCGAAGGTGAAGGCTGCATCATCCTCACTCGCTCCGGACGGACCATCCGCGGCTCAATTCTTCTTACGAAGGCCTCCGGACACATCCATGGCAAAGAGGTTGGGACCACCCCTCGAGACGGGGATACGATGGAGGTGCGGATCGACGAGCGCAGTCTCACACTGGGAGAAACCGAGGATCTGGGGATAAGCGTGGGGGATTTTGTGGCTTTCGATCCTCGCGTTGAGACCACAACAAGCGGGTTCATTCGCTCTCGCCATCTGGATGACAAAGCCGGGGTTGCCTGCTTGCTCACCGCCGCGCAGGCCATGATCGGCGCTGATGAAAAACCATCCCAACGCACAATACTCCATATCAGCAATTATGAAGAAGTAGGGCATGGAGCCGCAGCCGGTTTGCCCAGCGACCTTTTCGAGCTTGTCGCCATCGATATGGCGCCAGTGGGTGAGGGTCAGACGGCGGATGAGTTCCATGTGACGATCTGTGCCAAGGATAGAGGTGGGCCTTATCACCATAAGCTCACGCGTAGACTCGAAGAACTCGCCCAAACGGCTAAGATCCCTTACCAAACCGACGTATACCCTTTCTACGGATCTGACGGCGAGGCGTACTGGCGAGCGGGTGGAGATGTGCGGGTAGCGCTGCTGGGCCCCGGGATCGACGCCTCTCACAACTACGAACGTACCCATATCGACTCGCTGCGGGCAACAACCCGACTCATCATTGCCTACCTCAAATCCTCGTGAGTTCTTCTAACTCAAGGGCTGGTTCATTCTCTAAGCTGAGGCTTGAATTCCTGGGAGGCGCACGCGATCAACTCCCCATCCTGCTGGGCGTCTTTCCCTTCGGGGTTATCTTCGGCGCTTTGGCGGTTTCAGCTGGCATTCCTCCATTTGAGGCGCAAAGTTTCTCGCTATTCATCTTTGCCGGAAGCGCGCAGTTCATCGCCGTCAGTCTTATCTCTGGAGCCGCCTCCCCCTTCTTAGTAATCCTGACCATCCTCGTAGTCAACTTGCGCCACTTGCTCTACAGCGCTTCGATAGCACCTCACGTCTTTCACCTCTCTAACCTTTGGAAGATCCCGCTCTCCTGGCTCCTCACGGACGAGGCTTTCATCGTCGCCTCCGCGCGATATCGCAAAGGCAGCCCCGAGTTGGCGCATTGGTATTTCCTGGGGACGGGTCTCATGCTTTGGGCTGCATGGCAGTTAAGTACATTCCTCGGCATCACCCTTGGTGCGTTGATCCCTCCAGGGATAGGGCTTGATTTCGCACTTCCATTGACCTTCATGACTCTGATCTTGCCTACATTAACCGATCGACCTACATGGACTGCAGCCTGCGCAGCCGGCGCCTTTTCGATCGTGCTCGCCAATCTCCCCTTCAAGCTAGGCTTGCTTATCCCTGCAGTCCTCGGCATTGGTGTCGGCCTTGGAATGGAAATGCGTTCAACAAGAGCAGGGCACGCGAACGGGGATCCAGCATGAACCGGATCGAACTCTGGATCATCATCCTCGGCGGGATGGTTGTGACATATCTGATCAGGCTCAGCTTCTTTCTTTTCATCCCACCGGATCGAATGCCCGAATGGGTCCAACGCGGATTGCGCTATGTCCCCCCCGCTGTCCTGGCCGCGTTGATCGCACCGGATCTCCTGCTCCTCGATGGAGCCCTGCGTCTATCCTTTGATAATCACCGCCTCGTCGCCGGGTCAATCGCAGCGCTGGTCGCATGGCGCACACGCAACACCTGGCTTACAATCGTTTCGGGGCTATTGACGTTTGGACTTCTCTCACTTCTCTGAACGGCCGGATTCGGTCCTGCCATCTTGCCGATTCATGGAGCTGATACAATGCCCAGCATGAACGATCGCTCCTCCCTCAAGAAATACGCCTGGCTTTCGCTTGGCGCAGCCGTAATCACAATGGGATTAAAAGCTGTTGGTTATCTTCTCACCCAATCCGTGGGCTTATTATCCGACGCACTTGAATCCGGCATCAATTTGGCGGCAGCGTTCACAGCTCTCGCCGCGCTGCATATCAGCGCTCAACCGCCTGACGAGGATCATGCCTACGGCCACCAAAAAGTGGAGTATCTCTCCAGCGGTGCTGAAGGGGGATTGATCGCACTCGCGGCCATTTCGATCGCAGTCATGGCCATCCAGAGGCTGCTCAATCCACGGCCAATTGGTCATTTAAGCTTGGGCCTGCTTATCTCCGCTGCAGCATCAGTCATCAACTTAGGCACAGCTCTTATCTTGATCCGCATCGGTCGACGCAGGCGCTCCATCGCACTCGAAGCGGATGGCCAGCACCTGATGACCGACGTGTGGACATCAGCGGGTGTCTTGATCGGGGTAAGCGCCGTTGGCCTGACAGGGTGGCAGATCCTTGACCCCCTGATCGCGCTGACCGTCGCTGGCTGGATCGGTTTCAATGGGTACAAGATCCTGAAACGTTCGGCTTTGGGTTTGATTGACACCGCGCTTCCAGAGCAGGAGGTCGCCGCGATCCGCGCTGTTCTTGAGCGCAACTGCGGCTCTAAAACCAAGTATCACGCCCTGCGCACACGCCAGGCTGGATCGCGCAGCTTCATCTCCATGCACATACAAGTTCCTGGCAATTGGAGCATTCAAAAAGGGCATGACTTACTGGAAAAAATCGAGCTTGAAATCCTCGAGTTCATCCCCTCGGCGACCGTCTTCACCCACATCGAGCCGCTCGAAGACCCCCGCTCCTGGACCGATCAGGATTTGGATCGCACTCATCGCCCGAATAATAACGCTTGATGCGGTCTAATAGCTCCTACTTAGATGGCAGCCAATTCCCCCTGTGAGCTTCAGTGAGAAACCTTAGCCGCTTGCACACCTCTGGTCGCCCCCGACTCCTTCGCCCGAAAGGCACATGGGATTTCTCGCTGGGGAAAAAGCAATTATTGGCAGTGAGGATCGCTAGGCTTGTCGCTTGACACACTAACACTATTGAGCTGACGATCTCCGTGTGTATATTTAACCCTTGGTTGTTATCATCCAACTGGTCTCTATGGCACAGGCGTGTAGTAGTTATCTTAGCTATTTCGGTTTTTTAGTTTTGGTAGGTTTTTTCGTACCTGTTGGATCCGGTGGTTCGGGCGTAGGAGTTGGTGGCGGGAGTGTATTCGTGGGAGCCAGCGTGGAAGTAGGTTCCCCTGGGGTAGATGTGTCTGTCGGCTCTTGAGTTTCCTCAGGCGTCGGTGTCGATGTGTTGGTCGGTTCCCCGCCTGAACCAGATTCTGCTGTGGGCGTGCTTGTCAAGAAATACCAGAAGGTCGATGTCTGTGTAGGCGTGTGAGTCCCACCCTGGAAAAGATCCAAAATCGACAATGATGTTGGCGTCGGTGTTGATGTTTGCTCGCTCGCTGTTTGAGTCTCTAAGGCGCTCATCGTCCCGGCTACAGCCGTCTGGATCTGCCCTGGATCTGCATCTCCATTGAGCGGTGCGTTCGCGGTGTAGAGCGCAGCGATCGTCGCCTCAAAAGCAATCGATGCTTGGATTTCATTTGAATCGTCCGGCGGAATGCCCATGACGCCCCGCAGCGCAAATGCACCGAGCGGGAATGCCAATAGTAATGCCATTACCCCCAGTAAAACCGGCCACCTGCGTCCTGAAGGGCGGGAGAAAGCAGCTCGGAGCTTACGCCGCCATCGATCACGGGTTACATTGAAGCGATTGAGTCGCGGCATCACTGTCGTAGGCTCATAGCCATTCTGCACTGAGGTCAGGATCGCATCCTGCAAGGCATCGTTGAAAATCGCGATCGATCCATAGCGATTCTTGGGGTTCTTATCGAGCGCAGTGATCAAGACATTCTCGATTGGAACCGGGACGCCGTGATTCACTTCACGCGGCGGCGGAAGGGGTTCGTTGATGTGCTTGAGCGCGACCGCCAGTGGAGTTTCACCCTCGAAGGGTATGCGCCCTACGACAAGCCTGTAGAGCACCACTCCTAGCGAGTACTGGTCAGACAGCTCTGTAACGCCTTCTCCCAGGCATTGTTCCGGCGACATATAGCCCGGGGTTCCAACCAGCCCTGACCCGGTCAGATCCAAGGTCGCCTCAGACCAGTAGGCGAAACCAAAATCTGATAGCTGTGCTTTCCCTTGTTCATCCAGCAATATGTTGGAAGGTTTCACATCGCGATGGACGATATGCTTATCATGCGCGTGCTGCAAAGCTGCCGCAGCTTGAGAGATAATTTGAGCAGTTTCTTCAATGGATATCGGACCATTTGTCAGGCGATCCGAAAGCGATCCTAAGGGCATATACGGAATTACGTAATACAAATGACCATTTTCTTCACCGTAGTCTAAGATGGGGACAATATTCTGATGTTTAAGCTGGCTGAGCATTTTCGCTTCCTGGCGGAAACGTTTCTTGAGCCCATCATCCCGGCTGAGGTAGGGCAGCATGACTTTGACGGCGGCGATCTTCTCATCCCGAAGATCTACCGCTTTGTATACGGTTGACATCCCACCCTGGCCGACGACCTCCAGGATGCGATAATGACCAAGAGTTTTACCAATCAACTCTGTCACGCTGTTCCTCGCCTCATTCGTTCGGTCCCTTCGCAGAGATCCAGACGAGCATAATTACCCGGCGTGGTTTTCTTAAACATCGAAGACGACGCAGGTTGGTGCACTCTAAGGATAACACCAGAATGGCTCTTAAGTCCCTTTCAACCAGCTATCAAGACTGTCAGAGTAAAAGCAAAATGAGAGTAATAAATCATTGTGCGATAATTCAGCAGCTTCTCACATTGGTTGTTAAAGCGATGTTCTTAGGGAGCGCCCATTATTGTGGGTCAGCATTTTTCAAATGCTAGGGGATGTCATTACTGACCGATGGAAGCGTGTACTTCGGACTTGTGTTTCGTTTATCCTGATTATTTCGGTTTTTTGGTTTTGGTAGGTTTTTTCGTACGTGTTGGTTCCGGTGATGCTGGCATAGATGTGTCCGTGGGCTCAATCGTTCCAGCTACTGTGGGGGTGCTTGTCGCTTCGGCACTGAGAGTGGTTGTTGGTGAAGCAGAGGAGGTCTCACTTGGTGGTATCGGCGTAGAACTGGCATCCTGCGAACGCTGTTCATCTCCGCTGCGTGGTGTCGGTGTGCTGGCAACTGAGGGGATCGGTGCCGGGGGCAGGGTTAGCGTAGCTGTTGGACTGCCACCGCCACCCCCCAATACGTTATACGTTCCGCCTTCTTCAACGACCACCGTATCAATATCCACGCCATCCGACTCTACCATGACGCTGAGAGTCCCCATCACTGCAGCTTCAATTTGCTGCGGTGAGAATTCCGAACCCGGCTGAGGTGCGTTCTGTGTATAGAGGGCATCGATGGTTGCTTGATAATCCAGAGGAGCGGAGGCTGATTGGGAAAAAATTGAATACCCTAGTTCGCGCATAGCGATAGCGCCGATGGGTAAGATAAACAATGCCGAAAGCAATCCAACGAGGATGGGCTTGCGGAGAACCCGCGACCGGCCCAGGTGCCCAAAAAAACTGGAATCGTTTTCATGCTGTATTCGAACCTCGGTTGGAATATTGAAGTGCATAGGCTGTGGTGTGCGAACCATCGCTGGATCAAGTACTCCCGCAAGCGCAGCCTGGAACGCCGCGTTAAACTCGTTCATATCTTTGAAGCGATGCTCGGGCTCCTTTGCCAATGCCTTGAGAAGCACAGCCTCAACACCTTCTGGCAACTTTGGGTTAATCGAGCGCGGTGGGGGGAGTGGTTGCTGGATATGCTTCATCGCCAGTGCAAGTGGTGTATCCCCCTCAAAAGGCAGCCGCCCTGTTGCGACGCGATAAAGAACAACGGCGAAGGAATATTGATCCGAACTAGCATCCACCGGCTCGCCCAGGCATTGCTCCGGGGACATATACGCCGGTGTGCCGATCAGGGCTGAACCTGTCAGCCTGATCGAAGCCTCCTTCCACAGGGCAAAGCCGAAGTCTGAAAGCAGGGCGTTGCCTTTGTCGTCCATTAGGATGTTAGAAGTTTTAACATCGCGATGGATGACACCATTCGTGTGCGCATACGCTAGCGCAGCAGAAACCTGCTCGCTCAATCTCGCGCCCTCAACTGCCGAAAGCGAACTTTCTCTTAGCCGATCCTGCAATGTTCCTCCCCGGATGAAGGGCATCACGATGTAGGGCGAACCTTGATGTTCTCCGTAGTCGAGGATGGACACGATCTGAGGGTGATCTAATTTCTGAAGCAGCTCAATTTCGCGCGCGAAACGAGTCTTGAACTTAGTTTCCTGAAGCAGGTAATTGGCGAGCACCTTAATCGCGACGTGTCGTTGGTTTTCCAGGTCGTAGCCGCGGTATACGAGCGCCATCCCACCTCTCGCAATCTGCTCGAGGACATGGTAGTGCTCAAGTGTCTGACCTGTTAGCTCAGCCATGGTTCATTACTGTTAATCTCAAACCGGGATGGTTATACGGATGGATCTATGATGTCACCGGCGTTAATACATTGATTCCATCTGCCGATGGGTTATGGCTTCCTTGTCCTACGGATATTCCTCAAACAGAGAATCTCATTATAAGGTGTTTTTCAAGAAGTTTTCCCTTTAAAATACCATAGACAATTGGCTTGGCATTAATCAAACCGATGTTCATTCCGTATAGCGAGTAAAAACAATCAGCATTTTTTCATCTGCAGTTGCAGATGCCAGCCCAGGCATTTCTAATCGACATCCTGCGTTTGGTTGTGGCTGTCATTTACCTGGACCCGTTAAACTGTGATCCACAAATCCCCGCGCTGTTTCGAGGGAAGATCAGTTCAGTCTTAGGTCTGGCTTATTCATCCCTTTGACATCGGTTCGGGAATGGGATTAGTGGATCCTCCTTGGCGGATTCACGTGAAATCACAGTATCGACTTACGCATTCTGGGACTAGAATATAGAGCGTGGTAAAACACGCAATGTGTAACCGATCAATGTAATCTTCACATGCGATCCTCTAACTTCAAGATTTTACAGAAGATAGACCATCGCCAACAGGATATTCCAATGCGTCCCATTCTATTCATCTTCCTTGGACTCGGTGCGATGATCCTCTCAGGTCGGCCGCGATTCAAGCCTCGCTCCTACCGTTTTTTCCGCTTGCTCGCGTTTGAGGCGCTGCTCCTACTCGTATATGTAAACAGCCCGTCATGGTTCTTTGCGCCTTTCTCAACCCAGCAAGTCCTCTCCTGGATTCTACTGTTCGGATCGATTGTCCTCGCCATCCACGGCTTTCTAATGCTGCGCACATACGGTCAGCCTACGGATGGGATCGAGACGACGACTCAACTTGTTGACTCTGGTGTCTTCCGTTTCATCCGACACCCTTTATATACATCGCTGCTCCTCTTTGGCTGGGGCGTTTTCTTTAAACACCCGACATGGACTGCTGCGGGGATCGCGCTTGGCGCTACGGCATTCTTGATGGCGACGACATTGTATGAGGAAGTGGATAATCTAGGACGGTTTAGAGACGCATACGTAGAGTACCAGAAACACACCTGGCGAATGATCCCGTTTGTGTTCTAAAGAAAATTGCTTCCCAGCCCCTCTGACCATAGGATGCTCGCCGAAAGGAACGCGTTCGGATTCGAATCTTTCGGAACGACAACGCCGGGTATCCAAAACGGTCTCTTCATTGGCAATTAACGGGTAAATGAGGTCTTTATGCGTATAACTGAGACGATCTTCCTCGACGAACGGGAACTCACGGAACGTAACATCCAATCGCCCGGTCCTGGAGGGCAGCATGTAAATAAAGCCGCGACCAGCGTCCAGTTGCGTTTCGATGTCCATGGATCTACTTCCCTCCCGCCTGGGGTTAAAAATCGTTTGATGCAAATTGTGGGTAAGCGCCTGACCAAAGAAGGAGTGCTCATTATCACTGCACATTCCTTCCGCTCGCGGGAGCGAAACCGGCAGGAGGCGCGCCAGCGATTAGCCCATTTAATACGCCGGGCGACGCAGGCACCCAAACGCAGGCTGAAGACCAGGCCGCCGAGGGGCGCCAGGGAGAGGCGTCTGCAGCGTAAGAAGCACCTTAGCGCGAAGAAACGCCTGCGACGCCCACCCCTCGCGTCGATGATTGAAAGATAGGGATTTACCTGGGACGAGTCTCAACAGAAGAGCTTTCTTTAGAACGCTGCCCATGGAGTGTTGATTATGCTCGGTGCGATCGCAGGCGATATCATCGGCTCTGTGTATGAACACCACCCTCTGAAAACCAAATCATTCCCGCTATTCTGTGAGCCATCGAGATTCACAGACGACACGGTTCTGACAATTGCGGTTGCCTCCGCCATCTTGAACTCCGAGGATTACGGCGCTTCTATTGGGGCGTTCGCCGGACGATACCCTCATTCTGGCTATGGGGGCTTCTTCTTGCGCTGGCTACAGTCACCCGCCAAAGCCCCATACAACAGTTGGGGCAATGGATCAGCTATGCGTGTGAGCCCCGTTGGATTCGCCTTCGACTCGATCGACGAAGTTCTGAACGAAGCCAGAAAGAGCGCTGAAATTACCCATGACCATCCGGAGGGCATCAAAGGTGCTCAGGCAACGGCGTTGGCTGTTTATCTGGCGCGTATTGGCACAAGTAAAGGGAAAATCAAAGGTGAAATCCACGAACGGTTCGCCTATGACCTGAGCCGGAAACTGGACGAGATTCGCCCCACCTACAGCTTCGACATCTCCTGCCAGGGAACTGTCCCTGAAGCGATCATCGCATTTCTCGAATCTGAGTCTTTCGAAGATGCCATTCGCAATGCTATCTCACTCGGAGGCGACAGCGATACGCTGGCATGCATCACGGGTGGGATCGCCCAGGGATTCTACAAAGAGATTCCCGACGAAATTGAAACAGCCGTGCGTGTACGGCTGCCAAAGGAATTCATCCAGGTCCTCGATCAATTTCAGCTGACTTTCAATCTTTAATTTCTGTAGTCACGGCGCCGGCCAGGGATTGAATTCCTGAAAGATCGACCCGCCGATGAACTCGCGCATGATCGAGTTGTCCGGGATTAACCCGGTATCGATGGGGAGGAACCAGTCCAGGAAAGTGAGCAGCCGCTTCGCTTCTACGTGCTCTTCCGTCCCGAAGGGAACCTGCCGGATCAAGGGTTCCGCAAGCGGTGCAAGTGCAGAGCCTTCATACATCAATGCGGAATTGAACATCACATCGGCGTTTTCTTGAAATGGGAAGATATAGCGTTTCTCGCCGCGCCTCACAGATTCCCAGCGGCGGATCGTCTCTGCCGCAGAATACCCTCGCCGGGCAGCATCCCGCACAATGCGGCGTATGAGACGTGTATCGGTTGTGGATACACGGTTCAAGCTATCTAAGTTGAGCTGCGTCAGCGCGGAGACGTAAACTCGAAAGGTGTTCTCGGAAGAGATCTCCGGGATAAGCTCGGGATTGAGGCCATGGATGCCCTCCAGGATGATCAGTTGATCGGGAGCCAGTTTCACATCCTCCCCTGGCTCGCGTTTCCCCGTGATGAAGTTATACGCTGGCAGATGTACTCGCTCCCCTTGAATCAACTTCCCTAAGTCATGGTTCAGCCGTTCAAGATCGAGCGCCTTAAGCGACTCGTAGTCATATTCACCTTTCTCATCCAGCGGCGTTTTATCGCGATCGACAAAATATTGATCCAGCTCAAGCGGGAAGGGGGACAAACCACGCACCAGCAGTTGGACCGAGAGCCGCTTTGAGAATGTTGTTTTTCCGGAAGCGGACGGACCTGCAACAAGGATCAACCGTTTCGCCCCATATTCACCGGTAATTCTCGCGGCGATTTCGGCAATCCGTCCTTCGTGCAAGGCTTCAGACACGAGTATCACCTCCCTCGCCCGTCCGGCGAGGATGGCATCATTCAGCGTACCGATGCTTGTAATCCCCAATGTATTCAACCATTGGCCATATTCCCGGAAGGTATTCAGCAGTTCCGAGTAATCCGGAAGCGGTAGGATCTTTGTGGGTTCATGCCGTCTCGGAAAACGCAGCGTAAAACCATCGCCGGTTTTTTCCAGAGCAAACCATTGGAGATAGCCAGTCGAGGGAACCATATATCCATGGTGGTAGTCGCGGTGTGACTTAAGTTCGTAGAGCACCAAGCGGGTCTTTTTCCGATGAGCCAACAGCCGGACCTTATCTGTGTAGCCCTTCTCAGTGAAATACTCGATCGCTTCGCCTACCAATGTGCTCGTTTTTGTAAAGGGAAGGTCGTCATCGACAAATTCCCGCATGCGATCTTCAACCTTCTGAAGCTCTGTCTTGGTCAGTGGATCTTGATCGCTTACTTCGCAGTAATATCCCCCCGAGGAGACGGAGTGATCTACAGTCAATTTCGCATTTGGGTGGAGTTCCTCAAAGGCAGCCGCCAGTAGAAAGGTCAATGAACGGCGGTAGATTCGCATGCCATCTGCTGAGCCCATCGTAATGGGTCGGACACGGGAGTCCATCTCGATCGGGTATGTTAATTCGCGCAATTCGGCGTTAACCACAGCACCAACGATCGGCGCAGGTGGTTTGAGTAATTTTAAGAAAGTCTCTAGTTGGCTGCCTCTGGGTCCTTCCAAGATGCGATTGTCTGGCAAATGGATTTGAACAGTATCCCGCTTATTTACCTCATGGATGACTGCATTTGATTTCCGGGCCATTATTGGAACCTCGTTTCGATAATTTCATTCTACCCCATTCCACAGTTCCCTCGATGCTATTTTTGGCCTCTGACGGGTTCAGACTTCATTGAGAATATTTTAATATAATAAAGAGGAACGTTGCATCTTCTTGACCTCGGAATCATTGGGGAACCGGGGCCGCTTATCTTCATCGTGGACAAAGCACCTGCCAGGTCCCGGGCAGGCGCTTTGCTTCGTGGATATCTTATAAACACTCGCCGTGGAATTCACCTTCGAGGGGCAAATGTTGATTTATGAGGTTTGCTCCAGATAGAGCGGCCTGCAGCACAACACCAGCTGCCGCGCGGCTTGCACTTCATCCAGTCTCCCAAAGGGCGTTTTATGAGGAGCACTCTTTAGGATATCTGGATCCTCGCGGGCTTCCTTCGCGATTGCCAGCATGGCCTCGATGAAGGCGTCGAGACTCTCCTTGCTTTCGGTTTCCGTAGGCTCGATCATAAGTGCCTCCGGAACGATCAATGGGAAGTAGTTCGTCGGAGGATGGAAACCGTAATCCATCAACCGCTTGGCGATGTCGAGGGCATGGATATCCGGTGCATCGTCCCAGCGCCCTTCAGCGACGAACTCATGCATGCAGATGCGGTCGAAGGGGACTTTGTAGGTATCACGCAGTTTCGCCAACAGATAGTTAGCGTTAAGAACAGCGTAATCAGAGACCGCACGTAGTCCTGTTTTCCCAAGCATGCGCATATATGTGTATGCCCGAACGTGGACGCCGAAATGTCCATGGAATGCTTTCACCCTGCCGATGCTCTTAACCGGCTTGACAAGCCCATACAATGGAGGTTTGGCTTCATCGCCTTCGTCAACAATACCCACCACCGGACTCGGCAGGAAGTCGACCAGTTTCTCGGCGACACCTACCGGACCCGAACCCGGACCTCCACCACCGTGAGGTGTAGAGAAGGTCTTATGGAGATTGTAGTGAAGTACGTCAATCCCGAGATCACCCGGTCTGACCACGCCGAGCAGGGCGTTCATATTCGCCCCATCACCGTAAATCAACCCACCACATCCATGGACCAGATCGATGACTTCCTGAACATGCTCCTCAAAAAGTCCCAGCGTATTGGGGTTGGTGAGCATCAACCCGGCGACGCGCTCGTCACAGTGTTTCTTGAGCTCTTCCAGGTCGATGTTCCCCCGTGCGTCGGAGGGGATTTCGATGACCTCCATCCCGCTCATCGTCGTGCTGGCGGGGTTGGTCCCATGCGCCGAGTCGGGGATTAGGATCTTAATCCGTTCCTTATCACCGCGGTCATGATGGTATGCGCGGATGATGAGGATCCCGGTCAGTTCTCCATGTGCACCGGCCGCTGGTTGGAGACTCACACCTGCAAACCCACCGATCTCCATGAGCCAGTCTTGGAGAGCATACATCATCGCCAGGTTTCCCTGGGCTGTATCAGGATCCTGAAGGGGATGGGTCAAGGCGAATCCGGGAAGTCGCGCCATGTCCTCGTTGACCTTGGGGTTGTACTTCATCGTACAAGAACCCAGCGGGTAAAACCCGATATCCACACCGTAGTTCATTTGAGAAAGGCGTACAAAATGGCGTACGACGTCATTCTCAGCGACCTCTGGCAGGGGTAATTCATCCCTGATTAAACCATCAGGAAATCCCGTTTCAGGAACATCTGACTCAGGTAAAGACATACCCTGACGCCCAGGGGAGGACAATTCATAGATCAATGGTTCAGTCATTAGAGACCTCCTCTAGCGCGTCCACCAGGTCGTCGATCTCTTCCTTGCTGATCATCTCCGTAACGGCTATGAGCATGTGGTCCTTAAGGTCAGGATACTCCTGGCCCAGGTCAAACCCGCCCAGGATATCCCACTCGAGTAAAAGCTCGTTAATCTCTGCAACCGGTCGCGGGCATTTAACGACGAATTCGTGGAAGAACGGATGCTTATTCCAGAGCTTAAATCCTTTCAACGCATCGATCTGTCCAGCGGCGTAATGAGCTTTGTGATAGCAGAGTTCGGCGACCTCTCTCAGACCCTTCTTCCCCATCACGCTCAGGTACACTGTCGACGCAAGCACCATTAAACCCTGATTGGTGCAGATATTTGAAGTCGCTCTATCGCGGCGGATGTGCTGTTCGCGCGGCGTAAGCGTGAGCACGAAACCGCGCTGCCCACGGTTATCTACCGTCTCGCCTACCAGGCGCCCGGCCATCTTGCGTACGTACTTATCTCTCGTCGTAAAGATGCCTAATGTGGGCCCACCAAAGGAGGATGGGATACCAAGCGGTTGACCATCACCAACGACGATGTCAGCGCCGAAGTTACCAGGGGGCACGAGCATACCCAGCGCCAACGGATTGACCACGACGCAGAAGAGTGCTCCACTTGCTTGTGCTGCCTCTCCCAATACTGAAAGATCCGAAATATTGCCAAAGAAATCCGGGTACTGAACCGCCACGAGCGCGGTGTCCTCGTCTAGCATTTCTATGAGTTCTTTGGATTCGGTCTCACACTTTTCGTCGCCCGTGATCGTGAGCCCCATTCCCTGCGTGTACGTACGCACGACCTGGCGATAGTGAGGGTGAATCGCTGGCGATAGCACGATCTTGCTGCGTTTCCCGCGATGGTGATTCAGCGCCAGGATCACAGCCTCCGCCAATGCGGTCGCCCCATCGTAGTGGGATGCATTGGAGACATCCATCCCTGTCAATTGGCACATCAGGCTTTGATACTCGAATATCACCTGAAGCGTGCCTTGAGAGATTTCCGGTTGGTAGGGAGTGTAAGCAGTATAGAACTCGTTGCGGCGCAACGTGTGGTCTACAACAGAGGGGATGAAGTGGTTATACGCGCCGGCGCCTAAGAAACAGGATGTATGGAAGACCTCTAAGTTAGCCTCTGAAAGCGCCTGCAGTTCCTGGGCGACTTCCATCTCCGAAATTGGTTCGGGGAGGTCAAGATCCGGGAACCGCACGTTCTCGGGGATGGCTTCATACAGGTCATCGATACGATCCACGCCAACCGCTGCCAGCATCTCCTGGCGGTCTTCATCGGTATGGGGGATGTAGGTCATTAGTGCTCTCGCTCCTTGTTTAGCTTCTCATAGGCTGCCGCATCCATTAAGCCGTCCAGCTCCGATGGATCGCTAATCTCGAATTTCACCATCCAGGCTTCACCGTATGGATCCGTGTTCACCAGTTCCGGCGTGTCAGCCAGGTTCTCGTTGATCTCCGTGATGACACCGCTGACGGGCATGTTGACATCGGCTGCAGCTTTCACTGACTCCACCGCCGAGTGGACCTCACCCTTCTGTAGAGATTCGCCTACAGGCGTGGTGGTCTCGATATAGACGATATCCGACAGCTGATCCTGGGCATAGTCGGTAATTCCAGTCGTGCCGATCTTCCCTTCGACTCGGATCCATTCGTCACTCTCTGTGTACTTTAAATCCTTGGGATACTCCATTCTGACCTCCTTGAAAATTATTGAATAGGTACTGCGCGCAGAGCACACACCGACTGGGGTGTGCGCCCTCTGTCATCAACCTGAGAGATTCGTCCCTTGCGGGGAGTTGCCCCTTCGGTGTCCGGAGACTTTCCAGAGGTTCGGCCAGATCGGGTCCTTCTACCTGAGAGTTTCATCGCATACCTGCACACTTAGATGCGGTTTGCCCCTTCGGTGCCCGGTTGATTCCGGGTCTCTCCCCGACCTGTGCTAATTCTTGTCCTCATTCTAAGAGAAGCAGGAGAGGGGAGTCAAGGTTATTAATAGGAATTTTGCCAAACAAGAGTCACATTAACGAAATTTTGCAGCAGCGACTGAACATCGTTCCATGAATGTTGGCAGGCCTAAGGCATGCGCTCGAAAATGAAATGTTCATAGCCCGGAAAGCGGCGTGACGTCGGCTGTGCCGGTCTGCGCCGACACTTCTGTCCGAACCGCCACGCCGCCCAATCCCAGTAGATCCCACTGGCGTGAGAACTCCCCCTCAGGGATCATCACACAGCTGGTAACAGAGTCGTTGTATACAACCCAGCGACAGCCGTCAGAGGATCCAAATACAGTGACGATCCAACTACCCTTGCCGCACAGGGATTCGTGAAAACAAAAAGCGCGGCGAACATCGCCGCAACTGTAAGGAAGACCTTCATGCTTTCCCCCTCCTGGGTAAAGATAAACCGAGAGTAGTACCCTAATACTATGTAGCTACACTTTAGCATGACACGATACGCCCTGTCAAGATTCTGGATCGGCTTTCATTTGAAAGTACCGGATGGGAAAACGCATCCTGTATCTGGGCACAAACCTTTAGCCCCTTAAGGGTGGGCTCATCCCCGCGATTCCCCGTCCCTTCTGCACACAACCGATTACCACTTTCATACATATCAGGTCACAATTTCCATCCCAACAGCTACTATGATAAGATGATTGTTGTACTCCAACGTAGGGTTGACCTCACGCGTGATGACAAACATCACTTGCAACAAAAGGTCTCCTATCATAATCTGAATTTTGAGTTTTCAAATCCATTCGTATTGAAAGGGAATTAGGAACTCAATGTGTTCATCGGCAGGTGTGGTGGCAATTATCACCCACTCGATACAAAGCGATTGTACTCTCCCGGTTTTCCCATCAGGGGGGTGTATCCCCCAGAGAACAACTTTGTCCCTGCCACCATTATCATAACGTATCGAAGCGGGTTCAGTTACTTGAACTCGCTTTTGCGTCTGTGCAATCATCGTTATAAAAACCAAAGAAGGAGGTGAGACGGCGGAAAAGGATCTGAAGGCAGACCTTTGAGTAAAAAATTACGCAACGATTGAGAGGAGAGAAGTAACGATGTTGAAAAAGGTAATCGCAATCGCGTTTTTTATGGCCATCATCGTCGGCGCTTGCGCCCCCGCCGGACCGGACACGATTAAAATCGGCGTGAATGCACCCATGACCGGTGACATCCCGAAAGTCGGCGAAGGGACCAAGTACGCAGCCGAGATGTGGCTCGATGCCATCGGCGGAGAACTCGAGATCGGCGGCAAGACGTACACGATCGAGCTGGTCATCGAGGATAACGAGGCCAAGGGCGAATCGGCGGCAGCCGTTAACCAGAAGCTCATCGCCCAGGACGAAGTGCTCGTGATCGTCGGACCTCAGGCATCCAAGCAGGCTGTCCCCGCGGGTGGCGTCGCCAATGACAACGAGACCCCCATGATCAGCCCGTGGTCAACCAATCCCAACACCACGCTCGACAGACCGTGGGTCTTCCGCACCCCGTTCCTTGATCCCTTCCAGGGACCGGTTGTCGCCAACTTCGTAACAGATGAATTTGGCTTCACCAAGGGAGCCGTGCTCTACGACGTTGCCAGTGACTACCCCAAGGGCCTGGCGGATAACTTCAAGGCCGGCTTTGAGGATCTCCACGGCGCAGGATCCATCGTCGCCTTCGAGAGCTTCACCACCGGCGACACGGACTTCAGCGCTCAAATCACGAAGATCATGGCCGCCGGTGCGGAGTTCATCTTCTCGCCGCAGTACTACAACGAGGTACCGTTAATCGTCCAGCAGGCCCATGAACTCGGCTTCGACGGACCTATCGTGGGCAGCGACAGCTGGGGCTCCGCTGAGACTGTCAATCTGTGTGGCGAAGACTGCTACGGGTTGTTCTTCAGCACCCACTACGCCGCTGACGGTGCGACAGGCGCGACCAAGGAATTCATCGACGCCTACAACGCCAAGCATGGCTATGTCCCGGATGATGTCGGCGCCCTGACCTGGGACAGCTTCCTCATCGTCCAGAAGGCAATGGAAGACTGCGGTGAAATCACCGGCGACCTGGCGGTAGACCGTGCCTGCGTGCGCGATGCGCTTGCGCAAATCAAGAACTTCCAGGGCATCACCGGCGAGATGTCCTTCACTGAGCAGGGTGACCCGATCAAGTGTGCGGTGATCGTCCAGATCAGCGATCAAGGCACGTTCAAGTTCTATGCGCAGGCTTGCCCATAGAACCAACGATGTGACACAGCGCTTTCTTCAATGACACACTTCAGAAACATGGATTGAAGACAGTGACATAAAGTGCGGGTCGGGGGGTGTAAATCCCCGACCCGCCCCTTTAGAAAATAAAGGAGCGATCTCTATGCAATCATTCCTTCAAAATATCGTTAACGCGCTCCAATGGGGTAGCTTCTACGCCCTGATCGCCATCGGTTATTCGATGGTATACGGCGTACTTATGCTCTTCAACTTCGCTCATGGCGATGTGTTTATGGTGGGCGCGTATATCGGTTTCTTTGTATCAAGCGGCTTGCTTGCGCTCGCCGGAACAGGTGCCATCGCCCTCCCTCCGGGAGTGATGCTGGGGCTCGTGCTTGTCCTGACCATCATTATCTCGATGTTCCTCAACTCCCTCGTGGGCATGCTCGTTGAGCGCATCGGTTACCGCCCGCTGCGCGGCGCACCGCGAGCATCTGCTGCGATCACCGGTCTCATGATCGGCATCATCCTCGAGACGGGGAACCTCGCCATCTTCGGCGCTCAACGGCTCAGCTTTCCAGCATTAATCGAATCCACCACGTTCCAATTTCTAGGCGTCAGTATTACGAACAAGAAGATCTTGATCGTATTCGTCTCCATCCTGCTCACCCTTGCCCTGCATCAATTCATCCGTCGCACCAAATGGGGCATGGCGATGCGGGCGATGGCTTTCGACTTCGTTGTCGTGCCTCTCATGGGGATCTCGATTAACAAAATTGCGCTGCTCACATTTGCCATAGGATCCGCGCTGGCAGCCGCAGCAGGGATCCTGTTTGGCGTCGCCTATCCTGTCCTCGACCCCTATATGGGCATCCTTTTCGGTTGGAAGGCTTTCGTCGCTGCCATCCTCGGAGGGCGCGGTTCGATCCTCGGAGCCATGCTAGCAGGATTTCTAATGGCCTTCATCGAGATTTTTTCGGTGATGATTTTCCCGTCGACGATGCGCGACCTGATCGTTTTCTCGGTCATCTTGATCATCCTTACCTTCCGGCCTCACGGCTTTTTCGGCGAACCCTACAGCGCTCAGATGCGACTTTAGCCGAGATGCCGACAAGATGGAATCATTCAATATGAGGAATCAATATGGGTATTCAGACTGAAACCGTGACACCAACAAAAACCGGTCTGCGTGAGGCACTGAAGCGATTCTGGAAGCCTTACTCGAGAATCCCGCTCCTCGGCTGGCTTGTGGGCGCCTTGGCCGCGGTGCTGCTCGAACTCATTGTAGGCAACCAGTTTGGCCGCCTGCTCGGGATGTCAAAGGCTCCCGCGCTCCTCGGCCTTGTCATCATAATGAAGAGTCCGCTTCTAATCCCGAGCGCGCTGGCTTATGTCTTGGTGATATACCTCCTGCCAGTCGGGATCATTGCCAGGGTGGGGACCTCGCTCGCAAATCGAGCCGCTGCGTTTCTGTACCAAGCGAATACTGGACTCTCCGCCATCATACACCTGGCATTGTTCTACGCCGTCCTGCATCTCTGGTCTAACCTGAGCGACTACCGGCTACTCGTGGTCAAACTCACCTTGATCGCCATCATCATCACCCTGAGCTTGAACGTCGTAAACGGATATATGGGTGAGTTCTCCTGTTCACATCCAGGATTTCTGGCTCTCGGCGCCTACACCGCCTCGATCTTTACGATCGTGTTGTTCGTCAACGAGAACCGCTTCGGAGATGCGCTTCTTCCGCCGGCATTGGGTCCTTTTCTCTTCCCGATCGGCCTGATCCTGGGCGGAATCTTCGCCGCGGTCGGCGCACTGCTCGTCGCCATTCCATCCTTCCGCACCCGCGGCGATTACCTGGCCATCATCTCGTTGGCGTTCATGTTCATTGTTCTGAGCCTCTTCAACAACCTGGAGTTCGTCGGCGGTCCACGCGGTTTGAGCAATCAACCGGACTACGCCAACCTGCCAACGGTTTTCATTTGGACAGTCCTTGCCGTGTGGATCATCAACAACTTCGTGCGTTCCACGATCGGCAAGGCTTTGAATGCAGTCCGCGACGGTGAATTGGCTGCCAGCACCATGACGGTCGATACACGGCGAACAAAGATGACTGCATTCCTCTTCTCGGCCTTCTGGGCTGGGATCGCCGGTGGATTGTTTGCCCACATCATCCGCTATATAAACCCCGGAACCTTCGGTATCCGTAAACTCGCCGAGGTGCTGGCGATGGTCTACCTAGGGGGCTTGAACTCCGTCGCCGGTTCGATCGTCGGGGCAGTCGGCTTTAACCTCATGGGAGAGGCGCTCAGACCTCTGGAAATTCTCAAGTGGATCATCATCCCCGTAATCCTGATCCTGCTGATGATTTTCCGACCGACGGGCTTGATCGCTTTCACAGAATTGGATCCCATCGCGCTGCTGAAACCCAAAGCGATGACCAACGAAGGAGGGGACCATGTCGCTGCTTGAAGTCAATAAAATGACCCACTTCTTCGGTGGACTACGAGCGGTATATGATTACAACCTGGAGATTGAACCCGGCCAGATCCGTGGTTTGATCGGTCCAAACGGCGCGGGCAAGACCACAATCTTCAACCTGATCACCGGCGTCTACACGCCGACCGAAGGCGAGATTACCTTAAATGGATCGTCGATTAAAGGCCGGCCCCCAAACCAAATCGCATCCAGCGGTCTAGGACGGACGTTTCAGAATTTGCGCCTTTGGCGGCATATGTCTGTGCTCGATCACGTGAAGATGTCGCAGTTCTCTAAGATCACGTATGGTCTCACCGGCGCTTTCTTCGGAACACCGCGGCGGCAGCGGGAGGAGGCAGAGATCGAGGAGAAGGCACGCGGTTTGCTTGAATTGGTCGGCATCGCTCATCTCGCCGATCAAATCGTGACCAATCTGCCTTATGGCGCTCAACGCCGGGTGGAGCTGGCTCGCGCCCTGGCAATGGAACCCAGTATCCTCTTCCTCGATGAACCGACGGCGGGGATGAACCCGGAAGAGCTTTCGGAGATGATGAACATCATCCGTCACGTCCATGCCGAATTAGATTTGACCATCTTCTTGATTGAACACCGGATGAAGGTTGTCATGGATCTATGCCAGATCATCCAAACGCTGGTGTTCGGGGAAGTCATTGCACAAGGCACGCCGGATGAGATTCGCAATAATCCGGAAGTCATCGATGCCTACCTGGGCAAGGAGGTGGAGGTCTGATGCTTCTCTCGGTTGAAAACCTGTCAGTCTCATACGGCAATATTAAAGCCCTGCACGGCATCAGCTTTGAAGTGGACGAGGGGGAAATCGTCTGCATCATCGGCGCAAATGGCGCCGGGAAAAGTACGACATTGTGGGCGATCTCCCGACTGCTGAGTGCAGGAGATGGCGCCTCGATGTCCTTCGCCGGAAAGAATCTGCTTGACTACCCTGCGGACAAGGTGGTGAGCGAGTTAGGCATATCTCATGTACCCGAAGGCCGCCGGCTCCACGACAATCTGACCGTGAAAGAGAATCTACACCTGGCAACTTTCGCCCGCAAGGACGGTCCAGAAATCAAAAACGATCTCGATCGGGTCTTCTCGATTTTCCCGCGCTTGGAGGAGAGGATCAATCAGAAAGCTGGAACGTTAAGCGGTGGGGAACAGCAGATGCTGGCCGTCGGCCGGGCGCTGATGAGCGCCCGGCGAATGATGCTGCTCGACGAGCCATCCATGGGTCTCGCACCGCTGCTTATGAAGGACGTCTTCGACGCATTGAGGGGGATCAACAAGGAAGGCACGACCATCCTCCTCGTTGAGCAGAACGCCCGCATGGCGCTTCAATTTTCTCAGCGCGGCTACGTGCTGGAGAGCGGATCCATTGTGCTGGAAGGGAAATCCAGCGATCTGCTGGTGAACCCGGAGGTGAAGAAAGCTTACCTCGGCGGGTAAATTGACGCGGTTGAATATCATCATGAAATAGAGGCCGACTGAATGTCGGCCTCTTCGTATAAGGACCTAAAGATGAAGCACTCCCTCGTGTGCTGCTAATTACGTATAAACACGCGTAACGCGCTTCAAAATCCCGCTCGTAACCTCATAGTTTATTGTCCCCCAGCGATCGGCCACGTCTTCCGCGCTGATTCGCTCCGCCTCTTGTGAGCCGATGATCACCACCTCATCCCCTGTCTGTGCACCCGGGAGCGCATCGAGTTGGACCATAATCTGATCCATCGTTACCCGACCAACCACAGGAACCCGCTTGCCCCCTACAAGAACCTCATTCCCCTCGACGCGCCGGAAACCGTCAGCATAACCGACCGGGATTGTCCCGATCCGCTCCTCAGCCGTCGTTGTGTATATGTGCCCGTAACTGATCCCCCGCCCTGGGGGGAGCACCTTAACCTGAGCCAGGCAGGATTTCCACGAAAGCGCTGGCCGTACGACTCCCGGCAGTTTACAGACGCTCGAGGGATGCAGCCCATACATCGCGATTCCTACTCGCACGAGGTCATACCACGCCTCCGGCCTGCGCAGCGCAGCAGCCGAGTTCGCGCAGTGCACCAATGGAGGGCGAAGGCCAGATGATTCCCAGTTGTCTACGATCTCACGAAATATCCGCAGCTGTGAATCTGTAGTGGTTGGATCCGACTCATCCGCCTTGGCAAAATGGGTGAATACGCCTTCGAGATGCACGTTCGGCATTCGCCGCGCTTCCTGAGCGAGGTGCGATGCCGCTTCCGGCTTTACGCCCACACGGCTCATTCCTGTGTCGATTTTGAGATGGACGTTCGCCCGACCGCCGACCTTCTCTGTGGCTTCTGAGATATCCGCAAGCTGCGCTTCACTCCAGAAGGCTAACGATACATTGGCTTTAATTAACGCTTCCATCCGCCTCGGCGGAGTCCATCCCAGGAGAAATATCGGCTCGTCGATGCCTGCCGCTCGCAATGCGAGTGCCTCTCCCGCGCGGGCGACGCCCAACCAACTTGCCCCCGCTTTACACGCCGTTTTAGCGATCTGTAGCGCGCCATGCCCGTAAGCTTCAGCCTTAACGACAGCCATGCATTGCTTGCCTGTACTCTGCAAGAAGTAACGGACGTTCTCCTCGATCGCCCCGAGATCGACCTCGACCCAGGTGGAATATTCGTTTTGAGGATTCATGGCGCTTAGTATAAAGGTGTCACCCAGAGATGACAACTTATCAGAGGCATGGGTATAATCGAGCGCTATGGGTTTTCAAATTGAACGCTTCCTGAACATCGAAGATGTCCAACCCTCCCCTATGCCCTATCATCATGGTATCCATTGTGATGGGTGATTTCAGTTTTCACCTGACTGCACAGGATGGCCGCGGACGAGCGGGGATCTTCCAGACCCCTCGCGGTGAGCTGCTCACACCCGTCTTCGCGCCGGTGGGCACCCAGGCGACGATCAAAGCTTTGACGCCCGATCAAATCGAAGCAGCCGGTGTCACGCTTGTCCTAGCTAATACCTACCACCTTTTCCTTCGACCCGGCGCGGAGAGGATCGCCGCGCTCGGGGGGCTGCACGCGTTCATGGGCTGGCAGAAGCCTATCCTCACGGATTCCGGCGGCTTTCAGGTCTTTTCGCTAGCCGACCAACGCGAGATCGACGCGGATGGGGTTACGTTTAAATCCCATCTAGATGGAACTACCCTTCGCTTCACACCCGAGAGCGTCATCGCCATCCAGGAACAACTCGGTGCGGACATCATCATGGCCTTCGATGAATGCCCTGCCCCATACGATCGTGATGAGAATGAGGCTGCGCTCATCCGGACCCACGCATGGGCGGAGCGCTGCCTGTCCGTGAAGAGCCGGGACGACCAGGCTCTCTTCGGGATCGTGCAGGGTGGCGTCTTTTCTGATTTGCGCGAACAGTCCGCACAATTCATCGCCAGTCTCGACTTCCCGGGCATCGCCATAGGGGGGCTTTCAGTCGGCGAAACGAAACCGGAGATGCACGCGATGCTTGAAGTCGTCGATGCAGCGCTGCCTAAAGATCGACCCAGATACCTGATGGGCGTCGGCAGCCCGGAGGATCTCGTGGAAGCCGTTCAGCGCGGGGTAGATATTTTCGACTGCGTCCTGCCGACGAGGATGGCCCGCAACCACAGCGCACTGACCCGGCGGGGGCGAATGAACATGCGTAAAGCACAGTTCGCCGAGGATGAACGACCGCTGGACCCCAGCTGCTCCTGCTACACCTGTACGACCTTCACTCGGGCCTACATCCGCCATCTATGCGCCGCGGGGGAAATGCTCGCCGCTACGCTGCTCTCCATCCACAATATCCAAATGCTCACATCAGTCACCACCGATCTCCGGAATGCCATCATCGACGGAAACCTGAAGAATTTTGCAGATGAATTCCGTGCTCATTTCAACAAACACCGACCAGACGGGGAGTGATCAATGACACCTTTTCAAGCCTTCATTCTAGGGATTGTGCAGGGAGCGACCGAATTCCTCCCCATTTCTTCCAGTGGACACCTGGTGCTCGTGCCCTGGCTTCTCAACTGGCATTTCGACCCCTCAACTGCGTTCATCTTCGACGTCCTGGTTCAGTGGGGGACCATTCTAGCTGTCATTCTCTACTTCCGGCGGGAACTCCTGAGTATGTTCACTGCAGCCCTGCGCGGAATTATTCAGCGCCGCCCATTCTACGAACCCGATGCCCGCCTGGCGTGGTTGATCCTTTTAGCCAGCCTCCCGGCCGCTGTATTGGGTCTTTTGCTCAAATCGGTCGTCGAGAAGACATTCGACAGCCCGCTCGCAGTCTCGCTCTTCCTCCTGCTTACCGCAGCCATCCTCTTCATCAGCGAACGCCTCCACCGATCCAACAAACCCATGAAGGAATTGACCTGGGTGGATTCCCTGTGGATCGGTCTCGCACAGACGCTGGCGCTTTTCCCGGGGATTTCACGCTCGGGTTCCACGATCGCAGGCGGTTTGCTGCGCTCCCTAAAACGGGAAGATGCAGCTCGTTTCTCTTTCCTCTTGTCCATCCCGGCGATGCTCGGTGCGGGCATTATTGCTCTGTTGGACCTGGCGGCCATCCCTGATCCAGGGGCGCACCTTCTCCTACTCTTCATCGGGTTCACATCTTCTGCGCTCGTGGGTCTGGCTGCTATCCATTGGCTGCTATCCTACCTTCGACGCCGCCCGCTTACTATCTTCGGGATCTACTGTACGATTGTCGGGTTGGGAGGCTTCATCATCTATGCGTTTAAGGGGTAGTCTCATCCTACTTGCGCTCGCGGCGAGTTACCTGGGCGCATGTGCGCCGGCGGCAACGCCAACGCCGACTCCGTTGGTGCAGCAGGTCTTCAGAACGCCTGCCTATGCAGATCTCGTAAAAATCTGGTTCGATGGATATCTTCAGGTCAATCCGGATTCTTACATCTCGCTGGTGAGCCAGCCCCCAGAGACGGCTCTAGCATATTTGGTCGATGGGACTGGGGAAGTAATTATTGGGGGACTTACGCCGCCTGCAGGCTGGTTCGCGACACCATTAAGTGAGGATGGAATTGCAGTGGTTATTCATCCCGATCTTCACCTCCGCGACCTGAGTATTGACGAACTATCTGCGATTTTCACTGGTCGGCTGAGCAACTGGGAATCCCTTGCAGATATCGATCTTCAGATCCAGCCAGTAATCCCGATACCTGGCGATGAAATACGAGTCGCTTTTCAGTCGACTGTGATGAGTGGGCAGCACTTTACAAACAACGCCCTGCTCGGACCTACTCCTGCTGCTGTGCTGCAACTTGTTGATGAAAATGAAGGGGCTGTAGGATTCTTGCCCTATTCGGCCGTTGGTGAAAAGATCCGACTGATCCGGGTCGAGGGTACCCTCCCCGGACCCGCAACAATCCGCGATGGGCGATATCCTCTTCCCATCACGATCCTTGCAATCGCGCCGCAGGAACCGAGCGGGGAAGTGCGCGCCTGGTTAGCATGGCTGCAATCAGAAGTACTAAATGCTCCATAAGCTCTTACTCATCCCTCTCTTACATGCCACGAAGAGAAGTCCAGTAGGGTAAAGTGGCAATCTCCCTGCAAGAACGGAGGAGATTGCTTCGCTTCGCTCGGTATGACATTAAGCGGCGGACTTCACCGCACAGGGATTGTGTCCGTTCCACAGATGTAGCCCTCACAAGCAACACCTTAGGGATTTCTCGATCGACGGGCTTGTCCTGAGCGAAGTCGAAGGGCTCTCTCTCAATGACATTCAATAGACAAGGGTAATTCTCAAACTTGTCAATTCGAACCCTGTAATGGGTGAGAAATCCCTGAGATGACACGATTTATCGTTCAAGAATCTCAGGAAAGAAATCAATTCGGCTATTCAGAATAAACCATCACGAGGAACGTCAAGAAGAGGGCTCGTGCCAACTTGACACCAGTCATCCGTAAAAAAGAAGATTCATAAACTAGAGGAGATCTGATTGTTGAATCTCGCCTGTAATGAAGGGATTACTCCGGCGTTCCTTACCAACCGTCGTAGGTGGTCCATGGCCGGTGAACAAGCGAGTCTCATCCGGGAGCACAAGGATCTCCTCGCTGATGCTCTGAAGCAATGTACTCCAATCCCCTCCCTGCAGATCGGTCCGTCCGACACTGCCGGAGAAAATGAGGTCACCGCAGAATACCGCTCCAAGCCCCTCTGAGACGAAAATCACATGGCCGAGAGAATGACCGGGTGTGTGCCGAACCTTAAAGCGATACTGCCCAAGCGTGAGTTCCATTCCCGTTTCGAGATCGATCGAGGGCTCCGGTCCGGGATCGAAATCAGGAATCCCAAAGTAAGCTGCCCCGCCGTGGGCCTGCCAGAGCGGAAAGTCCAAAGGGTGGAGTGCAACCTGGATTGGCGTATCGGTGGATTTTACGATGCCGCTTACACCGCCAAAATGATCAAAATGGGCATGCGTGAGCCAGATCTCGTTGATCTGCCAGTCTCTCTCCATTGCCGTGTGTGCGATTTGCTCACCATCCCACGCGGGATCGATCACAATCGCACTTTTCGTGTCCGGATCCCCAAGTAGGTAGGTATTCGTCATTGCCAACCCTAATTCGAATGTGACGATTTCAAGATTGCCGAGTTGGAATTCTTCAGGTGTCAACGGTGCTCCTATCTTCCCCTCGATGCTCATCGCCGGATGCGAGAATTTTAATTACCATTTCGGTTCTTTCTCCCTACAAGAATTGGAGTATAGTCGTTGTCAGAACACTCATCAAGAAGAAGAACAATTCGGTTAGCCGACATCTATTGACTACTCAAGTACAATCAGCGAGTTGATTATTCAGCGGGATACTAGATAAACGACTGCGCCCGTGATCGGCAGATACAACACCAGGGAATTGACAACCAAGAATTCCACCAAAAAAACAGCGCGCGGAGGCATTTATGAGATCCTATCCACCTGAACCGTTCCGGATAAAGACCATCGAAACGATCCGGAGGATCAGCCGCAAAGAGCGGGAGACTGCACTGGCGGCGGCAGGCTTCAACATCTTCGGGCTTCGCTCCGACGATATTTTCATCGATTTCCTCACCGATTCCGGCACCGGTGCGCTGAGCGACCGCCAGTGGGGAGCGATAATGCAGGGTGACGAATCCTATGCTGGGGCGCGCTCTTTCTTCCACCTCAAGGAGGCGATGTCCCAGATTTTCGGTTTCAAGCATTTTGTCCCCACCCATCAAGGTAGAGCTGCAGAGCACATTCTCAGCACCTTGCTCATTAAGCCTGGCCTCAGCATCCCATCAAACACGCATTTCGACACCACCGAAGCCAACATCCGCGCCCGAGGCGGGCGCCCCGTCAATCTGGTGATCGAAGAAGCTGCCAACCCGGCAGCGCTCCATCCCTTCAAAGGGAATATGGACATTGAAAAATTGGAGGTGTTCATCAAAGAAACAGGAGCGGAGAACATCCCGCTGGGCATGACCACGATCACGAATAACGCCACCGGTGGACAGCCCGTATCGCTTGAGAACATCCGCCAGACTAGCGAAATCTATCGCAAATACAAAATTCCATTTTTCATCGATGCCTGCCGCTACGCGGAGAACGCTTACTTCATTAAGACCCGCGAGACCGGGTATGCCGAAAAAACGACGCTTGAGATCGCGCAGGAGATATTCTCACTGGCAGATGGAGCGACGATGAGCGCCAAGAAAGATGCTCTGGTGAACATCGGCGGGTTCCTGGCGATGAATGACGATGACCTCTTTCAGAGGGCGCAGAACGAACTGATCCTGCGTGAGGGTTTCCCCACCTACGGTGGTCTTGCAGGGCGGGATCTGGAAGCCATCGCCGTCGGACTGTGGGAAGGCCTGGATGAGCAATACCTTGAATACCGTCTGGGCCAGACTGCTTACCTCGTCGAAGGGCTGCATGAGGCAGGGATTCCTGTCGTCCTACCGCCCGGAGGTCATGCGGTTTACGTCGATGCCGGCAGTATGCTGCCGCATATCGTGCGTGACGAATTTCCGGGCCAAGCGCTGTCAATAGAACTTTACCTGGAGGGCGGGATCCGCGGCGTCGAACTGGGTTCGGTCGCCTTTGCTTACACCGATCCCGAGACAGGTGAAAAGCACTATCCGTTAATGGAACTGATCCGGTTGGCAATACCACGCCGGATGTACACTCAGGCGCACTTGGATTTCGTGATCGAGACGTTTAAACGAATTGCAGAGCGTAAGGACTCGATAAGAGGCTGCAGGATCACCTACGCCCCAGAGCTGCTGCGCCACTTCACGGCAAGATTTGAGCCGATTAATTAATCGCGACAACTACCTTCGAACAGGTACTCAATACACTTTAAAGAAGTCAGGGCGAGCGATGTGCTCGCCTTAATCTGATCAGTTTTGCAAAAGGAGCAATTTGTTAAAGACGTCTCAGGGACGCCATAATGGACTATCCTTCAATCAGCATAAGTCCCCCAATCAAAGGTGATCTGGGAATCATCCCAACTTGAAGCTGCCAGCCATCCATGTCTCCCACCTGAGGTTCTGTAGCAGAAGGGTTTATTGCTCACGCCAATGCTCGATCCGTGCATCGGTACACTCTGGCAAAGGTTTTTAGGTGGAGGCATCTCCAGTACGTTCGAGAATAATGCACCATTCATGGGCACGATCGATGGATAGTATTGGTTATTATTCTCATCAAAAACCTGTGCGTACTTAAAATCGCTTAATGAGGTACCACAAGTCACCATTTCATAACTATCCAATTCAAAACAATGCCCATCTTCAACGCTCGAACCCAATCCACTCACAACGTACAGATTAACGGGGAGGACAGGTTCAGGCAGGATCGGTTGGAGAAGCATATCCGATGAGGGCACGACAATCTTCACCCAAAAGGCCACGTTCGCATTTGAGCCCAGCCCAAAGGGCTGCCCCTCTCCATCCCGCAGCATCCAGAACCCCTGATAGCTGCCCGGATCGTTCGGCGCTGTCATCTGTGCACTCAGATCTACCGTCGCTCCCGGAGCCACATTCCCCGTCAATGCAATCGCGTTCGCCCCCCCGAGACTGTCCCCCGAATCAAACACAAGGTCATACTCCTCTGTCCACGCACACGTGCCGTCGTTTCGCAGCCGCCAGGTCTTCGTGAACGCAACCCCCGCATCCACTTCGCTGTCGTCTGGATAGGTCACATCCGCCACAAACCCCGCCCGATCCGAACATATCTCTTCCGTCGGTGGCGGTGTAGGCGACCCCGTCGGCGTCGGCGGTCTGGGAGTCCATGTCGGCGGCAGCGCAATCCCCTCCGGCACCTCAAGATCCACCTCTTCAGCCGGCGGGTTATCCGTCGCATAGGCGCTCACCGTCTCGACCACTGCCTGCGACCGCTCCCCCTGCCCCTCCTCCACCACCGCCTGAAGGTTGCAGGCCAGCATCGCAAGCCCCAACAGGCCCGGGACCAGCCATACGATCTTCTTAGGCCTCATCGCCAACTCCTTCCCTCAGCTAGCCCTTCCACCCTATGGGCACTTGCAGTACGGCGCTTCCGTCAGCGGCGTTACCCACGTCCCGCCGGCCGCCTCACATTCATCTTTCGGCAGCGTTTTCAGACACTCCGGCTCCGTCGGCGGCGGCGTCGGATCCGGTCGCTGCGGCGCACAGCTCGCATCCCCCTGCGTCACTTCCGCCTGCCCCATCCACACCCAGCAGTAGCTCGCCGCAAAGCTCGGATTCTCGATGTACGCCCACGTCTGCGAGGGGTTGAAGGCCTCCACGATCGCCGTATCTCCCTTGAACAACGTCCCCAGAATCTTGAAGGCTGAATTGGAACCCGCACGGCAGTTCAGGTTCTCCAGCGCTGTGATCACCACGTCAGCCTCACACACCGGCGTCGGCGTGGGGGTGGGCGTCTTCGTCGGTTCCGGCGGCTCCGTCGGCTCGCGCGTCCACGGCGGCCTACCCGGCTCGGGCAGCTCCCCCATCTGGAACATCCTCCAGCCGCTAGGCAAGCAGAAGCGATCCCAATCATTATCCTCGTGGTTGAATTGCTCCCCCGCCAGCCGCCAGTGGAAGACGCTGCCCAGAGAGGGTGTTAAGCCGAATTTCGAAAAGAGCATCTCCGTCTCGGTCGTCGTCCGATCGGGCGCTTCCCCCGCTCCCGGCCCCTGCAGCTCCACCCGCCAGCGCAGCTCGCCCTCCGGCAGGTTCTCCAGCGGCGTCCAGGAGAGCTCCGGATCCTGGTACGTCTCAAATACTGCCCCATCCGGCGGCGAGAAGCCCTTCAAATTGAGGTATGTTTCGCAAGGGGGCAGTCGACCCGTAGCACCACCGCCGGGCTTCTCCGGCTGCGGGAAGCGCAGCAGCACATTCGGGGAGACTACCGCGATCACCAGCAATCCTCCGCCGAGGATCAAACCTGCCGCACCACCAGCTGCAGTGGTCAGCCCGGCCGGGTAATGCGTGAACCGCCCCGTTCCTCCACCGATGATCACGCCGATGATCGTCGTCACGATCACGGTGAGGATCAAATCGCCGGGATCCATTGCCAGGCAGAAGCCATAGGGGACATTTTCCGCAAATTCAGATGTGTTGCCGGTGATAGAACCATCGGTGGCCAGAGCCGTCAGGTGGGAGCAGGCGGATAGCGGTTGTGTGAAATCACCTAGGAAGGGAATTTGAAAATCCCCATTGACGTCCACTTGACCCGTGGCGAGGAAGACCTTACCCTCACCATGACCGGTTGGGTGTTCATCGGCGAGATAGAGATCGACAATGCAACCCGGGCACGCTTCGCCAGAAACGACCCCGGAACTTATCGACGTGAGAACCGGGTAGTTCAATACCTCGTTACCGCCCCCATCTGCATCACCAGGATCATTCGTATCCACGCCACTGATTCCACGAAGGTCGATTCCCAACTGGCCATTAGCGTAAAAACTGTTCCACCGCATTATGTTGTGGATGTTACCTGATCCCGCGACCATCACCCCATAAAAGTCGTTGTGATGGATTTCATTCCAGCGGATGAGATTATCACTCGCCGTGACGGTGATGCCATCGATCACGTTATAGGCAATCTCGTTGCCGACTCCGAAGGCGCCGATTGAATTGCCTTCAGACTTAATACGAATACCAACTCCATAGTTGGCCATGTAGGGAGATCCTGTAAGATTTGTGCCGATTATATTGTTCAAGACCGTATTCATCCCCCCAGCCTCTTCCAGACGAATCCCATCAGCTCCACTCCCAGCGATAATATTTCCCTCGGCAGGATCCAGACCACCGATGAACGTGTCAAATCCATAGACCACCACGCCATCTCCATTCGGAATGATCGACGACCCATCGACATTCACACCGATATTATTTCCCTGGATTCGATTCCCAAAGGACTGGATTTCAACTGCGAAGTTCACATTCCCAGAGATCACATTACCCTCTCCGGTGTTTCCACCGCCCACCTGATTCTCTTGCCCTTGAATCCAAATCCCTCCACCATTTCCAAGTGAAAATCTCCCATCCGCACTCGATCCGATGAAATTCCCCTGGATCATGTTGTGCCCTGAGCGGACATGGATCCCGGTCATCGTATTCCCCGAGATGGTGTTCCCCTCACCGGGATTCGGTCCCCCGATCGTGTTGGAATCCCCATCGAGCACAATCCCTTTGAGATTCGCTAACGCCAGGTTTCCATCCTTATTCGTCCCAATGAGATTGCCCTGGATGACGTTTTCATTGGATTGAATGGAAATCCCATAGTTCGTGCTCCCTGAGATCAGATTGCCCTCATCCGGTCCCGATCCACCAATCAAAACCCTATGTGCTGATGGATCTAGCTGGACCCCGAATCCATTCGCCAGTAGACTATCAGTCGTCATTCCAGTGGATTCAGTGCCGAAGATATTCCCCTGGATCGTCTGTGTCGGTGCAGCAGCGCGTATGCCGATGAAGTTTCCCGAGATGACATTGTTGCGCACCGTCTGCCCTGAGGATCCGAGCATCACCGCCTCTCTGTTCCCATGCGGACTACCGGAGGGCTCAAGCCCCAAATAGTTGAGCTCGACCAGATTATCCATGCCACTGTTGACTACAATCGCCGCAGGGTGATGGACGGCCACACCGTCGAATCCCACCAGACTCAGGCCTCGGATGGTATTGTTACTCGACTCAATCCAGAGCCCTTCAGCGGTGGCGCTGCAGGAAGGGCCTAACGGTGTGGCCAGGATGGGATCGCCCGGAGAATACATGGGCTCGATCACGACGACCGGGATTTCTGCCGGGAAGTAGCCCGGCGCTGTCGTCCCATCAATTTCTGTATCGCTATCTGTAATAGACGGTAACGGAGTACAAAGTTCGATGTGATGTGGTCCCACACCAAGGATGTCGAAGTGGATCTCTTGTGGACCGGGTGTCGAGTTCGCAGTATTTATCGCTTCACGCAGCGTGCAGTGAACCGCGTCACAGCGACCATCGTCAGTGTCCTCGGTTGTGTTGACAATCAGGAAGCCCCCACCGGCCTCTGCGAAAAAAATGGGGATCGACAATGGAGCTAGAAGCATGATTAAGATTACGAAGATCCACCGAATGCTTGATCTCTTGATCATCGCGGATTCCCTCCAAGAGCGGCTTACAGCGTTAACCGTTCGTCTAATCCATTGCTTATATAATGCGGCGCCGGAAAATTAATCCCCCGATTGTAGCGGGCTTGACAATCCCGCAACCCGGCGAGCGGGGTCAGCATGCCATTGACGCATCGCATACACCCTTATTTACTTCTATTAACGAAGTGCTTCTATATTTTGTGACACCAGGAATGTAGAAACTTCGGTATCGGACCACAGTCCCCACCAATTGACACTATTCGCTCTAATCCGCCCAACACTAGAGCAACCCCTATTGGGATGGCGATACCGACATGGAGGATCTTGATCTAATCGTATATGAACTTTTCTGGCTGCTGGTTGGTACTGCGGTACTAAATCGCTCCCGATGAGATCTTTCAAGAATGATTAACGGGTACCTGGTTAAACCAATTTGAACCTCTAATTTATCCGAGCTAGTGGATACCTTAAACTTGCACGAATCAAGCCCTTCACTTTCCCTATGCGTGAAGGGACCGGCTGAAATGCCGGTCCCTTATTTCATATCGCAGGCGCACACACATAGTAAGCACAAATATTGATCTCGACGAATCTAAAGAGTCATCCTATCGAGATCGTTGGGTGCCCTTAGACATGGTCCTCAATCCCCGAATTGCCACATCCAGCCAAAAGCCACACCTGTCATATTCTGACTTACGAGCAGGTTCACTGTAACCTGGGGTGTCCCTCCGACAGTTGGGTACGTCAGACCGCCTGGGATTAAGATGCTATCGTTGCCATCGGTGAGGGGATTAAAAGACACACAGTAGGTGCCCGCCGTCAAGCCGGTGAAAGCGTACTGCCCATTGGCGTCGGTCGTTGTCGTCGAAAATCCTGTCGACGGGCAGGCGCCCGATCCCAGATGGATCGTGACACCGGCAAACCCATCCTCGAATCCATCGTGAACTCCGTTAGCCCGCATTACAACGGGATCTAATCCCTCTGCGCATCCCAGCCCGAGTACAAGCGGCTCACCACCCTCACCACCCGTGTGTTCACAGATATCGTGCCACACCTCGCCAGCGATAGACCCTGGCGGAGGGGCAACGTAGGGCAGGATGCCGGGGTCAAAGGCATATTCCAGGGTCACACCAGAGATCCAGCAGGGATCCGATTTATCTGCTGTTACGATCAAGAACCACGGATATGCGGGATCGTCATTCCAACCCTGGGTTAAGGCACTCTCTCCCTTGAGTAGATAGGCGTACTGATCCGCGCCCTTGCTTGGGCCGCGACGACAATTGGCATTCATGGCGGCCGTAACCTGTGCTGCTTCCTCCTTAGGCTCCGGTGTTTTCGATGGAGGGATTTCTTCCTCGGGAGTAGGTGTAGGAGACGCTTTTTCATCCCCCTCTGTCGTCGGAGTATTTTTCGCTGTCGGTTCCGCCTTCGGTGAAGTTGGAGAAGGTGACGGAGAAACCGGAGCACCGATGCCCGGAAAGTTGCAGGCGGCAAGGAGTAAGCTAGCCCCTATGAGAAAGCAATAGATCCTGTACCTTTGAAATGCACGCATTGCATCCTCCAATTTGATGAGTGCCACAGCTATCGTTGAATTGTTTTCCAACCTACTGCTACCTCAAAGTGGTTGTGATGGGTTGGCCTTCTGAGACGATTACAGCAGAGGCAAAGAAACTCGTTGTTCCCAGACGGGAGTAATCTCAAGTGAAGATCTTTATTCTTCGTCTTACCGATCCTCCGATTCACATCATCTCATTAAAGCCAAGTTGGCGTACAACTACTTAACCACAGAATAAATTTGTAAAGTGCTTTGCGGACTCGTCCCCTCATTACCGGCAAGATCGTCTGCAACCGCATAATACATGCCAGTACCAGGTTTAAATGGGCCACCCGGGTAGCTGCATGTTGATGTATCCACACACGATTTAACAAGCACAGGGAGCTTCTCCCCCGGTGCCTGAACCCAGATTTCAATCTTCGCCACACTGTGATCATCGCTAGCCAAAGCTGTAAACGTCACGACGTCGTTTTCATCCGGCCGCCAGGTCCCTGCCGGAGAGTGAGAGATCGAGACGCTGGGGGGTTGTTCATCGGGAGGTTCTGGCGCCGGAGGCGGTTCAATAATGGGGATATCCTCTTGGCAGCAGACTACTTCCACGGTTCCGTCCCATATCCAACAGTGGCCTTGCGCGTCCGGATTCAAGATCCACCACCAAGTGCTGGTCGCATTACGACCGTCGATCGGTGAAGTCTCGCCCTGAAGGAGATAGCCTGCCGCTTCCCAGATCTGCCCCGGTCCGAATCTGCATGTGGCATTGACGTTCGCCGCTACTGATGCAGTGCATGGTGTTGACGTCGGTATTATTGTCAGCGTAGGCGTTGGGGTCGGTGTATCGTTGCTCTCGGAAGGCTCGTCGAGAGTCGGGCGAGCGGTTCCTTCGTCAGGAGAAGACGGCTTTGGCGACGATATCGGTTCCTCTTCGTTCTGATGCGGTATCGGTAATGGGATAGGTACCGGTGGTGTTAATGTGAAGTCCATCATTCCAAAGACAATACCTATTGTAACAAGACCTGCGGCACCCCCGATCATCCCAGCCAGCAGGATTTTGCCCCACATTCCCCCTGAGAACAGCGATTTGACGGCTGATCCAAGACCGCCTCCGCCTGATCCCCCACCCATCCCCCCGCTAGCCCCTTCCAATCCATTTCCGCCCGGCTTTGCAGGGGATCCGTTCAGGGAATTTATTCGCTTCAAGATCCCTTCGGTCCAACCTGGTGACGGGATAATGGGCATCAAACCAGCAACCATAGCCGCAACCTTCTTGAGATCTTCCTCAGTCTCCTGGCAATGCTCGCAAGCTGCGATATGGCGCTTCACCGCACGCTGATTCTCGGCGCTCAACTCGCCATCCCGAAATGCTGATATCAGGTCCTCCAATTCGCGGCACTGCACGGCTCCGCTCGTTGCCATCAAGCGGATGCCATGCAGTTCACGGAAGTTCAACCGCGCCCGGTGAACAAGCTGGCGCGCGTTGTCGTTGCTACATTCGAGAGCCGAGGCAACTTCTCTATAGGTGAGCCCGTTGATCTCACGCAATACAAGCGCCTGGCGGTATTTCGTCGGCATGAGGACCAGGGTGGCCTCAACCGCTTGACGAGCCTCCCCGCGCTGAACCTGGCGTTCTGCTGGTCTTTGCGTGGTAGGCGGTCCTCCCATTTCCATTGGCTCCTCTACATCCACAAAACGCTTCCTACCCCGCAGGTAGTCGATGGCGAGGTTGCTCGCTATCCGGAAAACCCAGGACTTGAAATCCCAGGGCGGACCGAGCTGACCGACGCGCTCATGCGCCCGGATAAATGCATCCTGGGTGATGTCCTCGGCGGCCTGCCGATCCCCAACCGTACGATAGATGTAGTTGAGCACCGGTTGATGCAATTGATGGAAAAGTTGAGTGAACGCCTCTCCATCACCCGCTTGCGCTCGTCGAACCAAGACGATGTCTGGTCCCGACGGTGGTTTTAGCATCTCTTCTTTCAAGACTTATCCCTTTAACGGCGTTTTTGTATTGTTTGTGACAGGAAGACCCATTTTTGTATAACAAATAGTCTCATATATCCGCACCTACCTGAACTGGAAAAAAGCCCTTGGCCGGTGCTTAGACAGAGGGTGCGCTCTATCTTGTACCTTCCGCCGGGACCTACTCCAGGGGCTTCTATAGTATCCCCAATTCTTATCCGATTCACCGCCTTCACATCACTCACAAAACGCGAGAACCGCGCTAGAGCGATATTTAGCAATACATCGAAGGGTATTGACTCTCTCTAGGGAGTGGGCAGTGGGACTAGTTCGAGCTGTTCAGGGAGTCTCAACTCATACCAATAAAACGCGTAAAACATGTCATCCCTTGATCCAATCATAATCCCATCGTTGGTCATTGGTACCGAAAGGTCAAAGGTGAGGTCCAGCTCCGGTGCGGAACTGCGACCCGGCATGGAAATCGGGTCACCACAGCTGCCTGTTAACTCATGATCTTCAAAGTGTTCCTCGACATGCAACTTCACAATGCCCTTCTTACAGGATCCCGTGATGTTGGCGGATAGAGGCCAGGCGCCCTGGATGTAATTTATGGGGCACTCATCAGAGGATGTCGTATGCCAACCTGAGACATTGATTGTAACGGTGGTCGTTAAATCAACGTTGTCCACCTTCCCTGAATCATAGAACCAGATATTAAAATCAGCAGGCTCCGCCTCCTCCCACTCGAAGTGGAAGCTCATCTCCTCCCCGTCGGGCGAATTTAGAACCGCTTCGTGATCGTAAATAAGCTCATACATCGAGTCCGGTTCAGGACACTCGCCCTTCTTCAGCGCCTGCTCCTGCTGCCCCAATTCAACTTCCTGAGACTCCCCGCCCGTTACAGTTGGCTCTGGATCATCCGCGCCGGCGCTCGGCAAGTTGCAGGCTGCTAATCCAAGGATAAGGATGCCACAACACAACCTAATCAACATCCTCCTCCTAGCAGGTTTTTTATCCTCCCACATCGCATCCTCCTTGGTTTTGCTAACAGCTCAAATTCTGGTTAGTAGAACTTAGATCCTTAGCGTTCAACAGACAGACGAGCGTGACCCGGCTGCCTTCAGGCGCATACGCCTTGGGATGAACTTGATTCACATCTATAACGAAAACTCTTCTCGATCTGTGACACTCTCGTTTTAGGCGGCTCTCTTGTGTGAAGATGCCGTCAATCACCATCCGCTCAAACGGCTGCCTTGTAACTACGCTCCGTCGCAGTTCCGAACATGGTCCGGTTTTGACATCCACGCCTGCCTGATCTTCAAAAAAGTCGCGGGCAGGTGCTTAGATAGAGCTTGCTCTGCCATATTTTGCCTGCCGATAGGACTTGCACGAGGGTCTGCATTGCAGGATAACCCCAATTCCCTGCCGTTTAGTGTCCTTCGCCTCACTCGCAAATCGCGCGAGTTGTGCGAGCGCGATATCCAGCAATAAACAGAAGGGGTTATGGACTCTCTCCTTAAGGGTCGGGTACTAGCGGGACAAGATCTAGCGTGGCAGGGGGGCCGGGATCGGGGGGGACCAACTGATACCAATAAAAAATGTACGTTTGATCGCCCGGTGACCCAAGTGTAATTCCATCGTTGGTCCTTGGTATGGATAAGTCAAATTTGAGATCCACCTCCGGTCCGGAGATTTGACCCGCCATATCAATCGGGTCACCGCAACTGCCCGTCAGCTCGTGATCCTCAAAGTGTTCAGTGACACGCATTTCTACAATGCCCTTCTTACAGGTTCCTGTGATGTCGGCTGATAGAGTCCAGGCACCCTGGAGATATTGCACGGGGCAGCTGCCATCATTATCGTCCTTCACCCAACCCGAGACATTGATCGTGACGGAGTTCGGCGCATGCTCGGAGCTCACCTTCCCAGACGAATCTATCCAGAGATAAAAGGCAGCACCTGGCTCTGACTCTGTCTTGAAGTGGATCTCCTCGCCCCTGTCCCCCATACCACTAATGTTTAATTCGGTAGCGTGACTATAGCTGAGTTCATACAGCGACAGCTTCTGAGGACACTCGCCCTTCTTCAACGCCTGCTCCTGCTGCCCCAATTCAACTTCCTGAGACTCCCCGCCCGTTACAGTTGGCTCTGGATCATCCGCGCCGGTTCCCGGCAAATTGCAGGCGCTTAATCCAAGGATAAGGAAGCCGCAACATAGGCCAATCCACATCCCTCGCTTGCCAGTTTTTATAGCCTCATTCATCCTTTTCTCCTTTTGTACTTACCCCTCATATTCTGCTCAGTAGAATTTCGCTCCTCAGCGTTCAATAGACAGACAAGCGAGGCCCGGCTGCCTTCAGGCACACACGCCTTGTGATGAACTTAATTCACATTTGTAACGAAATCTCGTCTCGATCTGTGACACATTTGTTTTAGACCAGTCCATTCTGTGAATATAGCATGAAAACATCCACCTCACTCAGAACGAGCGGACTGCACCCATGTGGTATCCTGTGCTTGTTCTCCAGTACTCTCGTATGATGGTGAAGCCCTGCATGACAACCGCTGAACTCACCCTCCCTCAAACGCATCAATCTGACCAGCGCTCACCACTGCGCTGGATCGGTTCCCACGTTTCACGTAATTGGCGATTGGTCATTCTCGCTGTTACCGGCGCATTCGGAAACGCCGCACTCGCTGCACTTGTTCCCATCCTCACCGGCGTTGCCTTCAACACCATCCTTTCAGATCCTGCAGACCAAAAGAGACTTCTTCTGATTGTGATATGGATCGCGATATCCCAGCTCATTCGCGGCGGTCTGCAATTCGGTCGCAACTTCGGGGCGGAATTAATCGGTCAGCGTCTCGAAAGGGATATCCGCGATGAGCTTTACACGAGCCTGCTGAGCAAAAGTATGACCTTCCACAATTTACAGCCAGTTGGCGATACGATGGCACGGGCAACAAACGATGTGCGTGAGATCAACCTGATGTTCAATCCCGGGTTTAATCTCGTCGTGGGGTCTGCGAATTTCCTGCTCATGCCGCTCATCGCTGCGCCTTTCTATCATCCCTCACTCATTCTCGTTCCTGCGCTTTTCATAATCACCTACTTCCTCGCAATCTGGCGATACCTGCGCCAGCTGCAGCCGATTTCCGATTCTGCACGACGCGCATTCGGTCAACTTAACGCCCGCCTGACAGAAGCGATCGACGGTATTGAAGTTGTGAAAGGGGGGGCGCAGGAAAAGGCGGAGGTCTCCCGCTTCACCGAAAATGCCCGCGTCTTTCGCGATGCATTTGTCCAACAGGGTGATGCAGAAGCTCGCTACCTACCGCTCCTTTTGCTCGGTTTGGCTCAAGCTGGAGCGTTCATGCATGCTATCCTTCTTTTTCAACGCGGCATCCTGGACGTCGGTCAGGTTGTCGCTTATATGGGTCTCGTCCAGCTCTTCGGGTTCCCGACATTTGCATCTCTGTTTGCTTACTCCCAGGTATCACTCGGTTTGGCCAGCGCCCGGCGCATCCTGGATCTCACCAGGCGTGAGACAAAACTCAACCAAAATCCTGGTGGATATGCACAGACGATGCGTGGAGAGATTAAGTTCAAAGATGTCACCTTCGCTTACTCGCAAGCGGAGAACAGCCTTGATGGCGTCACCTTTCACGTAAGGCCCGGGCAAACGATCGCTCTGGTTGGGCAGACCGGCACTGGGAAGACAACTCTCGCTAAATTAATCAACCGCACCCATGACCCCTCCTCCGGTCAGGTCCTAGTCGACGGCGTGGATGTGCGCGAGTGGAATCTGGCTTCCCTACGCAAGCAAATTTCCATCATCGAACAGGATGTCTTTCTATTTTCGAAAACCCTCGCCGAAAACATCGCCTTCGGCCGCCCGAAGGCAACACAACTTGAGATCGAACAGGCGGCAAAAGCCGCCCAAGCACACGATTTCATCCTTGCTTTTAAAGACGGATATAACACTGTCATCGGAGAACGCGGAATTACGTTGTCCGGTGGACAGCGCCAACGAATCGCCCTGGCGCGCGCCTTCCTTACCGACCCTCGTATCCTGATCCTGGACGATTCAACATCCTCGATCGATAGCGCCACGGAAGATCAAATCCAGCGGGCGATCTTCCGCGCAGCCGAAGGGCGAACAACACTGATCATCACGCACCGTATCTCGCAGATCCGCTGGGCTGATCTGATCATCGTTCTGCAGCGCGGTAAGATCGCTGCCGCAGGTCCGCATGAGGTTTTGATGGAAATCTCGGATACTTATCGCCGCATCTTTACACGCGACGAGGACAAGTAGCGGATGGGCTTCTTCTCCGGACTCAACGCTGAAGCTTATGACCGCTCATACCGAGATCGCGATCTCACTATGCGCATGCTTGAGTACTTCCGCGCCCACAACCGCCGTATCGCAATTTCCATCATCGCCATTCTCCTCATTGCTGCCTCAAATGCAGCCACACCAATTCTGATCTCCCGCAGTGTGGATCTAATTGCGGAAGAAGGCTCCACGCAGCTCATGCTCACTTTCGTCGCTGCGATCTTTGCCCTTGGCGTGTTGATCTGGGGGGCAAACTGGGTCCGGCGCAGACTCATTAGCAGAGCGGTCGCTGACGTGATGCTCGAACTGCGACGCGACGCGTTTATCGCTTCAGCCGAACATGACCTTTCATTCTACGACGAATTCGCCTCCGGCCGGGTCGTCAGCCGCATCACCTCAGACACGCAGGACTTCGCCCAGGTTGTCGTGCTAGTGACAGACCTGGTCACTCAGCTCGTTCAATCGCTCATCCTGATCATCTTCCTAATCGGCATTGATCTCCACTTGACGCTCTGGCTTACGGCGATGATGCCGGTTGTTTTCCTGATCGCGATCGGGTTCCGCAAAATCGCCCGGCGCGTCACCCGTCACGGTTTCCGGGCGATGGCAAACGTGAACGCAGCCATTAAAGAAGCCGTGACTGGAATCTCTGTTGCCAAGAATTTCCGTCAGGAAAACCAGATCTATGATGAATTTCAAGAGGTCAATTTAATCTCCTACCGGGCGAATGTCCGCCGCGGGCTGGTGCTCTCAAGCGTCTTCCCGACTCTCAACGCTTTGATGGGGATCGGAACGGCGATAATGGTTTACGTCGGCGGGATGAGCGCGGCGCAGGGTGTGGTTACCGTCGGCGCCTGGTATCTCTTCATCACCAGCCTGGATCGCTTCTGGTTCCCGGTGCTCAACTTATCGTCCTTCTGGACCCAGGTGCAGAATGGTCTTTCGGCTGCAGAACGGGTCTTCGCGTTGATCGACGCCGAATCCGCTGTCACACAGGTCGCCAACAAACCCGTTGAGAAGCTGCGAGGAAAGATCACCTTCGAAGATATCTTTTTCTATTACAAACCTGGAGAGCCTGTGCTCGAAGGATTCAATATGCACATCGAGCAGGGTGAGAATCTCGCCCTTGTCGGTCACACAGGCGCAGGAAAATCCTCAATTGTGAAACTCATCTCGCGTTTCTACGAATTCCAGGACGGCTGTCTACTCATCGACGATCACGACATCCGCAGTTTCGATTTACAGGATTACCGCGGACAGCTTGGGATCGTCAGCCAGACGCCTTTCCTTTTTTCTGGAACCGTCGCGGATAACATCCGCTACGCTTCCCCAGATATCAGTGATGACGAGATTGAAGAACTCGCCAAAAAGATCGGTGGCGGCGAGTGGTATGCAACCCTTCCGGAGGGACTCCAATCGGAAGTGGGAGAGCGCGGCAACCGACTCTCTATGGGTGTGCGCCAATTGGTCTCCTTAATGAGGGTTCTCGTTCAACGACCTGCAATTTTCATCCTCGATGAAGCCACAGCTAGTATCGATCCCTTTACTGAATCACAGATCCAGGAAGCCCTGAATTTGATACTCGCGGACAGCACCTCGATCCTTATTGCTCATCGCCTCTCGACGGTGAAAGCCTCAGATCGTATCATTGTGCTGCACGAGGGAAAGATTCTCGAAGAAGGGAATCACCAAACCTTGATGCAGGAAGATGGACACTACGCCGAGCTCTATAATACCTACTTCAGGCATCAGTCGTTGGAGTATGTTGAAAACGCTCGGGATGTTCTGCTGGGAAGAGGTTGATGACCTCGCTCCATTTCATTTCTATCGAGTTTGTCCCTTGTCACTAAAGCGGGGTAAACTTACTCTATGGCCAGCAAAATCGGTGCCCCGCGCTTATCGATAACGATCGCCAAAGAAGCCAGGCGCGAGTTCACCATAATTTCTCTTTTGACCCTCTCGACGTTGATAGCCGCCTTGCTTCTCCACCAGCCGTTCTGGGTTTCACTTGCGACCATCCTCGGTTTCGTGTGGATCGGGTTAGCCCTATTCTTCCGTGATCCAGGCCGAACTATCCTTCGTGAGGATGACCTTTTTTATTCCCCAGCAGATGGCAAGGTTGTTGTAGTGGAACGAGTTTACGAGCCAATTTTTCTGCAGCGCGAGGCTCTACGGATCGCAATCTTCATGTCGATTGCGGATGTCCACGTAAATCGGACTCCAGGGAAGGGTAGCGTGATCTTCACCCGCCATGTTCCCGGCAAGTTCATCCAGGCATTCCGGCCAGAAGCTGCGATCGAGAACGAACACAACCTGATCGGAATGGAACAGGGCAGCGATCGCATCCTGATTAAACAGATAGCCGGCATCCTCGCCCGAAGGATTGTTTGCTCAGTCCAAGCTGATGACAAACTCGAAGTCGGTGACCGGATTGGGATGATAAAATTTGGATCACGCGTTGAGATTTATCTGCCTGCCGATTGTCAGGTGCTCATTCAGCCTGATGATAGCGTACGTGCAGGCATCACCCCAGTCGCCAGAAGCCGTAATATCGACTAAGATAGAGATGAAACCTTTTAATGTAGGGACTATCTGATGAGTGCACTCAGACAATACCTACCAAACTTAATCACCTTCACTACACTGATCTTAGGAATGTCATCCATCGCACTGTCGATTGAAGGGCACCTCAATCTGGCTAGTGTTTTGATTCTGGCAGGTCATATACTCGATTCGATCGACGGAGGAGTCGCCCGGCGACTAGGTGTCTCATCTGAGTTTGGCACACAACTTGATTCCCTGGTCGACGTCATCATTTTCGGCGGTGCAGGTTCAGTCCTTGTATGGCAACACCTATCACCCACCCCTCTCAACCGATGGTCCTATTGGGTCTCCGGAGTGATTTTCGTACTCGCCTGTTCATACCGCCTTGCCCGCTTTAACCTGCACACTGACGAAACCAAGCCGAATGAGTCCTTAGGATTAACGACATCTACATCCGGCGCTTTTATAGCCCTTGCTGTGCTCGCCGACCACGCTTTCGAACAACACCTCTTCCCGGATTGGTTCTTCCCGCTGTTCCTTGTATTGGTTTCGACACTTATGGTCAGCCGCATTCGCTTCCCGGAATTGTATGTCATCCTGCGCCACCGGCGGATGAGCCTCGCCATTCTGAGCACAAGTCTTGTCGCCGCATATTGGTTGACTCCCCAACTCGTCTGGTTTGGGCTCACAACCGGCTATATCTCCTTCGGGGTTTTGCGTGCCGGATTCCGACAACTCCTATGAGGATCATCGATCGAATTAAGGGTCAAATCCTCGCATTTTACGCGCTCATAATTCGTCGAACCGCCTCCCTGACGATTGAGGGCTGGGAACATGTGACGCAAGTGATTGCCGATGAGCGACCGATCCTATTTGCCGAGTGGCATGGTCAACAGCACCTCCTATTCACGCTTGCCGGGACCCATCTTGATATTACGAAATTCGTACTTATCGTCGTTGGCGACCACCGCCAGCAAGTGCTTGAGTCGTTTGCCGCCAGTATCGGAGTCCGCTCTATCCCGATCTCCATGGAAGACGACTCATTCGCGGGTGCACGCAACCTCATCAAACTTATCAACGAGCTTCGTAAAGGCAGGTATTCATTGATCGCGCCGGACGGACCGGATGGTCCCCCGAGGATCCCCAAGCGGGGCACAGCTTTTATCGCCATTCGAGCCCAAGCTCAGATCATCCCCCTTGCTGCATACACCCCATTTGCTTATCGCTTGCGCCGATGGGATCGTTACTCTCTTCCCCTCCCCTTTGCCCATATCTTCTGCTGTGTGCGTCCCCCCATCTCGGTCTCGCGCGACACAGATCACGAGATGCTGCTCGAGCAGGTTACCAGCGAAATCAACATTGCCAATGAGCAGGCGGAAGCCATGGCTGAGAAACGGAAATAGGTTGCGTTTTTTTCCCAAAGACTGCCAAAGGCAGGTACTCAAAAGAACTGATCAATTATTAATCAAATGGGGATAGTGGAGCGACCCTCGGTTTGTAGTGTTAATAACGAAATAAGTTATTCGAAGGGGGATTTATAGGACGACCTTCCCGTCCGCAAGACGGATGGTCCTCATCGCGCGATCTGCTAGCTCATCATCGTGGGTAACCATGAGGATCGTCTTTCCACGCGATATCAGATTCTCAAAGAGTTGGATGATCTTGGCTGAAGAATTGGAATCCAGGTTTCCTGTGGGTTCGTCTGTGGCGATAATTGGGGGATCATTGGCAAGTGCACGCGCGATCGCTGCCCGCTGCTGCTGCCCACCAGAGAGTTTCGCTGGGAGTGCATCCGCCTGATCCTCGATACCCACCAATTCGAGAAGATGCATCGCGCGATCATTGCGTTCTTGTCGGTCGAAAACACCTCCGAAATCCATCGGCAGGCGTACATTTTCGAGGACGGATAACGTGGGTAGAAGCTGGAAAAATTGAAAGACAACCCCTACGTTCTTGCCGCGCCAGACAGCGATTTCGCCTTCATCGAGCTTATGCACTGCGGCTCCGGTTACATAGATTTCCCCATCGGTGGGTCGGTCGATGCCGGTTAACATGTTAATAAGAGTCGTCTTCCCACTGCCTGACTTCCCGACGATGGACACGAATTCGCCTTTGTCAATACGCAGGTCAACATCTCTCAAGGCTGTGAAAGATCCCGCAGACGTTTCGTAGATCTTGGAAACTTGATTGAACGCGATTAGATGGCCATTAGACTTATATTTCCCATTCCCCGAGCCATTCGATCCCGACTTATTCCAAAAGGTTTTCACATGATCACCATTAGCACTTATTCGTAATCCAGGACTTCACGCACGGTGAGCCTGGCTGCTCTCCTCGATGGCGCGAGACTTGAGAAAACAGCGATAAACCCAATAACCACCAACCAGAGAAGCAGTCCCTCAAAGGAATATGTGTAGCTAAGATCGGCTTGCATTACGGCATTCACGACCGCACCCGCAAGGGCTCTTCCTGATGGTCCCGAGAGAAGCGCACCCAATACCCAACTGACCAGGCCAACCACAACGCCTTCAATGACGATGACTTGGCGCACGGAGACATTGGAGGCGCCAACGGCACGCAGGACTCCGATCTCGCGTGTACGTTCAAGAACATTGATTCCAAGAGTCCCGGTTAGTCCCAATCCCCCCACCAGAGCCAGGAGCCCGGCCATAATCATCAAAACAACCAGGATAAGGTCGAACACATCTGTGAAATCGCCAAAAATCGCGTGGCGGGTGATGCTCGAGCTCTTGCTCAGGCTCGCATTTTCAAAACGAGACTCCAACTGGAATGCAATCGCATCCTGCTCAGCACTGCTGCCAATCGCTTTAAGGTTTCCGCGGACGCGGACAATATCAACCTGGTTCGGTCTATTCGTCAACTGACCGAATGAAGCATATTCCATATAGATCCGAGAACCTGAGAGGTGCTTCGAGGTCACACCAATAACCTGGTAGGTTCGCTGCCGGTTTCCGATTTTCAGTGTGATCTCACTCCCAATATCTAATCCGGATTCCTCGTCTAGCAGGTCATCGTTTACAACGATCTTGCTTGTGTCACTGGCGTCTAACCAGCGACCCTCGAGCATCAACGGATCAATTGTGGATGCATCATAGGGGAGACCAACGACCTCGAGCTCTCCACTCTCGGTTCCATCTTCTCTGACAATAACGCCAATCGACTGAGCCCACCCCTCCGCTACCGAGATCTCCGATATTCTCAGCGCCTCCCGTTCAACAGTTTGTTTTTTGGATCCATATGGCAATCCAAGCGCGGCGTCGAAGGCGACATAACGTGCCACATTCTCGATCTGAACGGTTAACGAAGCGCGTGTGCTGAATACGGCGATAAACATGGCGCCTGCTAGCGTAAGCGTTAAAAGCGTGAATACCAGCCGCGCTTTGTTGCGGAATGTATTCCTCAGGGAGAGCACAATCGGCGGAGCAAGATTCCGAACTTTCATCAGCATACGGTCAAACCAACCGCTGCCCTCCGACCCAATTCCGTATTGATAGATCGCATCGTATACGGACATGCGAGTCCCGGAGAGAATGGGATAGATCGCCACGCCAAGCGGCATCAGCAGGCCCAGAATGATTTGAAGCGTCATGACCTGCCAAGAAATATTGACCGTGGTGAGATCAAAATTGACGAAACCAGCCGCGAATTCTGCGAGCCACCATGATCCCAATAATCCGAGTGGCAGAGCTACAGCAAGTCCCAGCACGCTATACGCAAGGACATTGAAGAAATACATGGCGATAAGTTGTCTACGAACCGCACCAATGGAACGCATAATACCGATCTGTCTGATCTGCTGAACAAGAATGGCGGAGACAGTGTTCACCACTAGCCCTCCGCTTAATAGAACTGCCATAACGCCCATAATCTGCAGGATGAGGAGAAATCCGTCAATCTGGTCTTCCGCCCAGTGCTTGCCGGGATCGGACCCCAGCCCCGGGACCCCCATGCTCCCGACCCTGAACCCGGAGGCCTCGATCACCCGCTCGCGGATGATGTTACCGACCTCAAGCACGTGCTCTCGGTCATATTTATTCTCAGCTACAACGACATCGAGTTTATTGTAGTAAGAGGGCTTTTCCATCCATTGCAGGCTTTCAAGGTTTACATAGCCCGTGGCTTCCCCCAACAACGCATAAGGCATCCCGTAAAGGTCATGGACGATGCCTACAAGCTCCAAATCATACGTGCGGTCACCTTCCATCTTGATCGTGATCGTGTCACCGACTACAAATCCCAGCCCCTCTGCCGATTGCTTTTCTATGGCGATCTCTCGAACGCCGAGCGACATTCTCCCCTCTACGAGGTTCACCCGGTTCACATCTAAGTCCGTTAGATCCGGAAAGGCGTTTAGCGCAAGATCATCCCAGTCCCCCTCACCATTTAAAACCGAAGCTCTCTCGACTCTCCTCGCCTGAACATCTTCAACTTCCCGCATCGCCCCCACCGCGCTGGTCAGGTCTCGCTGAAATGGTGAAATATAAATCTCCAAACTCGCTGGATTGCCTTCAGCGAAGGATCCATAGAGATCCCGCTGCACCATGATTCCCGCGTTCGTGATCATTCCGACCGAGGCGACACCGATGGCGATGGAGAAGATTACCAAAAAAGACCGGGAGCGGTTGCTCCAGATGTCTTTCACAATCTTCGTCCAGCGGGTCGGGATGTGCATTTTGTACCCTATCTCCGTATGTGATCTTTAGAGCGCTGTATGAATGCGCGGTGAAACATGGTTGGGCGAGGTCGTTACATCGTGCGCAAATCGGCCATTCGACGGCGCTACGATTGATTTGTTGCTAATGATGCACCCATCGGATATCTCTAGAATTCGACTCGCTCGCTCAGCGATCTCTTGATCGTGAGTCACGATGACCAGTGTTTTACCAAGAGAGACCAGGTCAGAAAACAGATCATAAATGTCATCCGCGGTTTGCGAGTCGAGATTCCCCGTCGGTTCATCGGCGACAATCACATCAGGGTCATTCGCCAGCGCACGGGCGATGGCAACCCGCTGCTGCTGCCCACCCGAGATTTTCGACGGCACCTTATACGCGTGCTCACGGATGCCCACCTGATCGAGCAATTGCAAAGCACGCTCACGGCGTTTCGCAAGCGGGTACGTATCACAGAAGTCCATGGCCAGCGTGATATTTTCAACCAGTGTCAGTGTTGGCAGTAGTTGGAAAAATTGATAGACAACACCCAGATTGCGCCCACGCCAACGTGTTAATTCGTCATCACCCATGGAATGGATAGAGACTCCGCCGATCTGTACTTCGCCAGAGTCCGGGCTGTCGATGCCCGTGATCATGTTAATTAGCGTGGATTTCCCTGCACCCGATTTCCCGAAGATAGCGAGGAATTCTCCCTCGTGAGCTTCCAGGGTGATTCCCTTGAGCGCTTCGACCCCGTTGGCAGCGGTCGGATAGACTTTCACAAGATCCTTTACTTTGATGACCGTCCCGTTTTCATGCCCATTCGTACCTGATATTTTGGCAATTTCCATTAACAAAAAACCTCGCCGCTAAGTAATGCCGTATTGAGAGCTTCAATGAATCTATACGGCGTGTTTGCATCGAACGACAATCAACTCACAAAGAGCTAAATCTTCAGCTGATCGCCGACAAGGTGTCCATGTTAACACAGGATAACCCGGGTTTGTATTAGAGTTTCATTACAGTTTCCTTGCGGTTTTTAGGCTCCATTAACGATCGGAGATTAAGGCGGATGCCTTCACAACGGTGCGCAAGAACTTTATTGTCATATTTCGGGAGGACTCCTTCCCATTCTCAACCTTGCGAGGATCGAAGCAACGTGACAATCTCCCGGTAAGAACGAAGGAGATTGCTTCGCTTTGCTCGCAATGACAGTGCCCTGGCCGATGTCATTCTTGAGGAGCATAGCGACGAAGAATCTCGTTCCATGCAAGAAGCGTCCGTATATTCGAAGAACGAGATTCTTCACTTCGTTCAGCATGGCAGGTTCCTGCATACTGTCATTCCGTCGCTGCTGCACGGCTCACCCGAAATGACATAATCGGGAGATTCCTCATTTTCTTTGCTCATCAAAATGGGTCTTGACAAACACCCTATAACAGTATAAACTACTACCAAGAACTTTGTGACACAAAGAACACTAGCGTATAAAGCAATCAAAGATAGGAGGTTCTATCATGTCTGAATCGATCAACTTACGGGATGTGCAAAAACGCACCATGCAGTTGAGCACCTTTGAGGATGGGCTCTGGGATCTGCTGCTCGGGTCAATCTTCATGGCTTTGGCAATCTACCCGATTACGCGAGAGCTGCTCGGTCCCGCCTGGAATCTGACTCTCTTTCTGTTCCTGTTGGTTTGTTTGTCAGTTGGGCAGCTAGTCACACGGCATTTCATCAGTGGGCCACGCATGGGTTATGTCCGACCCCGTCGAACCCCAAAGATGCGTCTGCTCCTGGTCGTGACGGCAGTGTTTGTTCTGCTGACACTTGGGCTGGTGCTCTTGACTTTCTTCAGTCCGGAATGGCTCTCATCTGGCAGCGAGGTGGCAACACCATCTTTGACGCGCTCCTACGGCGTCGAGTTGATTGTCGTCTTCATCATGGGCGGGATCTTCAGCGCGATGGGTTACATGTTCGGCGTCACCAGGTTGTACTTCTACGGCTGGATGCTTGGCCTCGCCAACCTAGCCTCCGTCTATATGTCACATACTGCCGGCTGGACGTTCCTTCTTCCAGTGGCGATCGCAGCCGGGATCATCCTCGTCATCGGCTTTATGCAGTTGCTCCGTTTCTTACGTAACTACCCGATACGCACCCAGGAGGCCTGAGATGGCGAAGAAAACCAGAATTGCCCCTAGTCTGCTTGACCTCGCCGAAGTCGACCGCGTGGTGCATGAACCGGCTCGGTTGATGATCCTGATGGTCTTGTATGGAGTTGAGAGCGCCGATTTCACCTTCCTTCTCAACGCCACCGAGCTGACCTGGGGCAACCTCTCCTCGCATGTGACCAAGCTAGAAGAAGCGGAATATGTCAAGGTCGAAAAGAGCTTTGTAGGGAAAAAACCTCGAACGATGGTTCAGCTCACCGACACCGGACGCCGGGCGATTGACTCTTATCGCCAGACGATGCAAGGGGCAATGAGAAGACTTGGGTAGTTGTGGTTAACGTGCAAGACAAGACCCACTGATAGTTCAGTGGGTCTTGTCTTGTCTAGGCAAAGTCTACTGTACTGGGAGATTGCTTCGCGGAGTTCAGCCTGCGAAGTCCCCGACCGAAGGGAGTGGGGAGCGAAGCCGAAGGGCTCGTAATGACATTAAATAGGGGAACTATAGCTTAAGGATCTACAGCGTTGATTCCCGATCCAACGTCTGCTGAAGATTACTCACAGACGTTGCGGGAAAGCACAGGTAGGTTTCCGTCGCGTCGGACAGGTTCGCGTAGACGCCGCGATAGGCAGGTGGCAGCAGCGCCGCTATTTGGTACATGATCTCATCAACCATCTGCTGCCGCACTTCTCGCGTCACCGAGATCCCGTTAGTTTGCAGGGAGAATGGATGCCCCACCGCAATCCGAAAGTCGGTCCGCCGCAGATGGGTTAAGTTATCCCAGAAATCCTCATGCCGATAACAGGCCATCGGAAGCAAAGGCGCGCCGCTGCGCAATGCCATGATCACCACCCCGGGATGGCCTTTCCCCAGAACCCCATCGCCGCTGCGAGTGCCCTCTGGCGCCACCGCCAGGATCGCACCTTTCTCCAACGCCTCAAGGCCAAGACGGATTGCGCCAACATCGGCTGTGCCTCTTTTTATGGGGATGCCCCCCCACATGTTAAATAGCGGACCTATCAATTTGCTATCCCAGGTTTCAGCTTTTGCGAAGAAAGCCATTGGGCGCGGCAGCATGTGGGTATACACCACCGGCGGTTCAAGAAAGTTTATATGATTGGACAGGCAGATGAGCGGTCCCTGAGCGGGAACCCTCGCCAACTGAGCAGCGTCGATGCGGCACAGCATCCGCATCAGGCGTTTTATCGTTGCATTGACCATCCTGCTCGTCGTCATCACTGAATACGATCCGGTTTCTGACAGATGATTTCGATCTTGCGCGGAAGGATACTCACTTTTAACTGCTGTCCCTCAGTGCAGAGCGTCTCTCCATCGGCGTGCGCGGGCAGACTTCCTTCAAGGGCGGTGACGACAATGCTGCGGGTTCTGCCCGTTTGGATTGAGGGCTGGGAGGCTTGCGTCCCGGCCATAAAACGAGGAATCAGGGCGAAGATTCTCGCTTTGCTGATCTGTTCAGCGATACATAGATCCAGCAACCCATCATCGATTCCCGCCTCCGGTGCCATCATGAATCCGCCGCCCATTCGCCGTCCATTCATAATCGAAACCATTAAGGCGTATTTGTCTTCCGTCTTTCCATCGTACTCGATGCGCACCAGGGGAGCCTGGTAGTAGAGAAAAATGGTTTTGATGGCGGCGACGATGTAGGATAGGAAACCTTGAAGGCGGGTCATCTCCAGGGCGACGAAACCGACGACCGCGTCGAAGCCAATGCCCACGCCGTTTCCAAAGTATCGCCCATCGGGGTACAGGCCACCTGTAACCAAGCCCACATCCATGCTGGCTCGGAAATCTTCCACCAACACCCGGCATCCCTCTTCCAGCCCCGGAGGCACATTGACCCCATAGGCATAGTCGTTGCCGCGTCCGATGGCAATCATACCCATCGCAACGTCCTCAGCGCCGGCTTGTTTTGCGAGCATCAAGCCATTGAGCACCTCATTCGCCGTGCCGTCACCACCGGCAACGACAACAACGTCGAAACCATCGAGTGCAGCCTGCTTCGCCAGCTCCACCGCATGCTCGGGTCTCTCGGTGAGGACGAGATCGAACTCCAAGCCATACTCGCGCAGGATTCGATCCAGTTCCGGAACGGAATCCCCCGCGGTGCCCCTGCCGGAGGTGGGGTTGACGATGATCTTGTATCTGGTCATCCTGATGCTCTCCTTTTATAAAAACGTTTGAATCCAGCCAGGCATTTAATGAGTAATGACTGATATTGTAACGTTTAAAGCAATGGCTACAGAAATATATAACCTGATTAGCTATTGAAAACAAATCCCGGACCAGCCGCTTTGGGGGCGATGCGTTGTGCAAGCGAGAGAGAACCGGGCGCTTATATAAGATAGCACAGATAGTCTGTCACATATCAATACATTGCCCCTTGATTATCGGATACACCCAGTCTGAATCAGGCCAATCCCGCATACAAGACTCTCACGGCAACAGTGAGATACAGAAATAGAAAGAAAAGATCCACGGCAAGCGCTGCGCTTGGTTGAGCATCTAGTCGTGAATCGAGAGATGCAAACCAGGCTGATGCCAGACCAGCGAAGATCAAGACTCCTGCCCCCGCCCAAGCCGTTGTATAGGCTGGGTCTAAGCCCATCAAGACAATCACTACCCAGCCCAGAAGGTATGCCCAGGAGAGCAGCCATAGTCCGCTGCCCACCTCCCTCATCCGGTATCCCATTCTCCGCCCAAGCCATGCGGCGAACATAAATACCAGCACAGTGAGCATGGTCGAAAGCATCCAGGCCGAGATACTCACCTCCACTGCGAGCGTTTGCAGGAACACTCCGAGTGCTAGGCCTTGTAGTCATTGGGGTGGCAGGTGGCAAATACCAAATAGGGAATACTTAAAATGCCAGGGAGGTATGCGCGATGATCTTACCTTCTCTTCGGGCGAGCGAGAACGAATCTTGCATCTCAATTCAAATAAGACAATCCCAGTTTCGTTGTTACGAGATTCTGGGACCAGAGCTTGGTTGCTATCCATCCACCGATATGTTAGATTCGATGCACCTCCAGCTTATTGAGGAAGGGGAATGGCTTCAACTCCAAAATCTACACTCGATGATGATCTTATCGATGGCCTCCTTTGCGCCATATGCGGCGCGGATGCGCTACAAGTCGTCCACATGGATAATCTGCCCGATTATGTCAGTTGCGAGAACTGCAAATCTGCGTTTCTCTCCGAAGACGGCGGGGACCGCATCTTTTACGGTCAGATCGGGGAAGGCTACCCATTGACGGAGCGATTCGCGCTCAAGCAGTGGGTTTGGCTGGAGGCGGTGGAAAACAGAGCGCGCGAGGAGCGCGGTGCTCCCGAACAGGATATCCCATCCTACGAAGAACCTCAACTAGAGGAAATCACCCCACTCGAAACCGACTTCGAAATTGCTGAAGCACCCATCTCAGAGACGGCTGCCGATATTCTGGAAACACCCGAATCTGTTGACCTCTTCGAAGAACGACTCGGAGAGCTTGATCTTGGGCTAGGAGTGGCTGCGATCCCAAGCGTGAGTGATGATGAGCAAGTTTCACTGGATCAAGTCTCCGAAGAACCGGAGGATCTTGCATCCTACTTCCGGTCGATCACCACGGATGAAGCGACCGATCTCGGACCATCCCAGCCAGAAGAAGGAGATTCCCCCCTGATCGCGGGAACCTGGGGCGAGATTGAGCTCGAACCCGCTGATGAGCAGACGCCGCCAGAGATCGCAGATGCTCATACCGAAGAAAGCATCATGGAACCCAGCGACACGTGGGATCAACCCCTCAAACAAGAAATCCCCGAAACAGATGAAATCGCACTCCCGGATTGGGCGCAACCTGCAGAAGATAGCCTCGAGCCCTCACTCGAGGGGTACGCCCAGGAAATTGAAACACCCATCGACAACCTGCTTTCACCTGAGGAACCCGAACAAGATTTTCTCTCGGATCTACGTCAATCCGCCGGCGTCCCGCTGGAATCCGAGCCCATCCCGGATCTGCATATCTCCGAGGTTCCACTCGAATCTCAGCCCATCTTCCCGCCGCAAGCGGATGCAGAAGTGGTTGAGAGCGCGGCGGAACCGGAATCCTTCGCATCAAGGATCGAAGCAATTTCCCAGACTCCACCAACGGACCTTGAACCGATCGAGATAACTCCGGGCAAGCCGGAAGCACCGCCTCACGAGCTTGATGCGGCAGACACCGAAGCAGTCGTGGAAGAGGATGCTGTAATCCTGGACACTGACCCACCGCCGGGTCATCGTTATAGAGTGGTTATCCGTGGGGAGAAAGCTGTCTTTCCAGGCGGCGATTGCGCCCACTGCGGCCGGACTCCGACCAAGGGCCACCTCGCAGTTATAGGATCACTCCCCGACGGTCAGAACATCACTCAACGAAAAACTACATCTTTCAACATTCCGCTTTGCGCCGCATGTCGTAAACGCGCTGGCCAACTCAGTGGGGAAGCCAAAGAGGCAAGGCTGCAAGCTCATCTGCTATCTGCAATCAGCGCGATGCTGCTGGTGGTCGCCGCACTAGCGCTCGATCTCGTCGACCCACGCGATTTGCAGCTCACCGACATGTTCATCCTCGCCATTCTATTCATCGTTGGCTACACCGCACCAGCCCTCTTCCTGCTGGGTCGTGTTGGTAAATACCCACCGCCGGCCAGTGCAACGTACGTACGCTCCACACTACTCGTACCCAAGGAAACACAAGGGCTTGAGACAGCCTTCGAGTGGCGTAACAGGGAATATGCCGAACGATTCTTTGAAGCTAACGTGGCTCACACGCTTGGCCAGATCTCTAAGATCAAGGACCGGTCTGCTCCACCCAGAGACTTTGGCTGAGCGCGGCGCACGTACGAATCACTAGGTCTTGGTTATTAACAGCACTCAACTAAACCATCGAACCCATCCATAAAACGCGATTTTTTGATCCCAGATCATAATGTTCACAAATCCCAATACCCCTGACGAATCTGCTCCTTGCCCGATATGCGGCGAACCTATGCAGCGGTTACCAGCGCTGAACGGCTCCCACGACGTCCCTATCTGCTTACGGTGCTCCAAAGAGCCTGAGTCTGGATTTAATTCCTCTGAGCCTAAGCTCCCCCCTACCCCATCTTCGAAAGATGACTCCTGCAGCCGATTCAGAAGAATCCTCGTCGAGGAGCAAAGGACCAAAGGTGATCCACTTCCGGTATGGATGATTGACGAGCTTCCCGAGGAAGCCCGGCGTCTCCTTTCCGGTCAAGAACCTCCTCCCAGACCAAGCCTAGGACCCAAGTTGAGCGACGACCTCACCAACGCCCTTCGCGACCAGGGATACGTCATCCACGAAGACGGAAAAGGTATCCATCTCGGGGGTTCTCTTGTAGGCCGAGGCGGCACTCCCGCTCCGATCAGCCCTTACGACGTCATACGCATGGCCGCGGATATGGATGGTGGCTTAGTGCCACAAAATGAACGTATTCGGTGTAAAAAATGTGGTGCCATAATCCCTCCTGGCTATGAGCGATGCCAGTGGTGCGACGAGTCCGAGGCATAACCTGAATTCCCATCCTCACCTCTGCACACTCCATACCGGCCAGAGCATTAATCTGCTTAGGCATCACAAGCACCTACTTCTAAGGTCCTTAGACCCTCCTCCGATAACACACATCACCTTTCTGACAGTCTCATAACGATACCTGATCGCAGCCCCGCATTTAATTTATCCAAGGAATCGAACAGGTAATTTCAAGCGCCTGATATAATAACGATTCGTCTATTCAAACGTCAGCCAGGGTCAAATACACATGGCGGAAGAGAAAATCACAGTCGTTGGCGCTCGCGAGCACAACCTCAAGAACATCTCAGTCGAGATACCCCGTGACAAGCTCGTCGTCATCTCTGGTATTTCTGGTTCAGGGAAATCATCACTTGCCTTCGACACAATCTTCGCCGAAGGGCAGCGACGCTATGTCGAATCGTTATCGGCATATGCACGGCAATTCCTGGGGCAACTCGATAAGCCGGATGTTGATTACATTGATGGGCTCTCCCCAGCCATCTCGATCGATCAACGCGGTGTATCCCATAACCCGCGCTCCACTGTCGGGACTGTTACAGAGGTGTACGACTACCTGAGACTGCTCTTCGCCCGCGTTGGCTTACCTCACTGCCCTATTTGCGGTAAGGAGGTCAAACAACAATCCGCCCAAGAGATCGTTGATGCCGTCTCCAAAATGCCGGACGGCAGCCGCATCATGATCCTTGCGCCGATGATTCGTGGTCGGAAGGGTACTCATCTGACAGTCTTTGAAGAACTCAGGCGTTCTGGTTTCGTAAGAGCCCGAGTGGATGGAGGTGTCAAAACGCTTGATGAGGAATTTGAACTCGACCGCTACAAGAAACACGACATTGAAGCCGTTATCGATCGCCTCGTCATCCACGACGATCCGGACATGGATGGAACCGCCTTCCTGACCAGACTAACCGATTCTATTGAGACCGCTTTACGCTGGGGTGAGGGCATCCTATATATCACCGACTTGAGTGCCGATCCACCGGTCGACATCCCATTCTCCGAACACCTTGCCTGCCCCGATCATGGCACAACGCTAGCAGAGATCGAGCCGCGCACATTCTCGTTCAACACACCACACGGCGCCTGTCCAGAGTGTCAGGGTTTGGGCAATAAACTCGAAATCGACCCCGATCGAGTTATCCCAGATAAATCTGTCTCTATCGCTGAAGGCGCACTGGTTGCAATGGAGTGGTCCAGACAAAGCCATGATCGTAAGGGATACTACTGGCAGATGCTGGAGGCCACAGCGCAAGCCTTCGACATCGACCTGGATTCCCCCATCGAGGATCTACCTGAGGAAAAACTTAACGTCATTCTCTTCGGTACGGAGGGGAAGGAAGTGCCTGTTCATTACGAGAGCCGTGACGGCCGCTCCTCCACATGGTGGACCGCCTACGAAGGCGTGATTGGAAATCTCGAACGGCGATACCAAGAGACCCAATCCGATTACATCCGCGGGAAGATCCAGGAGTATATGTCTGAACGCCTGTGTCCTTCATGCAATGGCAAACGATTGCGAATGGAAGCGCTGGCGGTCACGGTGGATGGGAAAAACATCGTCGAGACCACACACTGGCCAGTTTCAGAAGTATTGAATTGGATCCGGCGGCTGAGTGGTAGGAAGAGCCCCCTCAGCAAGCGTGAGAAGACGATCGCAAGTCGAATCTTAAAAGAAGTCGAGGATCGGTTAGGCTTCCTGGTGGATGTGGGACTGGAATATCTCTCGCTCGACCGCAGCGCCGGCAGTCTCTCCGGAGGTGAAGCGCAACGCATCCGCCTCGCAACCCAGATTGGCTCTCGTTTAATGGGTGTCTTGTATGTGCTCGATGAACCATCCATCGGCCTCCACCCTCGTGATAACGATCGACTCATAAAAACCCTAGAGGGTATGCGCGATCTGGGTAATACGATTCTGGTCGTCGAGCACGATGAAGCGACAATCCGTGCCGCGGACTGGATCATCGACCTTGGACCTGGCGCTGGAGAAGCCGGAGGACGGTTGGTCGCTGAAGGTACGGTCGAGGAAGTCACGAAGAACGAGCGCTCAATTACGGGTCGTTATCTGGCGGGACAACTGCAGATAGAAACCCCCAAAAAACGCAGAGAGGGGAATGGGAATACCCTGACCGTGATCGGTGCCCGCGAAAACAATCTCAAAGACATCACGGTTCATTTTCCGCTCGGCGTCTTTGCCTGCATCACAGGGGTTTCTGGGTCTGGGAAATCCAGCCTGATGGTTGAAGTGCTCTATAAAGCCCTGGCTAGAGCACTACAGAAGGCGCACTTCAGAGCGGGGGAACATGACCAAATCGAAGGTCTCGAACACATTATCAAAGTGATCAACATCGACCAGAGCCCCATCGGTCGTACACCACGCTCCAACCCTGGAACATATACCGGGCTCTTCGACCACATTCGCGCATTATATGCCGAGCTTCCAGAATCAAAGGTTCGTGGATATAAGCCCGGTCGTTTCTCATTCAATGTCCGCGGCGGGAGATGCGAAGCCTGCCAGGGACAAGGACAGCTACGCATCGAGATGCAGTTCCTTCCCGACGTTTACGTTCCCTGTGAAATCTGCCAGGGCTCGCGCTTCAATCGAGAGACGTTGCAGGTCAGGTTTAAAGAGAAGACCATCGCCGACGTCCTTGACATGCCGATTAGCGAAGCATTCGAGTTTTTCTCGGCCTTCCCGAAAATGATCCGCCTGCTGGAAACGCTCCAAGATGTCGGTCTCGGCTATTTGAAAATCGGCCAACCTGCTCCTACGCTTTCCGGCGGCGAAGCCCAACGCGTGAAGTTGTCGCGGGAGCTTTCCCGAAGAGGAAACGGGCATACGCTGTATGTGCTCGACGAACCTTCCGTCGGTCTGCACGCCGCAGATGTTCACAAACTTATCGACGTATTGCAGCGCCTGGTCGACCAGGACAACACGGTCCTGATTATCGAGCACCATCCAGACATCATTAAAGTTGCCGACTGGGTCATCGATTTGGGTCCTGAGGGCGGCGATGGGGGTGGTCGGATCATAGCCGAGGGAACACCGGAAGAGATCTCCATGAATAACGCTTCCTATACGGGCAAATTCTTAAAACCTCATCTTGCGAAGTAAGTTCTATGGTATCGAGAAGAGAATCTACCGATCTTGTTCTGTGCTTCGGCCCACGGTTCAGCGCCCGCGTGAGCGCATACAATCCAACACAGAGCTCGGGTCTACACTCCTCACGATCGATTTCAATTCTGGGTGGTCATTGCCGTAAATAATCTTCTGGATTTAAGATAACCTACATCGCGATAGGAGATAAGAATCATGGGTCAGACTTTCGACGTCATCATCATCGGCGCTGGCATCATGGGCTGCAGCACAGCATTAGAGCTTTCAAAACGAGGGTTGAAGGTCTCTGTACTCGAGAAAAGCACGATTGGCACCGGCTCTACCGGTAAATCCTCAGCCATCATACGCCAGCATTACTCAAATGAAGTTACCGCTCGAATGGCGTTTCACAGCCTGGGCGTTTTTCAAAATTTCTCGGATGCAGTAGCCGGTGAGTGTGGTTTCACACAAGCCGGTTTCCTGGTCCTGACCTCCGAGAGCGATACAAAAGGGCTGCAGGAAAATGTCGCCCTTCAGCGGAAATTGGGCATCGAAACAGAGATCCTCAACCGTGATGAAATCCATAAGCGCTGGCCCTACATCGCCCTTGGCGAAACGACCCTGGCGGCATACGAGCCGCAGTCCGGGTATGCGGACCCGAACCTCACATTAAATGGCTTTGTTCAAGCTGCTAAAGATCATGGTGCCCGTTTCTATCAAGAGACCCCCGTTACGGGCCTGCGTCTCTCCGCGGGGAAGGTCATCGGAGTGGATACCCCACTTGAGAACTTTGACGCCCCGGTCGTCATCAACTGTGGTGGTCCCTGGAGTGCCGCCATCGCTCGATTAGCCGGCGTCGAGCTGCCCATTAATCCCTGCCGGGTGCAAGCCGCTTTCTTCCGCCGCCCATCTCCCTATAAAGACTCTCATCCTGTGGTCGCGGATTTCGTCCACGCTGTGTACTGGCGCGCCGAGACAGGCAATCTGACACTGGTCGGCTTGATCGATCCGGAAGAGGAGAATTACATCGTCGATCCTGACGCCTATAACGAGAAGGTCGATTTCGATTTCATCGCCGATGCCGGTGAGCGTTTGGTCAAACGATTCCCCGGCCTCGAAGAAAGTGAAAGCGCAGGCGGGTTCGCAGCGTTATATGCAATTACACCGGATTGGCATCCGATCATCGATGAAATGATCGAAGGGAGCGGGCTCTACGTCTGCGCAGGTTTCAGCGGCCATGGGTTTAAGCTTGGCCCGGCCGTAGGCTTGATGACCGCTGACATGGTCACCAGTGTAAAGACTCCCGGAATGGACCGGTATCTATTCCGTCGAACCCGCTATGAAGAGGGCAAACCCATCCAAGGGCAGTATGAGTACAGCATTGTGGGATAACGATATAAGGCGGACATCAAAGTTCGCCCGAATTCTTCTTCTAGGATCTGCTAGTGGTGTTACTCGTAATGCAGCACCTCAACTGGCTCCAGATCCGCTGGGCGTTTAGCCGGACACCACCCAAAGAGAAGCCCAACCGCAGCCAAGCGCTCGCAAATAAGATTGTCCATAATCCGATTCCTAGACTCAGATCGGCATCAGAGTACGCCACAACTACACACATGATTGTCGCCGACAATCAACCTTTGCAATATCACAATTGGCCACCGATCAATCGGGTGGTTGTAGACCTTATCTATTGAATTAATCTGCCGGAATTGGAATTTCCACAAAATTATAGTCGTTATGATTTGAGAAGTAGCTGTGATCATCTAGCAATGGATAATTGCCGCCTAAAAAGTGATTAAAGATGATTCGGAAACTATTCACGGGAGTGATGCCAGGATATAGTTTTTCGTTTCCAGTACCTGGAAGATGGTACGCATTCAGGATGGCCATATGATCATAAGGGTCTTCGGGGGCTCCATGATCGCCCTGAATAATAATAATGGGCGGATTCTCAGATCCTTTCAAAATAGATTCCACCATATCAAGCACTTTCACATTCAAATACTCGACTTGCCTCCAATAACCAAATATTATTTCTTCCTCAGAAAGCCCATCACTTTCACTAAGATTAAATGCGCCTGATTGTTGAAGAGAATCTTCACTCAATGAAAAAATGTAGGGAGAATGGGGTGACACCACATGTGCGAATACAAATTTCGGCGAAGGAAGATTAAGTACACCGGATCTTTCGAAATCAAGTGAGAATAGAATTCTTTCTCGATGCTGTGAATATGGGGCATCCACAATTTCTTTGAGATTCCTGGTCTGAACAATATCTGCATCAATTATCAATAATGCGATGGTGTTATATAAAAACATGCTCTCAAATTGGTTTACACCAGCAAAGTAGTATCGTTCCCAGCCGATCGTGTGAGGTGACAAGAAGTAGTCGGCATCCCGCCAACTTGTATATGGATATCCACTGTCGAATGAAATCACACTGTAGCCAATACAGCTCAGTTCCCTGCGGACAGTATTATCTGCTATTGAATAATCTCGTTTATCTAAATCATCGACATTCTCATTGTCTTCCCAGGGTTGTCTATGATCGACAATGTAATCCAAATTTAATGACGATCGTAATGAAAATACTGTTGCTCCGTAATTACTCTGGCTATTTTCAGCAATAAAAAACCCGTTGTCGCGAAGTTGGTTCAAGAATTGACTGTTATCAAAGTTGTAGATCACCCTAAGTATGTCTTCTCGTGAGTAAGCGTCAAGTATGATGTAGTAAATGTCAGGGACAGCCTGAATATCTTGAGTAGATAAATTACAAGCGAAGGAATCGCGTTCCGTTCTCGTGCTGGATATGCCTTGAAAAAGCACTCCAGAGTTAACTATTTGAAAGGTCGGGAGAACTAATAAGGCGAGAGAAATAAAATTAAATAACGGGGAAATGGTGGATAATTTTTGACGGTTCCGGTCGATAATCCGAATTAATAAAATAACCACAATGACGATTGAAGGAAATAAGAAGCGATGACGAATTATCTGGGAGCTCCCCGGGATGAGATCTCGCAAGCTATGGTATATGTGACCATAGGATAGCAAAATCAAGACCACCAAAGCTGTTACATAACTTGCTACTTCCCAGCCCGACATAATTAATCGAAATAGAACAAGTAAAATCAATGTGCAAATTAATGCGAGAACGATAACGCGGATGGCCATTGAAGGCTGTAATTCAGAGACATTATTCCCAAAAAGAAATAAAATTGGATAAAGAGCGAGAAGAAAAGGGAAGAAATACCAGTTCTTTACTTTATTGTACATAAAATCCGCCCATTGATTCCTAACAAAGTAGATGCTATTGGCTCAAATATCATGTTTCACTGACGAGGGAGCGAGAGTCCTCTTCAGCTCCCACTTCTAACAAAGGTACCATTCATAATCTTGCATGATCTGATTGAAAGAAACACGTGTTGAATTTATTACGCTAATGATGTTACTCGTATCGCAGCGCCTCCACAGGTTCAAGATCGGCAGCGCGCTTAGCCGGATACCATCCGAAGAACAAACCCACTGCAGTGGAGAATAGAGTAGCCAGCAGGATCGCGTCAATACCCACGACAGGGTTGATATCCGCATTCGAGGCAGCGGCAATAGCGCCGACAAGCATGGAAAGCGCCCAGCCCAAGGCGATACCTACAAGGCCTCCCATCAAGCTTAACAGCGCTGATTCTGTAAGGAATTGCAACATGATATCGCGTTTGCGGGCACCAACAGCCTTTCTGAGTCCGATCTCGCGTGTTCGCTCCGTTACGGATACCAGCATGATATTCATGATACCAATCCCCCCAACCAGAAGTGAAATTCCAGCCACTCCCCCCAGAAAAATCGTGAAGACATTCGTGATCTGATTGGCAATATCAAGGAAACTTTCCTGTGTGAAGATGGTGAAATCATCTTCACCGATCTGCGTTTTATGCCGCGCACGCAAGATGTTTGCAACTTCTTCCTCTGCCGCGCTAACCGCTTCAGCACTGATCGCCTGGACAAGAATAATGTCCACACGATCTCGCGTCGATCGGCGGATCAACCTAGTCTGCGCTGTTGTCAGGGGTACATAGATTTGATTATCCTCATTCGATGGCCCTTGACCACCTTTCGCGACTGTAACCCCGATCACACGGAACGGCTGGCCTTCAATGCGGACTGTCTCCCCCAAGACGCCTTCCCTTCTCCCAAACAATGTCTCGACCACATCGGGTCCTAGGACGGCAACAGCTGCACGACCAAGGTATTGAGTCTCGTTGATAAACTCTCCCTCCGCTATATCAATGTTGCGCACCAGAGCGTGTTCAGGAATAACACCATAGGTGGCAACATAATCACCTTCTCCAAGGTAACTAATTTCAAGGGAACCCTGAAGAGTAGGGGCAACACCAATCACAGAGGGCGCCATAAAGGAATCGCGCAAAGCTTCGGCATCGCCCAGGGTAAGCGGTTTCGGATTTCGCACATCTTCGCCGCCACCACGCATGACAAAGAGTAAATTTGTACCAATGCCACTGATTGAACCAGTGATCGTATTCTGCGCTCCAGCTCCGATCGAGAGCATGGCAATCACTGCGCCAACACCAATAACGATACCCAGGATGGTGAGTCCAGAGCGCACTTTGTTGCTTGAGAGGCTATCGAGAGCCTCGATTAAGCTTCGTCCTAATTCCATTCTTCACTCTCAAAGGGTGGCGAGAAGATCTCCACGCTCATGCTCATTCTTTCTCCACCATGCGATCTTCGGTTACGACCCCATCAAAAAGTTTAATGATGCGGTGGGTTTGCGCGGCAATGTCCGGATCATGAGTCACGAAGACCAGCGTTGTTCCAAATTCTTCGTTGAGTCCCAAAAGGATTTTCATCACCTCATCTCCGGACTTTGAATCCAAGTTGCCGGTAGGTTCATCCGCCAGGATCATGGACGGGTTGTTTACCAACGCCCTGGCGATCGCCACACGCTGCTGCTGGCCACCTGACAATTCATTGGGGCGGTGATGAACGCGATCCCCGAGACCGACGGCTTCAAGGGCTTCCAGGGCTCGCTTTCGCTTACCATTAGCCACACCGGCGTACCGCATGGGCAATTCAACATTAGAGAGCGCAGTCTGCCGCCCAAGAAGGTTGAAGGTCTGAAAGACAAATCCGATTTTTCGGTTACGAATCTCTGCTAGTTGGTCATCATCAAGATCCGAAATCAGGCTCCCCTCAAGGGAATAACTACCTTTTGTGGGGCGATCGAGGCAACCGATGATATTCATCAAGGTACTTTTTCCTGACCCGGAGGGGCCCATGATCGAGACAACTTCACCACGATCCAAGCAGAAATCGACACCACGTAGAGCATGTACCTCGATCTCACCCATTATGTAAGTCTTAGTTAAACCCTGCGCTTCAATGACGCAATCCTGATTGCTCATCAGAATGGCCTCCCCCCACCAAAACCTTGTCCTGAATTAAAGTCAAATTCGAACTGGGGAGGATTCAAGATGATGCTATCGCCTTCGGCAACATCACCATCAATCATCTGACTGTATTGATCAGAAGTTGCGCCCAGGACAACGTCAACGACATCCACTTTCCCACCTTTTAATAAGTAAACGACACGTTGACCATCGCGTACTCGTACAGCACGATTGGGAATTAATACAACATTCTCAATCTTTTCCACCACAATATTCACTGCCGCAGTCATCCCCGGACGTATGGCCTCATCGCCATTGAGGATCTCAACAACCACGGGGAAGCTCACCACCCCCTGGATTGATACTCCCACCTGCCCGATCTCGACCACAATCCCTTCATATTCTTGATCCAAGACAGCATCAAATACCAAGGACACGGTTTGATTAAGCCCAATGCGATTGATGTCAACCTCAGAGACTTCCACGTCCACCAAGAGGTGGGAGAGGTCGTCGATTCGGAAGGCTGGTGTACCTGGGGAGACTTGATCTCCTACCAACACATCAATCGAGGTTATGCTTCCGGCAAAGGGAGCGGCAATGCGCGCCGTGTCCAGCGTAGATTCCGACGCGGCCACACGAGCCTCTGCAGCACGTATGTCGTCTGGATTAGGTCCATCCTTCACCCGCTCCCAATCTCGCAGCGCATCAGCCAGACGCGCCTCGGCGATGGCGACATCGGCATCGAGCAGTGCCTGCTCATTGTCTGTCGGTTTTCCCAGGTACCAATTAAGATTCCTTTGAATTGAATCCCTATTTTTCTTCGCGGCGATGAGATTCGAAAGGGCTAGCGCTTTCCCCGCATCACCACTGGCATGGTCGTAGAGCTGCTGGGCAACATCCACTTCTTCGTTCGCTAACACAAGATTCGCCTCGGCGCCTTTGATTGTGTCCGAACTTGCGCGATATCCCTCCTGACGTACGTACTGTACATATTCAGCGTCCTTAAGCGCATCCTGCGCCTGTGCCAGTGCCAGCTGCGCCGCGGCGGAGGCCTGCTTGGAATCCCGTAAATCTTCCAGATCACGCTTTGCAGAGACGAGTTCAGATTCAGCCAAGATGATCTGTGAGGAAAGTGAGCTCCTCTTCAATGTAGCCAGCACTTCTCCCTCAGATACTCGCTCGCCCAGGCCCTGATGGACGAAATCCACGATGCCGCTCGCCTGGAAACTGAGCAGGGCAGTTTGATTCGAGCGTACGCTCCCCGTCGCACCAACGGTCGCTGTTAAGTCACCTTTAGCGATGATCTCCGTTTGAAGATCCTCAATACTCTGCTGAGCCCGAGATTGGCGGTATGCTTGAACGCCAAAGAATCCGACAACTATTACTCCAGCAACAATCAGAATAATTACCCAACGCTTCATGTAACGATTTCCTCCATACGCCAATCGGCAATCTGGCGTGATTTTATATGTGATTTTTACGCAGCCACCTTCATCATCCAGCTATTCATATCCGCAGAATGATAGTCTACAAATATGAAGCTGTTATGAAGAATTACTTACAAAATTCGGGGGCAGGAAACAAGCGAATCGAGGTTCCCCTTGCCCGAATCTGATTCATAAATTGCTCATCATAAAGGTTCTCAGAACCCTGAATCTGCCTTCAAAAACTCGGGCGGATGATAAGTTGCCGCCAAGCAAGATGTATTTTACCGCAACATTGTTAAACAATCCGAGCTTGTGACAACCGTCATTAACTAGAGTGACGTTTTCGACTAATATCAGACCACTTTGGTCTGTAAAATCTTTAGAGTCAATCTACTGCCTTAAGGATGGAGACTTTCTATGCCGGTACCTGATGGCTCAGAGCAAGTAATTGATCGCAAAGCGCGGATGAAGCTGCCCTACGTGGAAGTTGAAGCGCGCCCCCCCGAAGAACGGGTACGTGATTTTGAGCCCACCTTTATCACGATGACGCCTGAAGAGGCGATGCAGGCAGCAGAGCGATGCATTCATTGCCCAGATCCTGCATCCTGCGTTGAAGCTTGTCCACTGCATAACGACATCCCCTCGGCGATGTGGCTCATTGAGCAAGGTGATTTCATCGGCGCAGCAGAAATATACCGCCAGACGAGCTCGATGCCAGAAGTCTGTGGGCGCGTGTGCCCTCACGAAGCCTTTTGCCAGGGTGCATGCCCACGCAATAAACGCGGTGAGCCGGTTATCACCGGTGCCCTTGAAGCCTTTGTTACCAGCTACCAGAGGGATCATGCCCCGACGAAGATCCCTGTCGGAAAATCCACTGGCAAGAAGGTTGCGATTGTCGGTTCTGGACCATCCGGCCTGGCCTGCGCTGAACAATTGATCCGCAAGGGGCATTCGGTGTCGATCTTCGAAGCCGCACCCGCACCCGGCGGACTGCTCCTATATGGCATCCCAAATTTTAAACTTGACAAGGACGTCGTCGATGCGGTTGTAGATGATCTAAAAGAAGCCGGGGTGGAGTTCATCCTGAACACCTGCATCGGAAAAGATAAAACGATCGATTCCCTCTTCGAGGACGGCTTCGAGGCCGCTTATATCGGCGTGGGCACTGGGATCGATGCCACGATGGATGTCCCCGGGGCTGAACTTCCCGGAGTCTACCTAGCGACGGAATTCTTAATCAGAGCGAACGTCGACCCCGATCAGCTCCCGGAAGATAAGCGCGGCAAGCCCGAGATCGGTAATAAAGTTGCGGTCATCGGCGGCGGCGATACCGCCTCCGACTGTCTTCGCAGCGCATTGCGACTGGGGGCAGATGAAGTTACCTGCCTCTATCGACGGACCGAGGCGGAGATGCCCGGTGGCAAAAAGGATCGCGAACTCGCCAAAGAAGAGGGCGCAATCTACCGTTTCCTCACCCAGCCCATTCGCTACATCGCCGATATAGATGGGAGGGTTTCAGCTGTAGAATGCCTACAATGCGAGCTCGGCGAACCTGATGATAGCGGACGCCGACGGCCCATTCCCATCGAAGGCTCCAACTTCACAGTTCCCGCCGACACCGTCGTGCTCGCCCTGGGCTACTGGCCGGATACCACCATCGGCGAAACAACTCCCGACCTTGAAACCCACAAATGGGGTCTTATCGTTGCCGATGCGGAGACTGGAGAAACTTCACGCGAAGGCGTATACGCAGGCGGAGATGCCGTGACAGGACCTGATCTTGTCGCCACCGCAACGGTTGCTGGGCGCCAAGCGGCTCAATCCATTTCCGAGTACCTATCGAAGTAATTAGAGCAGCAAACATTAACCTAAGGGAATGCGATAGTGAACGCCATCGTATTCCCCTTTTTCTATCTCCCCTTTCAACTTGACATAGAATCGAATAGTAATTAGGGTGAAGAAGGACCCGGAGAAGCCACGAATAAGCGGCATGGACAAACTGGTTGAGCTTACGAAGTTTGTAAAAGAAGAGGCACACCGCCTCGGCTTCACGCTTGTCGGCATTACAACTCCGGAGCCCCCCTCACATTTTGACGTCTACAAGCGGTGGCTTGAAAAGGGAAACCACGGAAGCATGAGTTACCTCTCTTCCGAGCGTGCTCTACAGCGACGCGCAGACCCGCGCACGATTCTCCCTGAATGCCAATCTATCCTTGTATGTGGGACGACGTATCTCCCCGAGGACTCCTCCGCCAGCAGCCCTACCTCACCTGTTCAAATCTCTTCCTATGCCCTGGGAGAGGATTACCACACCGTCTTTAAGGACCGCCTGGAGTGCCTCGTCCACATACTCGAGGTCCAGTTGGATAAACCCTTGAAGCACCGGATCTATACGGACACAGGTCCTTTGCTCGAACGAGAGCTTGCCCAAAGAGCTGGCCTGGGTTGGATAGGCAAGAATACCTGTTTGATACACCCTCAACTCGGCTCATATTTCCTGCTCTCCGAGCTACTGCTTGAGATCCAACTCCAACCAGATCCGCACTTTCCCTTCGATCGTTGTGGGACGTGTACTCGCTGCATTGATGCATGTCCAACTGGCTGCATTCTTCCAGATCGAACACTGGATGCCCGACGCTGCATCTCATATTTAACAATCGAAGAGAAGCAAACCATCGATTACGATCTGCGCGGCGCAATCGGAAACTGGCTCTTCGGCTGTGATATCTGTCAGCAAGTGTGTCCCTGGAATCAACGATTCGCAAAACCTACGGCAGACCCGGCATTCCAACTGCTCCCCTCCTTTAAACATCCGACCGTTGCCGATTTTCTCTTGCTCAAACCAGAAGCCTGGCTGGAATCACTCAGAGGGAGTCCTCTCGAGAGACCAAGACGGAAGGGATTGGTTCGCAATGCCATCATCGTCGCCGGCAACACCCGTGATGAGTCAGCCATCCCCATCCTAGCGAAGCTTCTTCGATCTGATCCCGAACCTATCGTCCGGGGTCACGCCGCATGGGCTTTGGGCCAAATGCTGAACCGCGAAGCACAGTTTTCTTTGCAGGCCGCAGCCGATGAGGAAACCGATTCAAGCGTACAAGGAGAAATCAACCGGGCGTTAATCTCATCATGAAGCCATAAGATTGAATGCAGAGTTGCCTGATGCACTGCGCGCAGGTTACTTGGAACACAACCGCCCCCGGGAAAAATTTCACCGAGGGCGGTACGTTATATGTCGCTAGATATTTCGTTTTAGGATTCTGCTGTCGCTGTCGCCTCCCCGGTAACCGGAGTGAAGGTTGGTGTTGGTGTGGCGATATTCACCGGCACAAGTATGATCTGACCAACTCCAATCGTGTTCGGGTCATCAATTTCATTCAGCTCCGCGATCGCTTCGGCTGTGCTGTTGAATTCCGCAGCGATCGTTTCCAGTGTATCGCCGGGTTGAATTTGATATTCAATTCTCTGACCAGCGTAAAGATTCTCGGGGAGCGGTGTTCTCGTCGGAAGTTGCGCTTCCGACTCGGGGATGGTTATTTCTGTGTTGACGAAGAGTTCATTGGGGTCAGTGATGCCATTCAGCGCCATCAACATGACAACCTCGACGCCGAAGCGCTCCGCGATCGAACTCAGCGTATCACCGGGTTCGACGATGTACGTGATCGGCCCTGACGGGGTTGGCGTGAAGGTCGGCGCCAAAGTAAGCGTGACGGTCGGCGTGGCAGTTGGCGGGCGCGGTGTTTGAGTCTCTGTTGGCGTCGGTGTCTTCGTCGCTAAAAAGCCAGGTAGCGCTGGCGGAGAATCCCCCGTGAACCAGAGAATAACGAAGAAGATGCCAACTACAAGCAGGACGATTGCCAATCCACCTAGTATCAGTGGAACCAACCGTTCTTTCCGCTTTCTGTATGCTTCAATAATGTCCGCAGCTTCGCTATCAATATCGGTCATTATTCACTCTCCCCCCCTTGAGCAGGGTGAGGTACTGACAAGGTTAGTGTGACTCATTGTACCTGAAATTTAATTGCCGGGTTTAATCTGTCCCTTTAGCCCCTTAATCCCAGCCTTGCATGATAAATTGGATCACATCAGGCAATATACTCTCCCAGGACTCATCCGTATGATTGCCATCTGTGAGGAGGAATGTGTGCTGTATGCCTTCCTCTGTCAAATGCCTGGTAAACAACTCGATCTCGGCGAGGAATGATGGTTCACCTTCCCCTCCACTGATGAAAATCTTCTCTGGCAGGGAGCTTTCCCCACTAGCGATAATAAAGGGATCATACAATGCCCGTGGGTGGTTAACACTCAACGAAGGGCTGAGCGCTACAACCGCGTTGAAAACATCCGGGTTGCGAAGCCCTATCTCAAGTGCCCAGACACCCCCGCGCGAGATCCCTGCAATTACCCTGGATTGCGGTTCTGCAAGAGTTCGGTAGGTCTCATCGATGAAAGGGACCAATCCATCTATCATCTCTTGTTCATATGAGTCAGGACCCCCATCGGTCTTTGTAAATAGAGGTTCCGATTGATTTGGCAAGATAAGCATGATTGGTGGCCATTCACCTGCAAGGATGCCGTCCTCAACAAGATCGATCACCCCCAGGGTCTCCCAGTGCTGTTCGTCCTGTGGATAACCATGCAAGAGATAAAGAGCGGGATATCGCTCATTTGAGTTTGAATAGCATGGCGGAAGGTAAACCACCAAACGCACGTCTTCGCGGAAGACTCCCCCGGGATAGGTCAAGGAACGCACTTCGCCAGCTTTCTCCGGGCAGTCTCCTCGCGCCGTCGGGCTGATCTGCGGCCTCGTTGCTGTTACGGTCGGTGCAGCCGGCTTTACGGAGCGCGTGGCGGTTGCTTTTAGACTAACCCCATCACGGATCTTCCCCGGAGACGGGTTGCAGCTCAATGGGAGAATGCACATGGCAAGCACAAGCAGTGAGTTCGACAATCGCCTCATGTTATTCCATCCGCATCCGTTCCTTTAGGAAGCTCGCATTTTCCTTAAGCCTTCGTTTCGTTACATGCCGGGTTATCACAACCAGCTCGTACTATCATACTCCAACAGCAGTCGATCTCAACAACCGTAAAATTCCCCATTATGCAGATCGGACACCCCGAGTAAATTCAGACCATCTCACGTTATAATCCTCGCCATGAAATATCACATCTGGACCTCTGGTTGTCAGATGAATGTCGCTGATTCGCAGCGAGTGGCTTCGGCCCTCGAGAGACTCGGCTATCAGCCAACGTTAAAGGCAGATCGAGCCGACGTGATTGTGTTAAACACTTGCGTAGTGCGACAAAGCGCTGAGGACAAAGCCCACGGCCGGCTTACCTCCTTGCGACCCCTGAAGGAGAGACGTCCCGAACTCATAATTAATCTGATGGGCTGCATGGTGGGCGTAACGGGCAATCAGCAAATGGGCGAGAGATACCCCTTCGTGGACGTCTTCTCGCCGCCCTCCGACCCCGTTCCCTTGATAGATTACCTGCTCAACCTAGAGGGGAAGAAAACGGTAGAAACTGAGACGCAGAGCCGGAATGAAATGATGGACGAAGAACTTCTCCTCCCGGAGGGAGAGCGAGGGAGGTTAGTTTCTGCATATGTCCCTGCTGTCTATGGTTGCTCGCACGCTTGCACTTACTGCGTCATCCCATACCGACGAGGCGTTGAACGGAGTCGCCCGATCAACGAGATCGCAAACGAGGTTGAATCCCTCGTCTCACAAGGTGTACGTGAAGTGACACTGCTCGGTCAGATCGTCGACCGCTATGGCATGGACATCGAAGACAGCCCCGGGCTTGGCGATCTTTTTTCTGCTCTCCACGATATCGCTGGGTTAAGACGCATACGCTTCCTCACCTCTCACCCTAATTGGATGACTGACGAGTTGATTGAAGCTGTGGGTTCGCTTCCCAAGGTCTGCGAGCATATTGAAGTCCCAATTCAATCTGGGGACGACGGAATTCTCGAACGCATGCACCGCGGATACACCTCCGATGATTACCGTCGCCTTATCAACAGAATCCGGGAGACTATCCCCGGAGTCTCAATCGCCACTGACATCATCGTTGGATTCCCGGGTGAGACAGAATCTCAATTCCAGAGGTCATACGATCTTTTAGAGGAACTTGAACTAGATGTTGCTCACCTGGCTCGATATTCCCCCCGACCGCAGACAGTTTCCACACGGCGCATGCAAGACGATATCTCCGCTGCAGAAAAAATGCGCCGATTTCGGGCACTGGAGGATTTACAAGCGAAGATTGCAGATCGGATTAACGCCCGCTACGTTGGAAACACGGAGGAAGTTCTTGTCAAGGAGAAGCATGATGCCCGCTGGAAAGGGCGGACGCGCACAAACAAGCTGGTCTTCTTTGAATCTGAAGCGGAACTCCGGGGCAAACTTGTCAAGGTGAAGATCGAATGGGCCGGTCCATGGAGCATGATCGGTGCACCAGTGTTAGACGGCTGAGAGTATCCCCAACCTTTGCGTGCCCTGTTTTATTAAACCTAAGGTGGCATTCTCAATCCACTTTCGTAAATACAGTTGACCGCTTTTCTGCAAACTCCACATTGAGCCATACGCCTTATCCTACGAGAATACATGTAAAAATGCGAAGGACTCCAGATCTTGATATCCTTTAAGTTGCGACAATGTTGGCTGTTATGTGCACTTGCTCAGCGCCTGATCCATCGCATTCCATACCGCTTGATCCCACTTGACCCGAATACTAGTGCGCTGTAGCATGCTGTGTATAAAGTGGATAATTCGTAGCCGCTCTTTTCATAATCATGATCGATTACTAAGGAGGGTATGTAATGAAACATCTCCTGCGTCCTTTACTTTTTTCCACTGTGTTAATCCTCAATGCGATCGCTTGCAACCTCCCAGGGACGGCTTCCACTCCGGATCCGCTCCCCACGTTCGCCGCCCAGACTGTCGAGGCTCGGCTAACGGAATCCGCAGGTGAAACGCATGAGCCTCCGCCAACCATCGCCCTTACGCCGCTTCCTGCGACATCGACCGAACTCTCGGCCTCGCCTACAAACACGAATACGCCCATTCCCACGACGACAGAAGTACCCTGTAACCGCGCCGCTTTTGTATCAGATGTATCCATCCCAGACGGGACCGAACTTGCTCAAGGAGAGGCATTCACAAAAACGTGGCGCTTGCGCAACACCGGATCTTGTACATGGAACTCTAGCTATGCGCTTGTCTTCGATTCCGGTGATTCCCTTGGCGGGCCCGCTGTGAAGCAGCTTATCGGCAGCGTTGCCCCCAATCAGACAGTAGACATCTCCGTGGACCTCACCGCGCCGAACGAAAGCGGGACATTCAAAGGGAACTGGAAGCTCCGCTCAGACAGCGGCGTCCTTTTTGGCGTCGGAGGTTCCGGAAACGTCGCCTTCTACGTTGAGATTAAAACTCCGGGTGCCGGTGAGACAATTGCATATGAATTCGTCGCCAATTACTGCTCAGCCGAATGGCGTAGCGCTGCAGGTGTGCTCCCCTGTCCTGGCTCATTATCGAACGACGGATTCATCGCTAAAATTGACGAGCCAAAACTGGAAGATGGCAGGACTGAAAATGAGCCCGCATTACTTACTTTTCCCCAATGGGTAAATAATGGCGTGATTACGGGGAAATTCCCGGCATTCAACGTCCAGGAAGGAGACCAATTCAAGACAATCATCGGTTGTCTCTACAACAGCCCCAACTGTAATGTTAAGTTTCAACTGAATTATCGAGCGGACGGCGGTCCATTGCAGAACATCAATTCATGGACTGAGACCTACGATGACAGTATTCGAAAGCTTGAAGTCGACTTAAGCTTCTTGGCCGGAAAATCAGTCGAATTCGTTCTAGCGGTAACAGCCAATGGTCCGCCCGATGATGATTCTGCTTTCTGGCTGAACCCGCATATTCGACGGTGAAACAGTCTGACCCAAGGACCACTAACGTTAACGCCTGGTGATGAGCCAGGCGTTATCTATTGTCCAGCTGGCACTTGCTTTGAATGGAAACATTGCCCCAGACATTAAATGCTACAATCATGAAAATGAGTTTTTCCTGGAGACCCCATGCCATCTAAACCACGCCTCTTTCTGATCGATGGTCACGCGCTTGCTTATCGAACCTACTTCGCGCTTACGGGCGTGGGTGGGGGATCACGCTGGATTACAAAATCAGGCGAACCCACCGCTGGGACGTATGGCTTCACGTCTGTTCTGCTCCGGTTGCTCGAGAGTGAATCACCAGAATATCTCGCGGTTTCTTTCGACACCGGCAGAACATTTCGAGACGATCTCTATTCGGAGTACAAAGCAACTCGCGAAAAAATGCCCGACGATCTACGCCTGCAGCTCGATCGCATTCGTGAAGTTGTGAACACCTTCGGAATCCCGATTCTTGAGGCTGAGGGATACGAGGCCGATGACGTGCTTGGCACAGTCGCACGGCTGGCATCCAACGAGGGAGTAGAGGTCATCATTCTCACTGGTGACCGCGACCTTCTTCAACTTGCCGATGACAATGTCTTCATACGGCTTGCCGGGAACAAATTGTCCGAGGCCGTAGATTATGGGCCCAAGCAAGTGAGAACCCGTTATAACCTGGAGCCATCCCAGTTAGTCGATCATAAAGCCATGGTGGGAGATTCAAGCGACAACATCCCGGGCGTGCGCGGGATCGGCGAGAAAACATCTGTAAAACTCCTGCACGAATACGGAGACCTGGATGGAATCTACGAACATCTCGATGACATACCGAAGCGTTTTCAGTCGCTTCTGGAAGAGAACCGGGAGAATGCATACCTCAGTCGCAAGTTAGGTGAGATCGTCACCGATGTCTCGATTGATTTCAACCTGGATGCTTGTCGGGCTACCGGTTACAACCGCGACGGGTTAGTGAAACTATTTCGCGAGCTGGAATTCCGCACTCTCGTAGATAAGATACCCGGGGGGATGGATCCGGTCGAGGTTGGACAACTCAATATGTTCACCTCGAGTTCAACTGCACCGTCGATAAGCTTTAACCAGACCGTTGTGATTGATTCTCCTGAAGCCCTCGCCCGTTTAGCAGATGAACTGCGATCTACCAAGGAGATCGCCTTCGACACCGAAAGCACAAGCACTGACCCCATAAGCGCAGAGCTTGTGGGCATATCCATGGCGCTCAACCCGGAAGAAGGCTATTACCTTCCCGTAGGACATAATCCGATTTACGCCGGTGGTCCGCAGCTGAATCTTGATAATGTGATCCAAGCCCTTCGCGAGTCTCTCACGGATGCCCACATTCCAAAAATTGGACACAACCTTAAATATGATTTCCTCCTCCTTGCCCGGCACGGATTGATCGTTGAACCTTTAGCGTTCGACACGATGATCGCCGAGTGGCTTTGCGACCCTGCATCGCGCAACCTGGGTTTGAAGAATTTAGCTTGGGTTCGTTTGGGCATCCAGATGACGGAGATTCAAGAACTCATTGGCAGCGGCCGGGGGCAGAAATCGATGGCAGATGTTCCCATCGCGGAAGTTGCCCCATACGCCATCGCCGATGCGGAAGTCTGCCTCCGCCTGAAGCCCGAGTTGGAAAGCGAATTAGATGAGAAAAACCAGAAGTCGATCTTCGAAGAAGTTGAGATGCCTTTTATCCCGATCCTCGCTGACATGGAACTGGCCGGTATCTCGCTGGATACCGACTTCCTGATTGAGCTTTCCCACACTATGGCAGCTAAATTAGAGACCATCGAGCAGCGAATCTATGAAATTGTTGGTCATGGTTTCAACATCAACTCAACGCAGCAGCTCTCAAAAGTGTTATTCGAAGAGCTCGGCTTAGAGGCTCCTGGCCGTACCCGCCGCACTGCTTCCGGGCATTATTCCACGGCGGCAGCGGTGCTGGATGAATTGAGAGAAGTTCATCCCATCATAGAATTAATTCTTGAGCAGCGCGAGATCGCCAAACTCAAGTCGACGTATGCAGATTCTTTCCCACAACAGGTGAATCCGAAGACTAACCGGGTGCATACATCCTTCAACCAAACCGGCTCGGTAACAGGTCGCCTGGCATCTTCCAGCCCCAATCTCCAGAATATTCCTATACGGACAGACCTCGGCCGGGAGATTCGCCGCGCTTTCATCCCTGCTGTCGGTAAGTTATTACTAAGTGTGGACTATTCCCAGATTGAACTGCGTATTGTCGCTCACATCGCGAAGGACGAGGCGATGATCGAAGCATTCCAGGAAGACCAGGATATCCACGCAACCACATCTGCGGCGATCTACGGGACCAGCATCGATGATGTTACACCTGCCATGCGCCGCCACGCCAAAGCTATCAATTTCGGTTTGATCTACGGTATGAGCCCCTTTGGATTAACGCGAACCACAGATCTCACCCTGGCTGAAGCTGAAAACTTCGTTACTGCATATTTTGAACGGTTCCCAGGTGTAAAAAGCTACTTGGATAACATTCGACTGGAGGTCGCCGAGAAGGGCTATGTCACCACCCTTCTAGGCCGGCGACGGTATTTCCCACAATTGATGAGCGGCGCCTCCGTCTCAGAGATGGCTCGCGCACGGGCGAACCGTGAAGCCATAAACGCCCCCATCCAAGGCACGGCCGCGGATATCATCAAATTGGCGATGCTCAAGCTACCCAAGCGATTGGCGCTTGCTGGTCTCTCAGCCCGCATGCTGCTGCAGGTGCATGATGAACTTATTCTTGAATGTCCTGAAGGTGAAATTGAGCAAACCACAGCCATCGTTCAGGATGTCATGCAGAGTGCATATTGTCTCGTCGTGCCATTAAAAACAGAAGCCAAATCAGGGTTGAATTGGGCAGATATGCAGCCACTCTGAGCGCAGGTTTTCTTCCGCCTCCTCTGCGTTTGGAAGTCATTCACGCTGTGTTGTTTATGCCATGTAAACTGAACGGCGGCTGCTTCCAACTTGTGCTATACTCGCCTCTCTAGTCAATTTTCACAAAAAGTACAGGGTATGACAGAACGCCAAGAACTCTTCGAAGAATCCATGCGTCTTGGGCACTCCGCAGCTTGGGATCTCCAATGGGCCCGAGCAATCGAGTTTTACCGCAAGGCGCTCGCACTTCAAGCCGATCATCCTGGGGCTTTGACCAGTCTCGGGCTGGCACTCTTAGAGTCGGAAAAGTACCAAGAAGCGCTCGAAGTCTATCAGCACGCCGCAAAATTAGCCCCGGATGACCCCGTACCCGTAGAAAAAACATCCGAGATCCTCGAACTCATCGATCAAATAGACAGCGCTGTCTCCCAACGGACCGCAGCGGCTGAGCTGCATCTCAAGCGTAGAGACGCGGATAAGGCAATCGATAATTGGTCCCAAATCGCGCGGATGGTCCCCAGTAACCTCAACACGAGGACCAAATTGGCCATGACCTTCGAGCGCTTGGGCCGCAAACGAGAGGCCGTTTATGAATACCTCGCTGTGGCCTCGATTCTACAAACAGATGGGAAGGTAGATAGCGCCATTGAAGCCGCTGAGCGCGCTCTGCGGATGATCCCCGGCGAGAAGGAAGCCGCTCGTGCGCTGCGCTTTCTCCAGCAGGGCAAACCTTTGCCGCCTCCCGTAGAGCCGCGAGGGACCACTGCGCCTCTGCGGATGGACCAGGTAAAAGAGTACCTGAAAGCAGACGAGGTAGAGGAAATCGATGACAGCCAGCAGGCAGACCCGGAGACGACAGCCCAGACTCGGGCGTTAACGATACTCGCAGGACTGATTTTTGAAGAAGCTGATGGCGAGAACGGAAACGGATCATCTCCGATAGATATGGCAGAACTCACAAAGAGCCGCATCAGCCAGGAGCGCAAGAGCGTCGGCCAGCCTCAAATGCTCCGCTATCTCAGTCAGGCGATTGACCATCAAACTCACGAAAATGCCCCGCAGGCGATCAAGCAATATGAGAGCGCTATAAAAGCCGGATTGGATCACCCTGCGGCTTTCTATAACCTTGGCATCCTTCTCAAGATCCAAGGTGACCAGGAACAAGCTACGAAATACCTAACCCAGTCTCTTGGTCATCCAGATCTCGATCTAGGAGCAAACCTCGCCCTTGGCCGCCTGGCTCGCATGCGTAACGACCTCCCAGAAGCGGCTCGTCTCCTACTCCAGGCACTGCGCAACGCAGACAACCTTTCGGTCGATGAGAACCAGTCCGGTGATCTAAATCAGCTCTACGATACGATCATGGCTTCGATGAGCGAGGGAGATGATGAGACGCTCTCTCAGATCGTTGAAAATACGCTCAGCTTCTTGAGTGGTCCGGAATGGCTCGAACGTCTCCGCCAGGCACGCCGCCAGCTCGAAGGTGAGTCAGAAGGCGCCTCTTTGGTGCCAATCGCTGAAATGCTCGCTGTTGGTGGAACCGAACGGATCCTTCAAGCCATCGGCCGGGTCGACGACTTGGTCCATAACAAGAACTATGAAGTGGCCATGGAAGAAGCCATGCTGGCACTCGACCAAATTCCCGGCTATCTCGGGCTGCACCTACGAATGGCGGAAATCATGATCCGGCAGGGCAACACAAGCGGAGGCATGACCAAACTGCGAATGATCGCTAAGACCCACCACGTCCGAGGCGAAATCTCCGCCGCATCCAATGTATACGACCGCATTATTCGTCATTCCCCAATCGACATCGCCGCAAGGAATCAACTTATCGATCTCCTGGCGCAACAAGACAGGACCGAAGAGGCACTTAAACAATATCTCGACTTGGCTGAGCTTTACCGCCAGATGGCGGAAATAGACTCCGCCCGTTCGACATTGGAACAGGCGTATAAACTCAGCCAACGTGGTCCCGTCAACCGTGAGTGGAGACTAAAAACCCTGGACATGATGGGGGATATCGATCTCTCGAAATTGGATCTGCGTCAAGCGCTGCAAACCTTCGAGGAAATCTGCGAGATCGATCCACAGAATGAGAAAGCCCGTTCTCACCTGATCGATCTGAACTTGCGGCTTGGACAGGAGGAACAAGCAGCAATTGCCCTGGATATCTATCTGGACCAACTTGTACAAACGGATCATGCACAGGAAGCTCTTACGCTGCTGGAGGATCTTGCTCGTGAATATCCCGGGAAACAGGTGTTGCATTCCCGTCTTGCAGAGGCTTACCGTGCAGCAGGGAGAACGGCTGACGCGATCGCCCAATACGACGCACTGGGCGAGATCCAACTAGACGCGGGTCAAACCAAGGACGCTATTGCCACGATACAGACTATCGTCGATCTGGATCCCCCAAATATTGAGGGCTATCATGATCTCCTGCGCAATCTTCAAGACAATGCCTAGATCATGATCCATCGGTAAAGAGTATCATCGTGACTAATTTCATCTCGGAATTGAACTTCTTCTTCCAGCGGTTCGATCTACTGAGTGCAGTAGACGTTCTTCTCGTAACCCTGGCGGTTTTCTTCCTGCTGCGCCTGGTCCGGGGGACTCAGGCCATCGTCCTCCTGCGTGGGATGATCGTATTGGTTATCACCATTGCTGTACTCACCAGCTTGCTTAACCTTCCGGCGTTTACCTGGCTATTAGAGAACTCATTGCCCGCACTGCTTGTAGCAATCCCCGTGATCTTCGCCCCGGAGATCCGGCGTGCACTTGAACGCCTCGGTCGTACAAGCAATATGTTCTTCCTGAGCGCAACACCAGATCACATCGAAGCACTCATCGGGACCGTTTGCATTACCGCCCAGCGCCTCTCCGACCGGCGCTATGGCGCTTTAATCGTCATCGAGCGTGAAGTCCTGCTTAACGAATATAAAGAAACCGGCGTAACGTTGGATGCAAAGCTTACTCCTCAGCTGCTGCTTCAAATCTTCCATATCAACACACCGCTCCACGATGGCGCCGCGATCATCGTTAATGACAGGATCGCAGCCGCCGGATGCGTTATGCCGCTCTCTTCCAGCGGCACACTCTCCCGTTCCACCGACCGGCAGATGGGCTTGCGGCATCGTGCAGCGCTGGGGATCAGCGAGGTTAGCGATGCAGTGTCTGTTATTGTCTCAGAGGAGACGGGAGGCATCTCGGTCACCCATAATGGCCGGATTATCCGCCGGCTGGATCAAGCACGCCTAAAAAACATCCTGACCGCTTTCTTCCAGCCTCGAACGACTGGAAGATTTCCGGGGTGGCTTGAGCGCTTACTTGCACGTACTCAAGGCGAATAAGGGTCTAACCAATGATCAGATGGCTTCGACAGAATTTAGGAACACTCCTCTTGGCCTTCATACTGGCGCTTACTGCATGGGTTGCCGCAGTAGGCCAGCAGGACCCTATCATCGAGCAGATCTTTCCCGAGCAAATCCCCATTGACTATCGCAATCTGAAGGATGGATTGACTGTTGTGGGGGACATCCTTGAATTTGCTGACGTAACCTTGCGTGCGCCTACCTCCGTTTGGCGCAATCTAACCATATCCGATCTGGAGGTGTATGCCGAGCTAAGCCAGCTCGAGGAGGGTGCCAGGCGTGTATCCCTGCATTTCGATACCAACCGCCGCGCGATCCAACATACATCGATTGAACCCTCAACTGTGGTTCTGACCATTGAACCGCTCGCCACAAAGACAGTCAATATCCAAGTAAGCACCGCGGGAGATCCGGCACCCGATTATCGCGCAGAGGAGCCGATTCCAGAGCTGACCGAGGCGACCGTCGTCGGACCTGCGAGTCGAGTAGACCAGGTTGTCATCGGGCAAGTTGTCGTTGATCTCACAGATCGTCAGCGCTCAATCGATCAAGCTTTTCCAATTAATTTCATCGATACAAACGGCAACATTGTCTCCGACGTGAATTCCGATAACGAACAAGTTAATATTAGTATGCAGATCACCAAGATCGAGAACATTCGCCGGTTGTTGGTCATACCTGTTCTTGAAGGGCGGGACGAACTAGAAACACAAGGGTATTACCGGGTAGCCCGCATCTCGGTATCTCCTCAAGAAGTCGCTGTGTTTTCTGAAGAGCCGGAGGCTTTGGAAGCTCTTCCGGGTTACTTGCAGACTCTGCCCGTAAACGTGGCGAATCGCACAAATAACTTCGAAGAACGTATTCCCCTCGATCTTCCGTCGGGCTTCCTTCTTATTGGAGAACAGAGCGCTCTGGTTCAGGTCGAAATTGAAGCAGTTGAAACATCTATCACGATCTCCCTCCCCGTACAAATTCAGGGGATGGGCTTGGGTCTCTATAGCTATCCCTCTCCCGAGATGGTTAGCCTCATTCTTACTGGACCAGCAGAATTACTTGGATCACTGCAACCGGATGACGTAAGGGCCGTGTTAGACGTCCAGGGTCTCACCTTGGGCACGTACCAATTGGAGCCGCAGGTGATTGTGCTTCCCGAAGGTCTCACTTGGGAGCTGCCGAACCCTGCCGTCATTGAAGTGCTCATCACCGCCACCCCGCGCCCGACGGCCACACCAAGTTCCTAATCCCTCATGCCCCGCCCTATTGTCGCATTGGTTGGACGCCCAAACGTTGGCAAATCCACACTCTTCAACCGTCTTGCCGGTGAACGTCTTGCCGTTGTGGACGATACACCCGGCACCACTCGCGACCGGCTTGTGGCTGAAGCAGAATGGAACGGGATCATATTCGACATCGTTGACACAGGTGGGATTGACCCGACCAACATGAGTCGGCTGGAGCCTCTCTCCATCGATTCGGCGGATTACATCTCCAACATCCGCGACCAGGCAGAGATTGCTGCACGCGAAGCCGATGCTGTGCTTCTATTAACGGACGTGGAGAGTGGGGTTACACCCGCAGACGAAGAGGTCGTTGAGATCCTGCGAAAACAACAACGCATGGTTGCAGGAAAGTTACACCCCCCAGTTCTGCTTGTTGTCAACCGCTGCGACAACGCAGAGCGTCGTACCGGAGCCGCCGAATTCTACGCGCTGGGTATGGGAGATCCGATCCCCATCTCAGCTCTACATGGGACGGGCACAGGAGACCTGCTTGACGAATTAATCGAAACCATTAAACCCGAAGCTGCTCTGGAAGAGACTGACGACGAATCCTTGAAAATCGCCATTGTGGGAAGACCTAATGTCGGCAAATCGAGTTTACTAAATCGGCTTCTCGGCGAGGAACGCGTCATCGTCTCGCCCTTGCCCGGCACGACCCGAGATGCGGTTGACACAAAACTCGTTCACCAAGGCTTACCGATTACACTCATCGATACAGCGGGAATCCGGCGCCGGGGGCGGATCGAACCTGGGGTTGAGAAATACTCTGTTTTACGTGCGCTCAAGGCTATCGAACGAGCGGATGTTGTTCTGCTTCTGGTTGACGCCTCCGAAGGTGCCACCGCCCAGGATGCCCACATTGCTGGGATGATCATCGATAAAATGAAGAGCGTCGTCGTACTCGTAAACAAATGGGATGTCGTTCAAAAAGACTCTCACACCATGAACACATACACAGAGCACGTCCGTGAAAAACTAAACTTCTTGGACTTCGTGCCCATACTCTTCATTTCAGCTAAGACAGGTCAGCGTGTAAGCCAGGTATTGCCTACAGCACTACAAGTTCAGGAAGAACGCCTGATTCGGATCCCAACCGGCGAGCTTAATCGGATGCTCCAGAAAGCCCTTAACGCGCATGCCCCTCCCACACGCAAAGGAAAACGTCTGAACTTCCTCTTTGTATCTCAGGTCAGGACCAATCCTCCCACCTTCCTCTTCCATGTCAACAACCCGGATTTGGTACATTTCTCATACGCCCGCTATCTTGAAAATCAGATTCGCAACGAATATGGTTTCCTTGGTACGCCAATACGGCTTTCGTTCCGCAAGCGTGACTGACAGAGAAGGCTTGAATTATCATTATTTTCGCACTTTCAAGGCAGAGCGCCATGATATAATCAATCGCCATGCAAGACTTACAGACGCATGAAACCGCGCCCCCAGAGTGGGGCGCCACCGTCTCCCCACCGCTGCGAACGCGGATCTTACGTTTTATTGGAGAGCTTCTTCAGACCATTCTGATTGCCGGTGTGCTCTTCCTCGCCGTTAATCTTCTTACGGCTCGAATTCGTGTCGAAGGTATCAGTATGGAGCCCAGCTTGCATGAAGGGCAATTCGTCGTTGTAAACCGCATCGCCTATCGGTGGAACGAAGTGAATAGGGGGGACATCATCGTCTTTCGCTTCCCGCTCAACCCCTCGCGACGTTTTATCAAACGGGTGATCGGTCTTCCAGGAAACACGGTCTCAATCCGCGGTGGTGATGTGTTCATCGACGGGCAACTGCTTGATGAACCATATATTGCAGCCACCCCCCGCTATGACGGCGAATGGATCATCGGCCCCGGTGAAGTCTTCGTCCTTGGTGATAATCGCAATAACTCCTCCGACTCACAGAATTGGGGACCTCTTCCTACCGAGGAAATCATCGGCAAGGCGGTCCTTGTCTATTGGCCCCCTTCTGAGGCGGGAATGATCCCACATTATGATCTCGCCGTCGCTGCGGAAGAGTGACCAAGGTAAGGAATCCTCTCCCCCTCCTTATGCTACAATCGAAGAAGTCCGAGGACGAAGTGTTGCGTATACGCACTGCCAAGGTTGGCGTGTTTCATCGCCCGGATTGCCTTTTTGGCCCGGGTAGATAAATAATTACTGACACTGGCGATAAGACAATAACCGGGGATCAATATAATCTTAGTTGGATATATATCTATGGTTCATCACCAAGTGCCGTTCTTACAGAATCCTCACGGAATGAGAGGTTATGAGCGAGCTTCCTTCTACTGAGACATCTCCACAAATTATTGTAATCGCTGATGTCGAGTCGAACGCGCAGGCGATCGTTGAACGCATCCTCAAACCATCCGGCTTCCATGCTTGGGTACAAAGCGAGCAGGCACCTAACCCAGACATCTTGGTCGTGGATGTGACCCAACTACGCGGGGATCCACTCGCAAGCCTTAGAAACTATCGCTCTAATGGGGATGCATCGCCTGCCATCCTACTCGCAGCACACTTTCCTCTTTCTCGTTTGAGGGAACTTTTCCGACTCGGCGTAAACGATTTTCTATTGAAACCTTACCGTCCTTCTGAGTTGTGCCAGGCGATAACCGAACTGAGCGAAACACGGTCCGCCCTTGAGGATACTGAGATTCTTACTTCGCGGATGGATGGATTACGAGAACAGCTTCGAAGACGGACTGATGAAATCCGGATGCTCAGCGAGATCGGTCGAGCCGTCGTCAACCTGGACGAACTTAACGAGATCCTCCGCAGCGTTGTTGAAGCAGCCGCCTTTGTTACCGATGCGGAAGAGGCTTCGATTTACCTTGCCGAGCCTGAAAGTAAGGAGCTTGTGCTGCGGGCGAGCAAGCAGGCCGGTGAGCGGCATGCCAGCCTGCAAAAGCTGCGGGTCAGCGATACGATTGTTGGAGAAGTTTTCCACAGCGGACAACCAATCCTACGCCAGCCTTCAATGGAGGCCGGACCGGTTAAGGTCCAGACTGGTTTCCTCGTGCAGTCGATAGTTAATGTTCCTCTGCGGATGCGTAACAAAGTCGTCGGTGTTCTTGGAGTTTACAACCGTCTTGCTCCCCGGACCTTCAACGAGCATCACCTAACGCTAATGATGGCTCTAGCTGATTGGGCAGGAGTTGCGCTCGAACAAGCCACACTGAAACGTAGCGCAAAAACCAAGCCTCTTAACCCGTCACCAGTGTCCTCAGCGGCAACCCCGGAATTCTCACATGGGGTAAGTCAGGCGCTGGAGACATTGGATGGTATTTTGAAATCGGACCCCGGGAATGAGCAGGGTATTCGGCAAACACTGGACCAGGTAATAGCACAGCTGCGCGGTTTGGACGCGATGCCTGTCGTCACCCTCGACGCCGAACAATCCAGCGAGATGGTGGATATCTACAGCTTAGTGAGAGAGACTGTGGAATCAATGAAGAATGCAGCAGAAGCAAAGGGCCTCGAGCTCATCTCTGAAAGAACGAAAACCATCCCTCTCTTCCGCGGCGATCCCGAAAAGGTGCGGCAGGTTTTGGAAGCTATTGTTGCGGCAGCGGTCCGTCGAACGGTCCGAGGCAGAGTCATCCTTGAGACCCACTACTTCGAAATCCTCCGCTCGCAGAGTGATGAGTTTCCATTGACCGTAAATGTCGAAATGCATGATGGTGCCTGGGCGGCTGTCCGTGTTTCCGACTCCAGCCCGGGGCTTTCACCTGACACCGTACAGGCGATCACATCCCAAGAGATAGATCCAGTCTCTGGCCAAATGGGACCGGGCCTTTCTATGGGTGAAATCCGCATGATTGTGGAGAGCATGAATGGTGTGATGTGGTACGAGCACACCCCGGCCAGCACGTCCATCACCTTTGCCCTACCAATTCTCTAAAGGAATCGAAACCGATGGCAAACAGGTCAATTTCAATCGAGATCTATACAGCCAGTCACCGCGTTCTTGGTCGGATACATCCATCGGCCAGCGGTCTATTCAGTTACCTCAACATGCCCACAAGCTCCTTTATCGAGATCGAAGGAGCCCACTTAATGCGGCTTCATCAGCCTGGCAAGCTGGTCGCTCGTTATCCAACCTTATGGCTCGTGAAGAGCGAAATCGTTGTCATACTTTTAAGCGGCCGTAATGAGATGGGTCCCACCGGTTTTACCAGAGGAGGATATACAACCAATGTCCCTCACTGGGTTCGCGTGATTATGGGCGGGTATGAATTAGTGGGTGTAATCGAGACCCCCGGCAAATTCAATTTCGGATCTCTGATGTTCGAGAGCGAGCGCTTCTTTATGCCGTTGTACTCCGCTGCGCTCACGGCGATCCTCTTTCCCAACGTAAAAGCGGAGAGCGCGGCGATGTTGTTCAACCGACGGATGGTCGATGCCGTGGCGATGCTCGCGAAAGATGAAATCCCGAAGATACCAGGGTAGATCCAAGTCCCTGACACCTGCGTGACCGATAATTAACCCCACAAGCTCAAGGGCCGCGCAAAGCGTCAGGCACCGATATTGAATATGGCCGGTAGATCTCACAAGCTCCATTGAAGTAGAACACAGGCGGAACAGGGGGATGAAGGGGGTTTAATGAAATTGTTTTTGCTGGGCATGATGTGGTTGCTCGGCATCACCGCAGGTCGGCAACTTCCGCTGACCAGCTGGCAGTGGCTGACTCTCACCACCGCTGCCTTTCTTTTCGCTCTTCTCTTCCGTCGAAATCAAATTCATCGCTGGCTTTTCCTGCTACTCATTCCTGCATGCCTGGGAGCTGCGCGGTATCTCCCATCCGAGATCATGAAGCAACCAGGACATGTTGCCTTCTATAACGACCTGGATGTTAAGGCGACTGTTACTGGGATTGTTGTGTCAGACCCGGATGTTCGCGATCGGTACACCGCGCTTGTCCTCTCTGTGGAGCGAATCCGGATCCCACAGATGGGGATTACAAAGACGGTAGAAGGTCGCATTCTAGTGCGGGCCTCCCGCTTGATCGACTGGCATTATGGCGATTGGGTTCATGCGGAGGGAATGCTCGAGACTCCGCCGGAGATGGATGGTTTCTCATACCGGGAATATCTGGGCAACCAAGGTATCCACAGCCTTATGCCGACCGCTTACGTAAAAAAGATCGGCGTCGATCGGGCCAATCCCATCCTCTCCATCATCTTCGACTCGCGGACACATATACACAAGGTCATCCTGCGTCTCTTTCCTGAACCCGAGGCTTCCTTACTGTCCGGCATATTGCTTGGTAAGGAGAGCGGGATCCCCCCCGATCTTCAGGAAGCCTATAACCGCACAGGGACTACCCACATCATCGCCATCTCCGGTTTCAATATCACCCTCCTGGCAGGTCTATTTGTGTCCGTGTTCGGAAGATGGTTTGGGTCCCAACGAGGAGGTTGGATAGCTGCTGTAGCTATTTTTCTTTACACACTACTCGTCGGGGCCGATCCCGCAGTTCAACGAGCCGCAGTGATGGGCGGATTGGCGCTAACCGCCCGCCACCTGGGCCGGCAGACTCACGGCTTGGCTTCACTGTCTGCAGCGGCGATCATCATGACCCTGATCAATCCACGAACGTTATGGGATGTTGGTTTCCAGCTTTCGTTCTTCGCAACCCTCGGATTAATTCTCTACGCCGATCCGCTCCGCGAAGGTGCCATACGTTTCCTAATGCTCTGGCTGACCCCAGAGCAATCACAGAAGATTGCCAACCCCATCTCCGAATTCTTCCTTTTCACACTCGCCGCGCAGATCACGACGCTGCCGCTAACTGCCATCCATTTTCGACGGCTCTCACTCGTCTCTGTTCTTGCGAATCCCGTGATCCTTCCGCTCCAACCATTACTCATGATCCTGGGGGGGCTTGCCTCCCTGTTGGGCGCTTTATGGATCCCCCTCGGACAGCCTATAGCCTGGGCAGCATGGCTATTCCCGGCTTTTACGAATCAGGCAGTGAGGTTCTTCGCCGATTGGCCTGTAGCAAGTATCGCCCTTGGTTCCTTCGGTTTTCCTTTAGTCCTCGCCTATTACATCCTGCTCATGGGCGGAACATGGGTTCTCTCTCTTCCACCCGACCGCCGTCCTGGCAGAGCGACGCTCATTCGTTTGCTGGCGGATACAGACTTGCGTCTTCGTTTTAGTCTAGCGATTCTTGCAGTAGTAAGTGGGTTGACATGGCATATGCTCGCTCACCAACCCGATGGTGATCTCCACCTGACGATTCTTGATGTGGGGGAGGGCGATGCAGTCCTTCTTCGCAGTCCGACTGGTGGATCCGTGTTGATCAACGGCGGGTCAAGCCAGATTCGACTGACGGATTTACTCGGCCGCTACACATCTATCTTCAAGAGAGAGCTGGATTGGCTGATCATCGGAGGTACGTCCTACGATCAAGTCGGAGGTCTGACGGGGCTCTCAGATCACTTCGTGATTGGACATAGCCTAATCCCCTGTTCCAGCGGTAGGGGTTCATTTCAGCGTGTCTTGGAGAATTTAGATGAAAGTTCGACCCTGAAAACGATCTATGAGCCAAGTCATCGTCTCGCCCTTGGCCAGGGGGCATTCCTGGAAATTTTATCCGTATCTGAAAGCGGGGCTTTGATAATGGTCCAGTGGGATTCAGCCCGCTTCTTGCTTGCCCCTGGTGCAGACCCCGATCTCATCCTCAACTCTTTGGACGACCCACGTTTGAGATCTGTCTCCGCCGTTCTGCTGCCGGCTGGTGGCTACGCCGCGGTCAATCCCGACGAATGGCTAGCGCACCTTAACCCCGGGGTTGTTCTGCTCTCGCTGCGTACAGGGGAAATGCCCGTGGAACTTCCCCAGAGCATTTCCTATCCTCTGCTAAACAGGTCTATCCTACGGACAGATCTCAACGGGACGATAGATCTTACAACTGACGGAAGCAAACTTTGGATAGAAGTTGAGCGGGTCATCGACTGAACATCCCCTCGCCCACAACCTGCTTATCCTGCTCCGAATACGCGGGTCAGGCAAAGATTGACCTCAAGACGTCAATCCGCTATTCTTATTGAGTTCAAAGGCCGATTCCCAATACTCACCAAAAGGATTTTATTTATGGAAAGCTTCCAAGTTCCTCCGCGTGAAGAAATCCCTTTGAAACATCGCTGGAACAACACCAGCCTGTTCCCGAATATTAAAGCATGGTCAAAAGAGTATAAAGCTGTCATCGAAGTGTTGGAAACATTTAAGAAGGTTTATGAAAATTTCAACACAAGCGCAGCCGACCTTGCAGAGACGCTGGACGCCGCCTTTTCTCTCGCAAATCGAGCGGAGAAGGTTTACCTATATGCCGGAATGGCTCACAACGTTGACATGGCGGACGGGGATGCTGCTGGCAGGCTCAGCCGGGCGCGCAGCTTATTTAGTCAGGTGAGCGCCGGGCTTGCCTTTCTCGAACCTGCGATCCTCAAACTCGGGGAAGAAATACTTCGATCGTGGACTCAAACAGAGCCCGATCTGGCAAAATACGAGCATTATTTCGACAACCTGCTACGCAAAGCCAAGAATATCCGCTCAGAGGAAGTCGAGCAATTGTTGGGAATGCTGAGGGATCCCTTTGCGGGTGTTTCAGCAACCGCTGGGTTCTTAAAAAATGCGGATTTCGTTTTCAAACCCGGTGTGGACTCGAACGGAAAGGAAATAGAAATCACGCAAGGAAATTACTACAAGATCTTGAACAATCCCGACCGCGAGCTCCGACGAACGTCCTGGGAAAATTACCTGGATAAACATCTCGCCTTTAAAAACACGCTGACAACAAACCTGGAAACTTCCATTAAGCAGAATCTGTTTCAAACGCGCGCCCGCAGGCATGCTTCGACGCTCGAGGCGTCACTCTTCGAGAACAACATCCCTGTGGATGTGTTCCACAAACTCATAGGAACCTTCCAAAAGCATCTGCCAGTCTGGCATCGCTATTTCGCGATTCGGCGAAAGATTCTGGGCACCGATACGCTCCACCCTTATGATATGTGGGCGCCTCTCACTGCGGACAAACCCGATGTCAGCTACGAACAAGCGGTGAAATGGATCTGTGAAGGCCTGACCCCGATGGGCGAGCAATACGTCCAAGCAGTGCGGAGAGGTTGTCTTGAAGAGCGCTGGGTGGACATCTACCCCAACCAGGGAAAATGCCAGGGTGCCTTCTCCTGGGGGACCGCCGGCACCTTGCCCTTCATCGTAATGAGCTTCAATAATACGCTTCTAAGTGTGAGCACATTGGCTCATGAGCTTGGGCATTCTATGCACTCCTATCTCACCTGGCAAAATCAGCCATTGGTATACAGCGATTATTCACTCTTTGTCGCTGAAGTCGCTTCGAATTTTAACCAGGCGATGGTGCGCGAGCACTTGCTGGAGAATGGGAGCAATCCCTCATTCAAGATCGCCGTTATTGAAGAGGCGATGGCTAACTTCTTCCGCTACTTCTTCATCATGCCCACGCTTGCCCGCTTTGAGTTAGAGATGCATGAACGAATCGAAAACGGTGAGGGATTAACTGCAGATCTTCTCATCGCGCGCATGGCCGACCTATTTCAAGAAGGTTACGGCGAGGAGGTACATGTCGATCGTGAACGTGTAGGGATCACCTGGGCGACCTTTGGCCATTTATATTCAGATTATTACGTTTATCAATACGCTACGGGGATATCAGGAGCACACGCGCTTGCGGGACGGGTGTTGAGCGGCGAGGATGGCGCAGTGGAGGATTACCTGAATTTCTTGCGCACCGGCAGTTCGCTCTACCCGCTGGACGCCCTCTCGCGGGCTGGGGTTAATCTGCGAGAACCTCAGCCCGTTAAAGAGACCTTTGCAAAGATGGGGGAAATGGTAGACCTGCTCGAGGAATTAACCGCAGATTAATTACAATCAGCAGAATACTTGCGAGCAGCGCTAGGCTCAACCCGAAATCAGAAAAGAAACAACAAGAATCTCATTGTAAATACTGTGGGAATGCGAGACGACCCGCCAGTCACCCTCACCGAGCGAATCAATACGTTGTATGAGCTTAGTGTGGATTTCGGCAAATGCTTCCTTAACCTCGGGGACTTGTTCGCTCATCGTCTCTAAGACACCGGGAGTCTTCAGCCGACGTGTAAGAACGATCATTTTGTAATCTTGATTTGTCCTAACCACGATCTTTTCCTCCAGGTTGTTAATCGGCGAGAAATCACTACGCCTCGAAATTTACTACCCACAGACTTTCGTTCCTGCGGCTTTCTCCTGGAAACAGGTAAGCCGACGCGGAATTGTACATCCCTTGTCGGCTTACCAGGCAGCGAGGCATCTTTCAAGCTGCAAGAGTTATGCCGAAAGGGTTCAGATCCTATGATACTGGATATCTCTAATCTGTACTCGTTCGCATCCTTCCAGTCCCATCCTAGAGAATTTGCCTGGCCAACCCGATTCGGCATCGGGCACGGTTTTATACACGAACAACGAGCCGCATTCACGTCATTCGCAACCTTTTCGATGATTGCTCTTACTGTAATCTGTACACGCCCGGATGACCCCCTGGCTGTGAAACTGCATGCAAGCATCCATCCGCCGGAATCAGATTGCGACTGGATCGCTTCGCTAATAGCGCATACCATGTTTGTCGATCCCTTGATAACGTCGCCCCACACCAAGATGAACCTCTAATGATGGGAAATGATGGCGCAATCCTTTCGACCATCCGCATTTACAGTAACAAGCGGGGAATTCCCAAGCGTTCCAGCGAGGCTTAACACTACCTATGCGGGTTTAGATATATAGCTAAGATACATACGTCATCGCCATCCGCTGTTACGGTGGATGCGGGATGCTCCAGCGCCGCTTTGGAGATTCGCAAGTCGCAGCCGACGATTTCCTTAGTGGGTCATTGACACCTACTATCTCGCCACAGCCGATGAAATATGTACAATACTAACTGTACGATCTATACCGTTTTATTGTATTACCTGTATGATCGATCCGCAGGGAGGGGCAGATGAAGCGAAAGATACGTGGCCTAAAACGCATGGCTGTCCAGTTGGACCTAAATCTCTACCGCGTTGATGTTCCCATCCCCGGTCTAGCGGACTCCAATCTGAGCGTTGTCGACATCCGTCCTGAAGGAGCAGAACAGACTCTGCTGTTCGTCCACGGCTACGCCGGGGTCGCCGAGACCTGGGAATATCAGATCAACCACTTCATGCGCTATACGCGGGTTGTGGCGCCGGATCTGCGCGGGCATGGGCAGAGCGACGCCCCCATGACCTTGTATACAATGGATGAGCTTGTCGCCGATCTGGAGCAAATTACCGAGGTGCTCTCATTTCCCGAGAAGTTCGTTTTGATCGGTCACTCCTTCGGCGGATCAATCTGCATCGATTATGCCGCCCGCCACCCCGAACGCCTAGAAAGGCTTATCCTCCTGACCACCCCCGGGGAGTACCCTCTACCGAAAGGCGCTTCATTGCTCTCACGCGTTCCAACAGCCGCTTTCCGACCATTCTGGCGTTTCCGACCTCGGTGGAATGCAGAGATCCATGTAATGAAGCGGATGATGCTCAACAATCTGCAAAAATGGCAGGGTTGGGACCTCATGAAATCTATTCAAACGCCCACGCTGATTATCACCGGGGAACGCGATCGATATTTTCCCAGTCGCGTGTATGAACGTGTTGCCGAGGGGATTCCCCACGCGGAGGTGATCGACATCGGGGCATCGAAGCACAAAGTTCAGCTCGAACGCCATGAAGCCGTCAATCGCGTCATCGAGCGATTCATTGCTCACGAAGACGATGCCAAGCGCGCCTCTTGGCGGGAGGGTTTCGATCGATCGCCCACTCATCCCGATCGTCCCTGGCTTCCCAGCTATGGCGCATACACGCCCCATACCATCCCCATCCCACATCAGCCATTACATAAATTTCTCGAAGTTGCCGCCAACTGGCTGCCCTCGCGGCCAGCGACCGTCTTCTACGGCTCAAAACTTACCTATCTTCAATTAGATCGGCGGGTGAACCAATTCGCCCATGCGCTTCACGGCATGGGTGTGCGCCCGGGAGATCGCGTAATGATCGTCCTACCCAACATGCCCCAGTTGATCATCGCATATTATGCGACGCTGAAAATCGGTGGGGTTGTCGTCCTGCCGAATCCAGATGCTAAAGGGGTGGGCATCGTGCAGCAGCTCATGCAGACAGAAGCTAAAGTGCTGGTCACCCTGCGCGAGTTCACCGAACTGGTAACCGCGGTCCAGGACAAACTAGGCATTCATGTGATCGTAACGGCAATAAAAGACGCACTCTCCCGCCGGACCTACCGGCAGCTTCTCACCCGCTGGGATATTGACGATCTTTCCCAGGCGCCTGACGAATCACGCGGCGGATCGGATATGGAGCAAATGATGATGGACGCTGCCCGGGAACCTCCTGATGTGCAGGTCTCACCCGACAATCTGGCTGCGATCCTCTTTACAAGCGGTACAACCGACGAGCCCAAAGGCGTCTGCTTGACGCATAAAAATCTCGTCGCCAATGCACTCCAAACGCGCCACTGGATACCCGATCTTGAGACCGGCCAAGAGACCTTTCTGGCTGTTCTTCCGCTGACACACAGCTATGGAATGACCAGCGCCATGAACATTCCAATCGCCCTTGGAGCGACGATCGTCCTGCTCCCCGTGTTTGAGTTGGAGCAGGTTCTCGACCACATAAAGGAGTATCAACCTACCATATTCCCGGGGGTGCCTTCGATCTATATGGCCATCAACACAGCATCTAATGCGCGCTCTTACGGTGTCTCCTCAATCAAAGCTTGTATCAGCGGGGCAGCACCGCTGCCAATCGAGGTTCAGGAGAAATTCGAGAAGCTCACACAAGGTCGATTGGTGGAGGGGTACGGTCTAACTGAAGCCTCACCAGTGACCCACGCGAATCCGTTCGCTGGACCTCAGAAACCAGGCTCGATGGGCATACCAATCCCGAACACAGATGCAAAGATCGTCGATCTCGTCTCGGGCGAGGACTTGCCTCCCGGGAAGATCGGCGAACTTCTCGTGCGAGGTCCCCAGGTGATGAAAGGCTACTGGGACGAGAAGGAAGGCGGTATTGATCCAGTGACTGCTATCGAAGATGGATGGTTGCACACAGGTGACGTCGCGGCAATGGACACGGATGGTTTCTTCACAATCATAAGCCGAAAACGCGACACGATTATGGCCGGCGACTATAGCATCTACCCTCGCGATGTAGAAGAGGTGCTTTACGAGAACAGCAAGGTCTTGGAGGTCGCCGTTGTTGGTGTCCAGGCAGAGGACGGTGGGCAGCGGGTGAAAGCCTTCGTCGTCCCCCGCCCAGGCAGCGAGCTTACGAAGGAAGAACTCCTCGAACTTTGCCGCAGACGGCTAGAACCTTATGCTGTTCCCTGGGAGATCGAGTTTCGTGAGGAGCTGCCCAAGTCCTTCGTGGGTAAAGTTCTGCGCAGGATGCTTGTCAAGGATACGGCTTAGTATCTCAGCGCTTTAATGCTGGCAAATTGAGATGGTGGTGACTCCGCCTGAAATTTGTGGGTTGATCATCCTTCCATTCCGACCCTTGCTGAATAGTACAGGTTAAATGCTGAATTCCTAATCTTTGATCTAGGTTCAACTGGTCGTACAATAAGGAGATTCCGTTGCTCTTGAAGAGATTAGCCACCGTCTCTATTCTGATAATCGGCTATGTGTTGATGTTTAAACCCTCCTGGATACTCAACAGACTCTCCGCTCACTCCCCCGAGGTCCTGTACTCCATTCAGACCCAGGAACCCATCCTCGCCCTGACGATCGACGATGGACCCGATCCATTAACCACACCTCTTATCCTAGATCTTCTACTGGATCATGATGCTCGAGCGACGTTTTTCTTGCTAAGCGATCGCATTCCAGGCAATGAAGCCCTTGTCCAGCGTATCGTCGATGAAGGCCATGAGATCGGCAACCATCTAACCGACGACCAACCAAGCATTCGTCTTTCTTTGGACGAGTTTGAGCAACAACTCCTTTCTGCCCAGGATGTCCTTTCCCAGTTCGGCGAGGTCCACTGGTTTCGACCCGGATCCGGCTGGTATAACAAATCCATGCGCGCCATCCTTACCCAGCATGGTTATCGGCTCGCCCTGGGATCAATCCACCCCTTTGACTCACATGTCCCCTCGTCCTGGTTCGCATCCAACTACATCCTGTGGCGGGCTCAACCCGGAGCCATCATCGTTTTACATGACAATGGCGGCCGCGGTCATCGCACGGTGGACACTTTGGATAAAGTTATCCCTGCACTTTTAGCCCGAGACTTTCGTTTTGTTACGCTGACGGAATTATCCGAGCAGGCGCAGGGTGTGAATTGAACCCCGCGCCCTCACCCGCTTATTCATACGTTTCACACTAGTTCGTTACCTGAGGAGGTAGAGATGGAATTGGAACCTTATCAATCGCTTGCTGAAAGGTTAAATGCGCTCCCTGACGGATTCCCTCCGACGGAGGATGGCGCGGAGCTGCGCCTGCTCCAGTTTCTCTATACGCCCGAGGAAGCTCAGCTTGCGGCTCAGCTCCGTTTAACAAAAGAAACCTCGAACGAAATCGCTTCCCGCCTAAAGCTGGACCATAAGACTACTCGCGATCTTTTGAAGAAAATGTCCCGCAAAGGGCTCATAGCCGCCGGGAAGGTTGATGGCGGCATCGGATTCGGTCTAGAGCCCTTTGTCGTCGGTGTTTATGAAAATCAGGCTGGACGCATCGACAAGGAGCTAGCCAAGCGCTTCGAGGACTACTACCAACAGTCATTTAGCACCGCTCTGGATTTTAAGCCCCAATTCCACCGCGTAATCCCGGTAGACGAGACAGTAGGTGTGGATATGGAGGTTCTCCCCTTCGAGAGTGTGACCTCACTCATCGACCAAGCTAAATCTTGGGGTGTCCTCGACTGCATATGCCGCAAGCAGAAGGCACTCATCGGTGAAGCCTGCGACCACCCCCTGGAGGTATGCATGGTGTTCAATGAGCGCCCTGACGCCTTCGAAGGGAATCCAGTCATTCGCTCTTTGGATCGCGAAGGCGCATACGCTGTCATGCATAAAGCATCCGAAGCCGGTCTCGTGCATACAATCAGCAATAAACAGGATGGGCATTCGTATATCTGCAATTGCTGTACGTGCTCCTGCGGGATCCTGCGCGGTATGGCAGAGATGGGGGTGGCGAACGTCGTTGCCCGCTCGCCTTTCGTCGCCTCGGTTGATGATGACCTTTGTACGAAATGCGAAATCTGTGCGGACTACTGCCAATTCGACGCAATCACCTATCAGGAGATAGCTGTCGTCGATCGGAATCGCTGCGTCGGCTGCGGCTTGTGTGCGCTTCATTGCCCTGACGAAGCGATGATACTCGAACGCAGACCTTCTGATGAGGTGCTACCGGTGCCTGAGACGATCTCCGAGTGGCGCATGGATCGCGCCGCTGCACGCGGCATCAACATGGATGATGTCCTTTGAATCTGCACAAAAAGACCGGAAAATCCCACAGTAAACTCCATCTCCCCGGCAGGGAGAAACCATACATCATGGCCCATCGCGGGAACAATGTCGCATTCCCTGAGAATACAATTTCCGCCTTCCGCCAGGCACTGCAAGACGGCGCCGATCTCATCGAAACCGACCTACATCTATCGGCAGATGGTATTTTCATGTGCATTCACGATGGAACCGTCAATCGGACCACAGATGGCCGTGGGGCTATTGCGGAAATGAGCTTGAGCGAACTGAAGGCGCTTAACGCAGCCGCAACCCGTCCAGATCTACCTCCCGAAGCAATACCCACGCTGGGCGAGCTTGCTGAGATTCTCCCTGCAGACATCGGGCTGGCTTTGGAGTTGAAAACCGACCGCTTCCTCGAGCCGGCAACATGCCGGCATCTGGCGCAGGAGTTAGACCAGCTCGGCGTTAAAGCTCGCACGGTGGTGCTCTCCTTCAGTATGTCACGGTTGGATACCATCCGCCTGGCAGCACCTGGGTTGTCCGTAGGTTGGATCACGCTCGTAAAAATCTGGCCGATCAGAGGGGTTGAGATGATCGGACCGTTCTGGCCGCTGCTCTTCCTGAACCCCTTTTATGTATTGCTTGCCCATTCGCGCCAGCAAGTCATTTGTCCGCTAGATCCAAAGCCGGATTCGCGCCTCTGGTATTACCGCTTCCTGCGATGCGACGCCATCCTCACAGATAATCCAGCTGAAACGTGCCGGCTGCTGGGAAGGTTGCGTGGCTAATAATAAGGCGATCCTTCGGCGGATCCAGGTCAACAGTTCTCACTTGTCAAATGAATAATCGAACGACCAACGAGGTGATTTGAATGACCGTCGACAGTTTCAAATTCCTACCGCGTCTGATCGCAACGTTTTACCGCATGACCAAGCGGGACCCGCAAATGCCAATCCCCTGGACACCACTCGACCACTTACTAAGTGAATGCACTTTCGGTTTGGTGACATCTGCTGGTCTGTACGTTCGCGCGTCTGATCGCGCATTCGATGTCGAGCGCGAGCGCCAGAGACCCACCTGGGGGGATCCCAGCTTGCGGGTCATCCCCAGCGACATCGAGAGCGGCGCAGTAGGTGCGAGTCATCTTCACTTCAACACCACCGATGTAGTATCTGATTTCAACATCCAGATCCCAATCCACCGGTTTCTCACCTTGGTGGAGGAGGAAAGAATAGGCGGATTGGCTGCAAGCAACTATTCTTTCATGGGTTATCAGGGCTTCCCTCCCGACACAACAGAGTGGGAGGAACGCTATGGACCTGAGGTCGCGGAGGCTTTCATTAACGAAGGCGTCAATTGTGTCTTGCTCACACCGGCTTGACCGGATTGCGCGATCAACGTGCCCGTGCTGGCACGAAAGCTCGAAGCCGCAGGTCTATCAACTGTGCTCGTCACGATGATGCCGTATTGGGCGGAGAAAGTCGGCGTCCCCCGATCGCTCGCTGTGGAATTCCCGTTCGGTCACTCCCTCGGCGAACCGGGTAATGTAGAGCAGCAAATGCGAGTTATCCGCCAAGCCCTTGATGTCCTTGAAACTGCACAGAACCCCGGCGCGATTATCCACTCCGATGAACGCTGGCCGCATCCCACCGATCAGGCGATCAAAGCCTGGCAACCAGAAGAACCATCGCCGATCATCGCCTCGTTAGCTCCTACATTTAAAGAAATGCTGAGAAATCGCCGTGAGATACGGGAATGACAATCTCAGCGCAAGGGTTCATCTGTGCAAATTCCAACGTTTCCTATGGGCGCCGGTAATCTGCACCATAGGTTTAAACACCGCAGCACTTGCAGCATCCAGCTAGCATCTTTAGACTTATCGTCGATGTTGTTCTGACGAAGCTTATATCTTGAATTTTCGTGGATGATCCATAAAACTTTGCGGAGAGATGGAATGCGGAACATTATCAGGTTACTAATCGGGCTAATCCCATTGGCTCTACTCGCCGGTTGTTCAGCTCCCAGCTCTGAACCCCTCACACTCGAACCGCCCTCAACCTATCCAATCCTCATCAGCGAGGTGATGGCTGGAAAACAGGGCAACAACAATTATGAATTCATCGAGTTATATAACCCCGGCGATAACCTGATCGATCTTCAAGGCTGGTCACTCTGCTATCGCCTTGCAACGAGCGAGGATGATTTACCGGTCTACTCCTGGAATAGCCGCGCACTTATCCCACCGCATGGGCACTACCTGCTCGTCCGGGCTGGCGAAGATCTTGGCCTCCCTGCAGATGCTTACTTCACACAGGGTCTGAACACCTCTGGAGGGGGCCTCACGCTGCGCAATGCCTCCGGTTCCCCCGAAGACAGCCTGGGTTGGGGGACGGCGCCCGATGGGTTTCTCGAAGGTGCGGTCGCGCCCAAGATTCAGAACGATTATTCACTCGAAAGAAAACCTGGCGGCGAGGCGGGAAACACATCGGATACAGACAACAACGAGGCTGATTTTTTCGCGCAATCTTCCCCCTCACCTCAAAACATAGGCAGTGCAGCAGCCCCCTCTCTCTACAATCCTTTCCAGATCGAATTATCCGTGCCGGATTCTCTCAAGCCCGGTGAGCGTTTCCCGCTTGTCGTGACGCTTCGAAATATCTCCGCTAAATCGATCGTTAATCTCATCATCGAGCTCCCCATTCCCTCCGAATTTACAGTTGTCGACTCTCCCACTGCCGTCACGGTGGGTGAAACGATCGCAACCTGGAAGGTTTCCGAGCTTCTTCCATGGAGAGAAGAGACGGTCCAGTTCACCCTGGAAGTCCCATGGACATACTTCACGACCGCATTTCGAAATTACTACGCTCACACTTCCGATGATGGCACCTACGCTTTCGGTGAACCCTATTGGATCTCTGTATCCACAGGAAGCATTCCAATTGGGGTTGCTCGCTCGCTCATCGGGTCCGTGGCGACGATCGAGGGCATCGCCACGATGTACACAGGCGGGTACTACGCCGGTGGAGGAAACGTTAAGTTCTACCTCGAAGACGACAGCGGGGGGGTACAGGTCTACGTCCCGACTGGTGAAGGCAGCCTCGATGTCCCCATCGGCGCAACTGTACAAGCGCGTGGGGTTATGGAACTCTATCGCGGCGCCGTTGAACTCATTCCTGGTACTCCCGAGGATGTTGAGGTTATCGCCTTCGGTGAAGCCCCTGAAGCAGCTCCTGTTTCGCTGCAGCTGGCTGCGCACGACAACGAAGATCTTCCTGGTAGATTGGTCGAAGTGGAAGGCACCGCCAGTCGGATTGAGGAGTTTTCCTACAGTTTTGAGATCGACCTCGTAGACGACGAAGGTAGTTTATTAACACTCTATGTCGACAAACTTACGGAGTTCACGACCGCTCCTCTGGATGAAGGCAGCCTCTATCAAGCCACAGGGATACTGGAAGTGCGCGATGGGATCATGCAGTTAAATCCCCGCCATCAGGATGACCTTGTGGAATTATTCCCGCCTCTGGTGCAAATCTCCATAGACGCTCCCAATACGATGGTATCGGGCGAGGTTATTACCATCACAATTAATGCCGCAAACCACACGCCGGAACCAGTTAAAGACCTGCAGATCTGGGCGCCTCACAACACGGAGGGGGCACGCTTTATCGAAGCGCTTGACGATGGCGAAGTATCCGCCGACATCATTCAATGGCCCATCCCTGAGCTCCCAGGAAATGGTGGAACAACCAGCGTGAGCTATCGGGTGCAGGCACAAGCTTTTAATGGCGCTGTCCTCATCGACGGGTACGGAGCTCAAGTGCCATCCTCTGTTGAAATCGCGGTCGGTGAACCTAAACGAATCTTCTTGGGAAGCTACGTTCCCATTTGGGCGCTTCAGGGTCCGGGTGATCGATCACCCTACAAGCTAGAAAGCGTGACAACTACGGGTGCCGTCATCGGGATCTTCCCTGACCTGGGTGGATTCTGGATTCAAAACACAACCCCGGATCAGGACCCTGGAACTTCCGAAGGTCTCTTCATCTCCACAGGCGAACTCTCCATATCGGTCTCCTACGGGGATCGAGTTGAGGTTCGAGGAAAAATACGTGAGGTCTCGGCACAGACGCAGCTCGAGATCTTCTCGGCGGATGATGTTGCAGTCCTTAGCTCAGGAACAACACTGCCTACAGCTTTCCCTCTGGACCCACCGACATCTGAAGACGAATCCGCACGCTATTTCGAGGCGCTGGAAGGCATGCTCGTATCCGTTGATGAACCTGCCGTTGTTGTCGGTCCGACTACCCGCTTCGGCGAATATGCAACCGTACTTGCGAAGCACGGGACATACCGCGTCAGGCGCGGTGAACCGAACGGGATGCTTATCATGGTCGACGATGGTTCCAACGAAGAGCACTTGGACTCGTCGACCCTTCCCTTCACCGTGTCGACAGGCGATCAGATCACTGGTCTAGAGGGACCGCTCACTTTCACCTACGGTCAGTACAAAATTGAGCCGAATCATCCCCCTGAGATCATCTCCAAACCCCATGAAGCCGTATCCCTTCCCTATGTTAATCCTCCTAAATTCAGCCTGATGACGTGGAACGCCGAGAATCTCTTCGACATCCAATATCCACACCCGTCCAGTCCACCTCGTCCCAGGAAAGCGAAGTATGACCTCGACCTTACGAAAGTGGCGAACACGCTGCTTGCGGCCGGAGAGCCCACCATCGTGGGCTTACAGGAGGTTGAAAACTTCGCTATCATGGAGGATCTGGCCGCTCATGAACTGCTCTTGCCCCTCGATTATCAGCCTGTCCTGCTCGAAGGGACCGACAGTCGTGGGATCGATGTGGCTTACCTTGTGCGCGGCGATCGTGCTCAGATCCTGGATGTGCAGCAATTCGTTGCGCCGGAAGGGTTAACGAGCCGGCCACCGCTCCTCATCAAAGTCCGGTTGGACATGGGGAATGATGATCTGGTTCTCTACATCCTCAACAACCACTTCACGTCACTCGCCGGTGGGGAGGTAGCAACAGAGCCGCGCAGGGCAGCCCAGGCCGCCTGGAACCTTGAAATCATCGACCGCCTGCGCGCCGCTGACGCGGATGCACACTGCGTTGTAATGGGCGATCTGAACTCCTTCTACGACTCACTGCCGATTGACACCCTGCGCGAGTCTGGATTAAGGCATGTTTTTGAGCTCTTACCCAGGGAAGAACGCTATACGTACATCTATCAAGGAGTTGCACAGACACTCGATCACATCCTGGTTTCACCCTCAGTATGGGCAGCGCTGGAGGAAGTGCATATCCTGCACACCAACGCTGATTTTGCGATGCCGGATCCCGAGGATGATTCCCCCATCCATAAGTCGGATCATGATCCAGTGATTGTCATTATTGACGGCGCGCGTTTTGATTAATCTCGAGGGAGAGTTATATAGCCAGTGGAAAGCGCGTGAAACGCAAGTGGATTTCTTTTATTTGGGATTCAGACATCCTTAAGCCGGTCACGCGCATCGAGCGCCTGACCGAAGATCATTCCCAGAAAAGCCAGGATGATAACAGCGGCGAAGCCCGCAATGTCCACCCACGCGCCTTGAAAGAGATACGGCAGCACGAGCAGGATTACTAGGCCCGCCAACAGTCCGATGACCGTCCCCCTAATGATCTTAGGGAGGTCCGTCCAAATTTTCGTGATAGAAAAAGTTTCAAGGCTATCGCGGTGTTTTTTGGCAACGCTTCTCTGAACCTTCCTATCCTTGATTTTGGGATCGCGAAGTTGGATCTGTCGATCCCTAATCCTGCGTAGGCGCTCCTGCTCATTCTGATTGCTCATATCTGCCTCCGCGTTTCAATCGTACTTACCAAACATCAACTACCAGGGCTCCCATTTCTCATTCCCTTTAAGATTGTAGTCAGAAGCACCCTCAGAGCAAACGATCTCGAGTGAGTCGACTGGAACCGCTGCGCGATGGGGTATATATGCTGATTGGATATCAGTGTATCAGCCGCGCCTGATCCTTGATTGCCCCTCTGTCTTCCAGAGGGATGTTCGTTTCAGGTCGATGGTCTGTAGGTGCGTCGATTTTTGTCAGCCTTACTGCACAAATCTTGTAATCCGGTATCTTT